>Ga0181337_1000003_pt1 | contig 91185 bp, 126 predicted proteins | sample Sp13VDMM15DD_FD_168302 | JGI IMG/M metagenome (GOLD analysis project Ga0181337, IMG submission 168302) | Freshwater viral communities from Lake Michigan, USA - Sp13.VD.MM15.D.D | ecosystem: Environmental > Aquatic > Freshwater > Lake | place: USA: Michigan | collected 2013-04-23 | reverse complement strand
GGAAGGGCCTGCACGGCGACACGATGAACACGAACGGCGACCTCTTCCGCTGGGGAAGCCGCAAGGACCCGTCGGAGCCGGAACTCCTGCGCCGGATCGCCGACGAGGGCGGCCACCGCGAGGCCTCGGCCGCTGCGGGCAAGCACGTCTACCAGACCTTCATCGGCAAGGGCAACTACAAGGACCACAACAATTCCAAGGTCGCCGACGCCGTGGGCATCCTGCTCGACGCGGTGCCGAACCACACGGTCAAGGGCATCGAACTGCTCGTCGCCGTCGACCGCTCGAAGGACCCGATGCTCGTGCGCGGGATCGACAGCGGCTACATCACCGACGTGTCGATGGGCTGCCGCGTCGCCTACTCGATCTGCAACGTCTGCACCAACGTCGCCCACAACGAACTCGAATACTGCGCCCACATCAAGAACTGGAAGGGCCAGGCCTACTCCGGCCCCGAGACCGGCTGGAAGAACGTCGTCGTCGCCGAGGACAACCGGGGCGTCGAGTTCATCGAGGAGTCGTGGGTCACGGTCGGCGCCGACACCAAGGCCAAGCACCTGGAGAAGATCGCGGCCCTGCGCGCGGCCAAGGGCCAGGCGCGCCTGGCGGAAATCCTCGTCGAGGCCGAGCAGGAACTCAACCGGAACAGCCTCTGCAACTGGAACCGCGTGAACGAACTGCTGGACATGGGGATCGCCCAGGCGATCCTCGCGTAAAATGGATGACCATTTCGTGACGGATAGGTATTGAAATGCAAGGGGAAAACGAGCACAATCTAGGGGCAGAGGGAGTCGCGGTCGAAAGCGACGCCCTCGCGCTCGTGGTCAGCGCGAAGAAGCTGCCCATGATCATCACCCTGGAACTCGAAGACGGGTCGAAGAAGAGGTATCACCTCAGCTTCGCGAAGAAGGCAGCGGGCCTGATCCTGAACAAGGCCGTTTAGACTCAAGCAGTTTCAGCCAGCCAGCCACGTCCGAAAGGACCAGCCAGCCAGCCACGACAAGCAGCACTGTCGCGGCTGGTTTTTTTATTTACAGGGGAGAATGATCATGGATAAGGACAAGGAACTCCGGCAGGTCATCGCCGAAAAGTCTGGCGTGCTGAACAAGCTCGTCCAGCAAAAATTTGGGGGGAACCCCGAAGCAGCCGCCCCCAGCGGCGAAGAAATTCAGACGGGAGGCGGAGACAATATGACGATGAGAGTGACGCGCAGCGCCGGTTCCAACGCTCCCGGCGAAGTCGTGGACGGCAAGCTGGTGGACGTGAAGGCCATGGCGGCCTCCGCCGCCAGGAACGACGTGCCCCAGACCGACCTGCTCGCTCTGGCCCGCGCGAACGACCCGCACAACGAGGATTCGATTCCTCACACGATCGCCGGTGCGGTCACCGCTTCCGAGAAGGGTCTCCCCGGCCAGGAGCGCGCCGAGGACAAGTCGATGGACGGCGCCCTGGGCAGCATCGACAAAGAGGTGAAGGATTCCCTCCACTCCAAGCAGCACCCCGCGATCGAGAAGGCCGTCGACACCGACGTGGACTCGCAGGTCTCCTCCAAGGACCCCTATAAGTCCCTGCACGCCGGGGCCGAGATCGACCAGATCGTCGCGCGCGCCAAGGCCGTGATGTCCGGCGCCGACGCGATCCGCGCCGCCGCGACCGAGGTCGCGCATCCCGGCGCGGGCAAAGTCGAGGACGGCGGCCAGGGCAAGGCCGGTCCCGACGCGGACAAGAACGCCGTCGACTCGGCGAAGACGCTGAGCGCCAGCACCGACCGCAAGGACGTGCTCGCCGCGATCCGCGCCGAGTCCGCCAAGCGCCAGGCCAAGGTCGAGGGCGCGCTCGAAGACCCCGCGAAGGGCGGGGCCGCGCAGACGCCCGAGGAGGGCGCGAAGTCCATGGGCGACGGCGGCTCCGAGAAGTCGGCGTCGACCAAGGTCGCGGAGCAGAAGGATCGCCCCCTGGCGTCGATGCCGGACGGCAAGCCCCGCTACGCCCCCGACGCGGACAACCGCGACGACGAGGCCAAGTCCTACTGGAAGAAGAACAAGGCGGACGAGGCGCGCTTCGACAAGGAGCCCGCCACCGATCGCCCGCTCACGCGCGAGACGCAGGAGAAGCTGCCCGCCCTCGCGTCCCGCCGCCTGAACCTGATCACCCGCCTCGCCGGTCTGGCGACGGTCATCGCCGCGTCCGAGGACGAGGCCCAGCGCCTGCACCTGAAGAAGAAGACCTACAACAAGGACAAGGCGCAGGACATGGACTACGGCGGCGCCGCCGGTCGCACCAAGTCCGAGATCAACAAGGAGCACGGCCAGCGCTCCTCCGACACGGGCAGCCTCAGCCCGATGATGTCGCGCCTCTGGGCCGCGTTCGGACCGGTGAAGACCGCCGGTTCCAAGGACGAAGCGGGCTACCACGGCGAGATCGACAAGGACGGCGACAAGAAGAAGCAGGTCGCCGAGATGCAGAAGGCGGTCAAGGGCATGAAGGCCGAGGACAAGGGCGCGGACGCCGCGCTCGCCGGGATGGAGAAGAAGATCGAGACGCTGGAGGCCGACGTGACCAAGGCCTCGGGCGTCGCTCTCGGTCTGAAGTCCGTCGCCGCTATCGGCATCGCGCAGGACCGCCTGGCCGTCATCGCCGCCGCCCTGGGCGAGATCGGTCTCCTCTGCCGCGCCTCCCACCTGGAGGTCAAGTTCGCCCTGGAGAAGCCCAACGGCACCGGCGTGTCCGACGACACGTCCAAGCTGCTGGAGGACCTGGGCGAGACCGTCCTCGACATGGAGGGCGTGATCGACATGGCCCTGAAGGACATGGGCCACCCCGGCCTCAAGGACCGCAAGGCCCCCGGCGCCGACGGCGCTGAGGGCGGTCTCCCGCCCGAACTCAAGGGCGGCGCGCCGGAGATGCCCGGCGACGAGGGTGCCGGTCTGCCCCCGGCCGGAAAGCCCGAGATGCCCGGCGGCATGGGCATGGGCGCCGGAGCCCAGGGCGCGGTCAAGACCGCGTTCGAGATCGAGGACTTCGAGGTCGAGAAGACCGCGTCCGAGGCCAACCTCAGCGAGCAGCAGAAGTCGGCGAAGATCACCGAACTCCGCGCGGGCTCGAAGTGGACGGCCGTGTTCACCAAGGTCGCGTCCAAGGACGACGCGAGCAAGGCGGACATGCTCTCCTCCTACTGGGAGGTCGTGCGCGACGCCGCGCCGATCCTCAAGGTCAGCCTCCAGGACGCTTACCCGGTGAAGACGGCGGCCGAGCAGGCCGAGGCCTTCGCCTGGTTCGCGACCAAGGACTACGGCCGCAAGCTACTGTCCAGCGCGAAGTTCGAGGGCGTGGCGAAGACCGCCAAGCTCCTCGGGCTGAGCAACGTCCGCACGGCGGCCGGTTCGTCCGCCCTGGAGAAGAAGCTGACGAGCGAGAAGGCCTACTACTCGCAGGCGTTCGGCAGCCCCGAGTTCGCGTCCGAGCTTCTGAAGGAGCACAAGAAGAAGGCCGACGCGGAGAAGGCGGGCCTGGAGGCGAAGGTCGCCGCGCTCGAAGCGGACAAGAAGGCCCAGACCGAGCGCAACGATCGGCTCCAGTCCGATCTCGCGATGCGGTCGAAGGCGGCCAAGGCCCTGGACCTCGCGGTCAAGGCCATGGCCAAGGGCATGTTCGCGGCCGAGCACAAGGCCGCGTTCATCGACGGCCTCATGATCGGCGACGACCAGTCGTTCAAGGTCGCGTCGAGCATGGTCGAGAACTTCACGCCCGTGGCGGCCCCGGTCGCCGAGAAGAAAGTCGAAGCCGCTCTGACGGCGAAGGACCTGCTCAAGATCGCGTCCAGGGGCCCCGGCCTCAAGACCGCGATCGTCTCCGAGACGGCGCCGGTCACCGGCCTCGCGGAGCAGTTGAACAACGTGTGGCGGAAGCCGCCGACGGCGCAGTAGGCGGATAACGCGAGCAGTAAGGAGTAAATATGCTCAGAACGCAAGGGATGTATGAGGGCGTTCCGATCGCGGACAAGAAGCTCCACTCGGAAGTCGAGGCGGCGTTCGGCGGCGTCACCGCCGAACTTCTGGGCGCCTCGGCCTTGGGCTTGCAGAAGCCCTTCGGCGAGCAGGAACTCGGGTTCGCGGCCGGAAAGATCGCGCAGTTGAAGGCGGAGACGGACGGGACCCTCGCGGTCACGATCTCCGACGGCTCGCAGCCGGAAGGCGTCCTCGCGGACTCCTTCATCGACACGCTCAAGAGCGGGAAGGTCACCTACTACTCGTTCTTCGGCGACTACTTCACCGACCAGTTCGACGCGACTCCGGCCAACGCGCCGTATCTCGTCGGCATGGACCTCTACGTCGTGGCGGGTTCGGGAATCGCGGACGCGACTCGCGGTCTCCTGACCATCGACACGGCGAAGCGGCTCGGCGGCGCGGGCGGCACCGGCAAGAACGTGGGTCACGTCATCCAGGTCCCCGACCTGGCGAACGGCGTGCTCCTGGGCTTCCGCTGGCAGGTCACCCAGAAGTAATCTCGGTCCCCTCGGGGATTGAACGATCAAGCGAGTTGGGGTGACAAAGGTCACCGAGGCGATGGGGGGCGGACGGCTTGCCCCACACGCAGACTTAGGAGGTCGCTTATGAACGCTCAAATGACCCCCGAGCAGAAAGAGTTCCTGATCGAAGAGGCGTTGAAGACCGAGGCCGGACGGCTGGCCCTCGCGTCTTCCATGGCCAACCCGATCCGGCTCACGCTCGATTACCAGGGCATCGGCCGCAAGCTCCTGGTCGTCGATCCTCTGCCTCAGGGCGCCCTGCCGGTCTACGACAAGGACGTGAAGATTCCCGTCATCACGATCGGTAAGCGCGGTTCCGCGCCCGACACGATCGTCGAAGGCGAGCGCATCACCGTCGGAACCTGGGAGATCATCTCTTACCCCCAGGTCCGCTTCTCGCAGGTCAAGGAGCGGCGCTACAACCTCATCGATCGCGCGCAGCAGCGCGCGAAGCTGGACCTCATGGCCGAGGAAGATCGCAACGTGTTCAACGCGATCGATCGCTCCTCGAACCTGCTGAACCCCGAAACCACGGTCGCCAATCAGTTGACGCGCGACGCCCTGGTCAGCGGTTTGGCCGAGGTCGGCAAGTGGGACCTCGTGCCCGCGAAGTTCGTCATGAACTTCTCCGAGTATTCCGACCTGATGAAGTTCGGCCGCGATCAGTTCGATCCCGTGACGCAGCGGGAAGTTCTCCAGACCGGCCTCGTCGGCCATCTCTGGACGCTGGACATCCTGGTGTCCAAGGTCGTGCCGCGCGGCACGATCTGGGTCATCGCGGAGCCCGAGTTCACGGGCGTCATGCCGATCCGGCAGGACGTGAACGTGATCCCGGCGGACAAGCCCGAGCGCCTGCGCCTGGGCTGGGTCGTCTACGAAGAGTTGGGCATCGCCGTCGTCAACCCCCGCAGCGTGAGCCGCATCAACGTCACGGGCAAGCCGACGTTCGTGCCCTTCTAAGCGAAGGCGCCAGAGGACGAAGCCCCGGGTGGCCGAAAGGCCGCCCGGGGCCTAGCCCTAAGAAGGACCCCCGATTTGACGTGGGCACCACGCCCGAGCCAAGACGAAAAATTAAAGGGAGGTCATGACCATGACCGACAGCAAAGAGACGAAGGGTTGGGCCGACGAAGACCGCTGCTTCACCGTGATCCAGAACGTGACCAAGAATTCCAAGATCGTGCTCTCGACGCTCAACGGCATCGAGATCGCGCCCGGGCAGACGCTGGACCTGCGGACCGCTTTCCGCCGGAGCCAGGTCCTCGACGCCGCCCACGAGATCGCCTCGCTCATCGGCACCGGCCACCTCAAGGACCTCGCGGCCGGTAAGTCCGAGTCCGCGCCCGCTCCGGTCAACGGCGGCGCGCCGACGCAGGCCGAACTCCAGAGCCGGATGCGCGCGTCGAAGCTGCGCGAGATCAGCGACTCGACCTCGATGTCGGCGCTGTCCGACTGGATGCAGGACAAGGACGCCGAAGTCGCCAAGGCGGCGAAGGTCCGCGCCGAAATCCTCATGGGCCTCCGCGACGAGAACGGCGTGACCATCCCCGGCAACGAGGAGCAGGAGGCCAAGCCGACGGAGATGATCCGCAGCCCCGTGGGCGGCGGTGAGCCGGTGCTGGCCGGGGCGGCTCCGGCGGGCGCCCAGACGACGGTCCCGGCGACGGCGGCCGGTATCGTGCATCGCGCGGAGTAAAGGGAGATCATGGCCGACGAGCCCTATTTCACGCCGGGTCAAAGCGACGGGGTTCCCCCTCAGTCGCCGACCGAGTTCAGCCCCGCGAAGCCTGCGGGACCGGACCCGATCACCCCGCAACCGCTGGCGGAGGGCTCCGAGAGCGACAGGCACGCACAGCTTTTCGCTCTCGATGCCGTCAGCGGACAATTTAAGCCGGTGCTGTGGAAGGACGGCAAGCTCAGCGTCGACGCGACGCTGGTCGTCGGCGACATCGAGATCGGCGCCGTCGAGTTGAAGAACCGGGACACCGACGACCGCCAGATCGTCGCGCCCGACGGCTCGGCCCAGGTCTCGATCTTCGAGAAGATCAACGGCGTGCCGATCAACACGGTGATCACCCGCGACGCAAACGGACTGGTGTCCCAGATCGTCGAGGCCGACGGCTCGAAGACGAAGACCACGACGATCACCCGCGACGCGGAGCAGAACGTCGCCTCGATCGCGGAGGCCATCGCATGAGCCTATTCCGCCTGGTCGAAGGCATCATCTCCACGCGGCCGACCAAGGCGCTCGGCCATTTTTCCGTCGATGGCCCCGAGGCGATCGCCACGGATAAGGAATTCGATTTCGGCGGACTGAGGAAGGACATCCACGTCGAGTGCAATCAGCCGGTGACGGTCAAGTTCAACGACACGGTCGGACCCGGTGACACCGTCGCGGCCGGAGCCTGGGACTGGACCGGCGAGTTCGCGAAGAAGGCGTTCGTCACGTTCACTGCGCCCACCGATTTCAAGATGATGGCCAACGGATAATATGTTCAGCGGAATCCCTGCCGAGATCAACGCGAAGATCAGAAACGCGGACGGAACCACCGGGCGCCAAAACGCCGGGTCGCTTGTCTGCTTCTCACTCGCGAACGAGGACTTCACCGTCCTCCAGCAGATCGCTACCCAGGGCGCCCAGTTCTCCTTCGTCGGCGACCGGCTGAAGGTCGATGCCGAACTCGACGCCTCCGACATCCAGATCGGAGCGGTCGAGATCAAGAACGGGACGAGCGACGACCGCGTCGTGGTCAAGACCGACGGGGTGGACTTCGCCCTGGTCGTGACACAGAACTCCCAGCCGCTTCCGACCGGGGCCGCGACTCAGGCCACGCTGCTCGCGGCGCGCACCGACATCGGAACGATCTTGGCCACGGTGTCCACGGCCGCGAACCAGGCGACGGAGATCGCGAGCCTGGCCGCGATCCAGGTCTCTGCCGCGTCGATCGACGGAAAGCTCAACTCCCTGGGCCAGAAGAACATGCTTGGGTCGGTGCCAGTCGTCCTGCCCTCGGACCAGGTCGTGGCGATCTCCGCCGCGAGCCTCCCGCTCCCGGCCGGGGCCTCGACCGAGGCCACCCAGCTTTCCGTGCTCGCCGACCTGGACAAGCTCACGTTCCTGGCCGGGCGCCTGATCGTCGATAACTCGCAGGTCACGCAGCCGGTGTCGGCCGTCGCCCTCCCGCTCCCGGCCGGGGCCTCGACCTCAGCCAACCAGGTGACGGCCAACGCCTCGCTCACTTCGATCGACGGCAAGCTGCCCGCCGCGCTCGGCCAGCACACGATGGCCGCGTCGCTCGGCGTGGTGATCGCCGTGGACCAGTCAGCGATCCCGGTCACGATCGCGAGCATCCCGCTCCCGACCGGGGCCGCGACGGCCGCTAACCAGGTGACGGGCAACGCCAACCTCTCGTCCATCGACACGAAGATCACGGGCGTGGCGCTCGACGCCACCCTCCAGTCGATCCTCACCGACACGAACAAGTTCACGTTCTCCGCCACCAGGATGCTGACCGACGGCTCGGGCGTCACCCAGCCGGTGTCCGCCGCGAGCCTCCCGCTCCCGGCCGGGGCCTCGACGGCCGCGAACCAGGCGACGGCGAACGGCAGCCTGTCGAGCATCGACGGCAAGCTGACGACCACGGCCAACGGGCTGAAGGTCGACGGCTCGGCCGTGACCCAGCCCGTGTCGGCCGCCGCTCTCCCGCTTCCGACCGGGGCCGCGACCTCGGCCAAGCAGCCCGCGCTGGGCGTGGCCGGGACCCCGTCGACCGACGTGATCACGGTCCAGGGCGCGCCGACCGGCACCCCGATCCCGGTGTCCAACGCCTCTCTCCCGCTCCCGGCAGGCGCCTCGACCTCCGCGCTCCAGACCTCGGGCAATGCCTCGCTCACGTCGATCGACGGCAAGCTCGGGACCCTGGGCCAGAAGACGATGGCCGGTTCGGCCCCGGTCACGATCGCCAGCGACCAGGCTGGAGTCCAGGTTCGCGGCACGGCGGCCGTGGGCGTCGCGCCCACCAACCCGCCGGTCTCGGTCTCGGGCCTGGACGGCGGCGGCCTGAAGCGCCACCTGCTCACCGACACCACGGGCAAGCTCCAGGTCAGCAACTACGATGGGTCGGGGAACGCTCTGACCTCGGTCGCGGCCGACGGCAAGCGGGCGATGGACGTGGCCATACACCCCGGGAACATCGCCACTTACATGTCGTCGACCAACGGGTCGGTCAACACCGGGACCGGGGCGGCCACGGTCACGAGCCACGCCTATTTATTCCATGGCTCTGACGTGACCAATCGCTACGAGATCATGAAGATCATCGCGTCCTACGCGATCACGGCGGGGAACGCGGGCAACTTCCAGTTCCGCCTCGCCAGGATCACAGCGGAGAACGGGACGCCGGGCGGCACGTCCCAGACCGTGAACTCCACGGACCCAGCGGACGCGGCGAGCAGCGCCATCCTCCGCACCGGTGCGACCGGGGCGCCTACCCGGCAGACCGGAGACCTGTCGACGATGATCGTCTCGGCCGCGACTCTGGCCGGAGGCATCGGCGGCACCGACTCGGGAGCGACCGGGTCCGTCGTGCTGTTCGACGCGGAGGAGACGGGCAAGGGCCTGATCTGCCGCGCGTCAACGGCCGAGGGATGGGAAGTCCGCACGATCGTGGGCACCGCGCTCACCGCGACGATCCCCGTGTCGATCACCTTCGTCTGGAGGGAAGTCTAATGCCCCTCATCAACTCGTGGGCCGAGTTCAAGACCATCTGCATCACGCGGAAGGCGCTGGCCATCCAGTTCTCCGAGGTCGACGATCGCTACATCATCATCGGCCCGGACAAGAACGGGATCAACTGGTTCATGGACCTGTTCAAGCAAATTCCGAACCCGGCCGATCCCGGGACCATGATCCCGAACCCGGACGCCGCTGACTTCGTTGCGAACGTGATGCCCACGGCCAACGGAAAGATCGACAACGTGCAGATGGACTCGGACGGCGCGCCCATGAGTCGGACGAAGGTCGCGCCCAGCGGCTGGAACTTCCAGTTCCGTGGCGTGGAGTTCGCGACCTCGACCCTGTCCAGCGTCGTGAACAGGGACGCGACGAACGCGGACCTGGCGGACGCCACGCTCAAGCTCTACAAGGCGGACGGCACGCTGATCACCGATCAGGGTGTGGCGGACACCGATTGCGTGAAGACCCAGATCGACATAGAGCCGCCATACGACATCTACATCGCGGGCGGCAAGCTCAAGTTCATAACCCAGCCGTCTGAGGATGTGCGGATCGCGGTGATCGGGGTGCCGGACGTTCCCGCGCAGATGGGAGGGAGCAAGCACTTCGTCCAGAACGTCAACCTCAGGTTTATCCCGGCGGCCGACGGGGTGAACGCGGACGGGCGCGCCGCCAAGTGGCTGCAATACAGCGCGACCTACCACACGAACAAGATCAGGTTCCTGCTCTACCACCCGGCCGGGCACAAGATGCCGATCGCTACGTTCTTGGAGCTTTACAAGCTATGAGCAAGATCATCGTCGGCTTCTCCCGGCCTCGCCGCTTCTTCGCTCCCTATAGCTGGCTGATCCGGCTGTTCGACGGCTGCACGCCCTATTCGCACACGTTCATCAAGGTCTACTCGACGAAGTATGACCGCTCGCTGATCTACCAGGCGAGCAGCCTGTTCGTCAACTTCATGGGCGAGGCCGTGTTCAACCGCGAGGCGCTGACCGTGCGCGAGTTCTCGTTCAGCGTCTCGGACGAGACGATGACGCGGGTCATGACCTTCGCGATCGACAACGCTGGCGACCCCTACGACATCCCGTCGATCTTCGGCCTCGTCGCGGTCAAGGTCGCGAACAAGTTCGGCTACCGCATCGCCAACCCGCTGGGCAAGCGCCAGGGCGCCTTCTTCTGCTCTAAGCTGACGGCGTCGATCTTGATCGAGATCGGAGCCAAGATCGACAGCAACATCGAGTCTCTGACGCCCCGCGATATCTACCGCGCCCTCGACGGCATGGCGCCGGGGGCCCTCGCCTAATGGCCTTCGAGATCATCGCCCCTCCCGGAATGACCGCGACCCTGCTCCCCGGGCCGAAGAACGTGCGCGTCCAGTGGTCGGGCTACTCCGCTTCGGCCAAGGCCGGGCACCAGATCGTCGGCTACCGCCTCTTCCGAGGAACGGTGCCGACTCCGCCCGGAGCGCTGATCGCCGACGTGAACGACCTGGGCCCGGCGGCCACCCAGTTCGACGACCTGAACGAGCCGATCCAGGGCCAGAACGTCTACTACACGTTGGTCGCCGTCGAGCCCAACGACTTCGGCTCTCGCCCCTATGGCGAGGGCGGGAACGTCTCGGTCATGGGAGTTTAGCGATGCCCACCCCGAATCTCGGCCTGATCCAGCCCCCGATAAACCCCACCTACGACCTCTGGGGCGCGGACATGAACGCGAACCTCCTCGCGATCGACACCGCGTCGACCAAGCTCCGGGGCACCCCCGTGTCCGCGACGGCGCCGACCCTGGGTCAGTCGTTGGTATTCAACGGCACGTCCTGGGCTCCGGCCACGGCCGGAGGCGGCTCGATCACGGGCGGCGGCGCCGCCGGTCAGGTCTCGTTCTTCACCAGCGGCTCGAACCTGCTCTCCGACGGCGCTCTCCTCTGGGATAACACGCTCAAGGGTCTCGGCATCGGCGCCACGCCTGAGGCGGGTTTCCCCCTCGTCATCACCAACACGGTCGCGCCCTACGGCCACCTGAAGCTCGCGGCCGGACCGTCCGACTACCTGGCGATGACCTTCACCGCGATCGAGTCGTCGAAGCACCTCTACCTGAACTCGAACACGGGCGGCGGCTACGGGACCTACGTCACCGGCATCTTCTTCGACTACGGGGCGGGGGCGCTGTTCGCCAGCGCCTCCGGGGTCGGGATCGGGACGATCACCCCAGGGGCGTCTCTCGACGTGCAGGGCAACGCCTGGGTGAGCCGGGCTGGCACTGGCACGGTCGAGGTCGCCAGATTCTCGGCCCCGGCCGGGAGCCCCTACATCACGCTGGGGAGCAACACCCTGCTCGATCAGAGCGGGTATCTCCTGTGGGATCAGACGCTGGTGTCGTGGGGGATGGGCGTCCACGGCCACGCGACCCCGGTGCTCAACGTCGGCTACCTCCAGAACGTCGGCCTCGGGATCACGACCCCGCAGGAGAAACTGGACATCGACGGCCCCGTCCTCGTCCGTGGCCCGAACGGATTCTCCAGCAACATCGCCTCGTCCGGCGGGATGGACCACGCGGGGACCGATCTGAGGATCGTCTCTCGCGGGCCGGATGGTTCTACGAACGGCGGTTTCGCCTTCATCTCCACCGCCGGTGACGGGTCGAACATCACGTTCCCGTTCTCGATCTCGCAGAACGGCGTCAACATCGCTGGCGACCTGAACATGAGCGCGACAGTCCCCGCCGAGATCGCCTACCACACGGGCATCCAGCGGCTCGGCGACGACACGGTCTACTGGTATGGCGGCGGCATCGGCGACCTCGTGATCAAGTCCGGCGTCATCGGCGGCTCGGGCGACCGCATCATGATCAAGCAGAACGGAAACGTCGGGTTCGGCACCGTGACCCCCGGCCACCGCGTCGATGTCAACGGGGACGTGAACGTGGCCGGTGCCTTCCGCATCGCCGGGGCCCAGATCGACTCGGGCGATCTGTCCGACGGCGCGGCCATCGCCTCCACGGTCGCGGCCGTCGCCGCCGCGACCTACACGGGCGCGCCCAACACGCTGATGTCCCGCGACGGAACGGGCGGGACCACCGTCTCCTATCTGAACGCGACGAGCCTCACGACTCAGACGATCCAGATCACGAGCGGCGGCGCCACCGGCCGCGTCCTGACCTCGGACCCAACGGGCAACGCGACGTGGCAGGACCCGGCGGTCGCGACCGCACTGCTCCAGGGCACGGTCCGCCTCAGCCTGGCCCCGGCCTCGGCGCCGGACCCGATCGCCTGCGGCACGAACGACACCCGCCTGAGCGACGCGCGCACCCCCTCGGGCTCGGCGGGCGGAGACCTCGGCGGCACCTATCCGAACCCGGCGGTGAACAAGCTGGCGACCACTGGCGCGTCCGTCGTGGTCAGCACGGCGGCGCCGCCCACGACGGGGCAGGTCCTGACCGCGACGGGCGCGACCGCCGCGTCCTGGCAGACCCCCGGAGGCGGCGGCTACTCGGCGACAGTCGTCGTCGCGGCCCCGACCGGCGTCGCCGCCACAGACACGAGCGCGGTCAGCGCGGCCCTGACCGCTGCGAACGCCGCTGGCGGCGGGACCGTCGTTCTGCGCGAGGGGACCTACGCGATCAACGCGACGCTGGTCGTCCCGACCAAGGTGATCGTCAAGGGTCAGAGCCGCAACGCCACGGTGCTGCAAGCGTCCGGCCTCGGCAGCGTCCCGATCCTCACATTCTCCAGCACCGAGTCGGGCATGGATAGCCTGACCGTCGACATGAACTTCGCCGTGCGCGGGACGCTGACGACGAACGACATCACCGTGAGCGGGACCTTCGTCGTGTTCAATATGGTCCGCTTCATCAACGCGACCTCGGTCGGCAACGGCACCGTCTATTTCATCAACGAGACCGTGGCGCAGGGGACGGGCGCGCTGCTGATGCGCGCGTGCGAGTTCAACGGCGGCGGCTCGTTGCTCGGCTCCTACGGCATGGCGCACCGCAACGCCGTGTATTCCAACTGCCAGTTCAATTTCAACACGACGAACGCGCCGAACCGGGTGATCCTCACCGGCAGCAGCAACGGCTCGCTCACGATCGTCGGCTGCCAGATTTTCTACTCCAGCAGCGCCGGTAGCATCAACTTCATCGAGGACGTGGTGGGGCCCGCGTCTCTGGTCGTGGCGAATAACTACTTCCTCATGACCGGCTCCGGCAACGTCACGAACTTCGTCGGCGTCGGCAGCGGCTCGACCAGGGCGGCTATCACCGGCAACGTCTGCCTCACGACCGGCGCCGGGACCATGGGCGGGATCACCGGCCTGTCCAAGACCTCGATCACCGGCAACGTCGGCTTCGTCACCTATAACGGCGGGACGCAGTCGGGGAACGTCGCATGATGATCCAATCTTTTCCGTCGCTGGCTAACGTCTTCGTCCCGACCCCGGTTCCGGTGATCACCGACGTGCGGATCGTCGAGGTCTCGGGCATGGCGCAGGTGCAGGTCAAGGTGGTGGGCTAGATGACCATCCAATCCGTCGTGATCAAGGTCGGCGGCGTGCCGCAGACCGTCGTGTTCGACACGGGCCTCCAGGCCTACACCGCGACTCTGCCGTTGCAGGTCGTCGACTTCTACACGGTCGAGATCGACGCGACGGACATGGCGGCGACGACGACCACGCTCATCACCTTCCTCTCGACCATCCAGGGAGAGATCGTGAAGTTCGCGGTCACGTCCCTCGGCGGCTACCCGGTCAGCGGCGTCACCGTCACCGCCGCCTACCGCAACATCACGGGCGGGACCGACCACGGCCGCGCCGAGCAGCAGGAGACCGGGGCAGACGGCACCGCCTACTTGCACCTCAACGCGGGGTCCTACAATTTCACGATCTCCAAGCCCGGATTCGCGACCAAGGTCGTGAACAATCTCCAGGTCATCAGCGGGATCAACGTCTTCGACAACGTCTCCGGCACGATCCCGCACACGCACGTCGTGCGCGACCAGGCGGGGACCCCGGTCGAGAACGCGTCGGTCAAGATAGAGGACTTCTCGCTCGACCCCGAGGTCCGCCTCGTCGCCCACGTCAAGACCGACCCGAGCGGAATCTGGTCGGCGTTGTTCACGCCGGGACGACCGCTGATGATCACGTTCGAGAAGGAAGCGCTGGATTTCCAGAGGGTGGGGGTGCAAAGTGCCTAATATCACGCTGCTGCCCATTTCGGTCCTCGACCTGCTCTTTCTCTACCCGTTCAACGTCACGCACCCGACGCCGCCGACGGGGCTGGCCGCGATCTACACCACGGCCGGGGGCGACAAGAACCGCAACCAGATCAAGCTGACGTGGGTCGCGCCCGCGTCGATGCCCGACGTGGTCAGTTACAACATCTACCGCAACGACGCCCTGATCGCGAACGTGCCGAACACGGCGCCCCTGGTCTATCTCGACGGCGGCACCGGAGGCGAGGTCAAGTATTTCACCTACTACATGACCTCGGTCGACGTGGCGGGCAACGAGAGCACGGTGTCCGAGGCGATCTGCAACCTGTCGCAGCGGGCCAACCAGTTCGTCGACGATCTTCGCCGCTCGCTCAAGGACAACCCGCCGGACCCGCGCGTGCGCCGCTGGGACGACGACGACCTGTTCATGGCCCTTCGCCAGGGGATGAGCCGCGTCAACTCGATCCCGATGAACACGAGCTTCAATTTCGACACGATGCCCGAAGACCTCTACAACTACGTCATCGTCGCCTCGCGCTTGGCCGCGCTCAGGATGCAGTCGAGCCTGGAGGCCGCTAAGGAGTTCACGATGGGCATCGGCGGCGCCACGATCAACATCAACCGCGCGGGCGTCTACAACACGCTGATCTCGACCGAGGACGCGTCGTTCGCCACTGAGATCAAGAGCATCAAGCTCAACTTCACGATGAGGACGGTCCACGGCGAGGGCCTGCTCAGCGCGACGATGCCGTTCAAGATCAGGACCTACGCACCGAGGCAATACCGAGTCCGATGAGCGCTCCAGTGGATAAGACGTTCGCGTCCGGCACCACCTGCCAGGCAGGGGCGGAGCCATTCGCCCCGGTCCCGGCGCCGCCGCCAGCGCCGTTCACGCCGCCGGTGCCGGGCGCGGTCGACCCGTCCGCTAACTTCCCCAACCCCTACGGCCCGACCCAGATCGCGCCGGATCAGGCGCTGGCCGTCGGCTTGGAGGTCAATCAGTTCCTCTACCAGCAGTCGCTGGCGTTCAAGGCCATGGGCGAGGAGATGCTGGTCTACCGCCAGAAGCACTTCGGCCAGGCCTGCGCCTGCGTCGACAAGGAGTCGAACCAGCCCCAGGACGGCTGCCTCATCTGTTTCGGCACCCGCTTCGTCGGCGGCTACGACCTGATCGGAAAGACCGCCGGATACGTCGGATCGAACCCGCTGGCGCGCAAGCTCACGGAGTTGGGCATCAGCCTCAGCCAGAAGCCCGTGCTCTACATCCTGCCCGACATGATCATCCGCGACCGCGACTTCATCCTGGCCAAGGCCCGCACGCCATCGACCGATCTGATCCGTTTCCAGCAGGAGCCGGTGGTCCGGGGCGCGGTCAACGCCGACATCGACCCGCTGGCCAAGCTCAACGCGCGCTCGGTGATCAAGATCAGCCTCACCCGCGACGGTTCGGTCCTGCCCGACCCGGCCTCGGACCTCGACCCCGTCGGCGACTTCGACCTCGCGGCCAAGAACGGCGGCGGATTTGACTTCGCCGAGGGACTGGACTTCGTGCTGACCGGCGGCGAACTCACTGTGGACAACGCCCTGACCGCTCCGCCGAACGCGGACACGCGCATCTTGCGCGTCCTGGGCAAGCGCGCTCCGATCTCCCCTCCCGACGGCGAGACTCCGACGGGCGAGACCGACCCGGTCGAGACCCTGTTCCCCGACGCTGGGTTCAGCGCCGGGCTCGCGGCCCGCGCGTTCAACCGCGCGGCCCAGCCCCAGGCGTTCGGCACGACGCTGACGGTCGGGTCTGGCGCAGACGCCGGGTTCTTCCTCATCACCCTGGTCGGCGCCACCGGCTCCGGCCTGTCGAACCAGACGACGTTCCCCGCCGCCGACTTCCTCGTCACGGTCGTTGGCAGCGCGATCCTCTGGCTCGGCACGAAGCGCCCGGCCGACGGCGAGACCTATTACGTCTCTTACGAGGCGGCCCTGAACGTCACGCGCCGCTACCAGATCATCACGGTCACGGCCCACCACTTCCAGGGCGTGATGCTCGCGCAGGAGGCCGAGATCGAACTGATGGACCAGACGCACCCGATCCACTCGATCAACTCGATCTACGACCTGGGCGCGCCGCTCGATCGCCAGGTAGGCGACCTCGACACGATGCGTAAGACCTTCGGCCAGAAGTCCGGCCTCGTCACCGACGCGCCGAACAACGCGGACCCGCGCTTCGTCAACCCGGGGGAATTCCTCTAATGGCTGTGGTAAACCTGTCGTTCGCGGCGACGAGGGCTGCGGTCAAGGTCTCGCGCGAGGCCCTGGCCGTCGACCCCCTGTTCACCCCGGACAAGACGGGCCCGTCGCGCTCGGCCGAGACCCTGGTCTTCGACTCCTGGGGCTACCAGGTCCGCGACTTCCCCTGCCTCGTGATCCAGGGGATGCCGGGGAAGAACCGGCGCATGGGCATCGGCGGCGACGTGGTCCGCCCCTTCTTCGGCGTGCCCCTGTTCGAGGAGCCGGGCGGGACCTCCAGCCTCAGGACCTTCGACGTGCCGCTCGCCCTGGTCGTGGACAACCCCGGCGACGGCATCAGCAGCGTGCTCGATCTACGCTACACGGGCGACGCCACGGGCATGAACCCGCAGCCGCCATTCCGGCTGCCGATCAAGCAGAAGACCGTGGGCCCCAACGTGATCAACTACGTCGAGTTGGCGGGGCCCGCTATCGGACCGGCCTCGGCCTTCCCGCTGAAGAACTTCGAGGCCTCGGTCAAGAACTACTCGACGGGCCAGGTCTTCGGCGGCTGGTATGACATGAACCTCGAAGTCTCCGGCTGCTGCCGCAACCAGCAGTCGCGATCGATGCTGGCCGACCGCATTCAGTCCCTGTTTTGGTTCGAGAAGAAGAAGGCTCTACGCAAGCTGGGAATCGTCGTTCTCGACGTTACTTTCGCCGGGTTCACCCAGTTTCCCTACGGCGCAGACCAGTTGTATCAGGTGAAGTTCAACGTCGCGATCGCGACAGAGTTCGAGGCGATTGCCCAGTATACGGAGACGGTGACGGACATCTCCGTCGTCGGCACCGCCGTGAGCACACTATAGGAGGAGCACCCACATGCCCAGGCCCAGAGTTACCAGCAGCTTCACGTCGTCTCCCGTTTCCTCGCCGCTTGCGGCGTCGCTGCGGGTTCCCGCCATCATCGGTGAAGGCGCCGTCACGTTCACCATCACCGAGCAGGTGACGAAGGGCGCTGCGGCCGGGACCGACACGCTGGCGCACACGGCGACCTCGATCGTCCGGGTCGGCAACTTCTCCACCACGCGCGACTACTCGCTGACGACCGACTACCTCCTGACCGGCGGCGCCGTCGACTGGTCGCCGGGCGGGGCCGAGCCCGTCACCGGAGCGAAGTATTTCGTGACCTACACCTACGCCAAGGTCACGGCCGACTTCGCCCCGCAGATGTTCACTAACTTCAACGACATCCTCAAGGCCTACGGGCCGGTGCTGCTCGACAACTCGGGCGTGCTCAAGCCCGAGTCCTACATCACGATGGCGGCTCAGATCATGATGGGGCCCGGAATCGGCGCGCAGACGCTGATCATCTCGCAGATCAACCCCACGGTCGCGGGCTCCCCCGCCGCGTCCGACTTCACCGGCGCGCTCACCGCGCTGTCGAACTCGATCGGGGCTCAGAACATCGACCCCTACTACCTGACGCCCCTGGGCGGCAGGCTCAGCGACAGCGACGTGTCCGTGGTGAACGCCGCCTACCTGAACCACGCGATCCAGATGGCGGACCCGCAGTTCCGCAAGGAGCGGCGCATCTACACCGGCGTGAAGAAGACGGCGACGATCAACACCGTGATCACGGCGGCGCAGGCTCTCGGGCTCGACCAGGTCAACAGCGGCCGTCTGACGCTGGCGGCCAACTTCGACCCGACGCTGACGATCTCGACCAACACCGGTCCGGTGTCGACCACGCTCGACGGCTTCTTCCAGGCCGCCGCGATCGCGGGATTCCGCAGCACGCAGGTCTGCTCGCAGCCCGCGCTGAACAAGCTGCTGCCCGCGTTCGACGGCTACGTCACGACCTACTCCTCGACCCAGATCGACACGCTCGACGACGTGGGCGCCATGGTCTGCGAGAGCGTGGGCGGGACGATCTCGATGGTCAACGACGTGACGGTCAACGTCGTCAACGACATCGAGAAGTCGATCCCGACGGTGGAGACCCGCGACGTGCTGATCTCCAGCCTCAGGCGCCGCCTGAAGTCCACCATCATCGGTCTGCGCGGGTCCCCGGCGATCCCGTCGCAGATCGAGCGCATCACCGACGGCTACCTCGAAGAGGAGCGCGGCAACGGCGACATCCAGGCCTTCTCTCCGTCGAAGGCCAACCGGCAGCCGAACTCGATCACGAAGTTCACCGTCTCGTTCTCCTACCTGCCCGCCGGAGAGGTCTTGGAGATCAACATCAACTTCAGCATCGACCTGAACCTGGTCTAAAGACGGCCCAAATCAACGCAGGAGGATAGAAAGTTATGGCTGACATCACCGGATCGAGGGCCGTCACCAACGCGGTCATCTCGCCCAACGTCGAGCTTCAGATCGGCAACTTCACCATCGGTTACGCCCGTCGCGTGACCGAGACGCAGTCGCGTCCCGTCAACGCGATCTACGAGATCGGGACGGTCGGCGTCATCGAGATGGTGCCCGGCCAGCCCGAGCCCGTCTCCCTCGCGCTGGAGCACGTCGCGATCTACGGGGCGACCATGATCGGCATCGTGGCGAAGGCGATCGCGAGCGGAAACCTCGCGGGCGTCAGCGCCGCCGCCGGTCTCAGCCTCGAAGACACGAAGACGGCCCTGTCCCTCTGGGTCCAGAAGCGTCTCGGCGCGGGGCACACCCTCGCCGACGTTTCGTCCCTGGCGGACATGCCGATCGGCTTCCAGTGCCAGGTCAACGAGCAGCACCCGCTCGACGACACGAAGGTCATGATCACGACCTTCCACAACTGCTGGATGACGCGCTACACCCGCCCGATCGTCGGGACCGGCGACCTCCTCGTCGTCGAGGCCATGGACATCAAGGCCCAGCGCTCGACGCTGAAGGAGAGCATTCCGATCACGTCCGACAAGGTCGAGATCGTCCAGAAGAACTAAGAGCCGCGCGCGTAAACTCGTCGCACTGATAAAAAATTTTGCGGGGTGGCCAATGCCTCCCCGAGAGATCGAAAGGAGGTCTTATGACTTCACCGGCGGAAGAGCTTGCCCTTTTGGGCAGCGTGAAAGAGAACGTCAGCGTCCTCGGACGCAAGTTCGTGATGAAGACCCTGGACTCGGATCAGGAGGCGTCGGCGATGTCCGCCGCGTCCCTCTTCGATCGCGAGACGAAGGAACACATCCTCAAGTTGGAGAAATTGGCACGGTCGATCGAAACGATCGATGGCGTGCCTTTTTCGCCGTCTGAGGACGAGAAGTCCAAGGGCATGAACGTCCTGGGCAAGGCTCGGCAGGTGATCTACAAGTGGCACCGGCCGGTCGTCGACCGCGTCTACGCCGAACTGCTGAAGCTGGAGAAGAGGCGCGATGACCAGATCGCGGAGGTCGAAAAAAACGCCGCGTCCCCGGCTACGCCTTCTGGCGCTGGAAAGTAATCGGGGCACTTAAACTTTCGCTCGCAGCGTTCGAGGCGTTGCCGGAATGGGAGAAGAGAATCCACATCCTGTGCGCCATCGATGAAGATGATCGAGAGCGGAAGAGGACTTGGGAAGGGCTGGAGTTCATCGCCAAGCTCCTGGTCGGAGGTGGCGACGAGCCGACGAAGGAGAAGCCGATCACGGAGTCGTCGGTCGTGAACGGCAAGACCGAGGTCAGGACCCGCAAGGTCGTCGACTTCGATCACGAGAAGCGCATGGCTCAGTTGGTCGAGCAGTCGAAGGAGATCATGGCCGACGCGGGCCCGATCCTGGAGAAGATGAGGCAGGACATGCTGGCGAAGGCGCAGGCGACCCAAACCAATGGCTAACGATCCACCCGCAGGACTGCCGGGTCTCCAGGACGGACTTGGAGGCGAGAACCTGGCCGACACGGCGCACAAGACCGACGAGGTCTTGTCGCGCCTGAACCTGTCCGTCCAGCAGGCGGAAGACGCCTACCGCGAGAACAGCATCTCCCTATACGAATACCAGCGCGTTCTGCGCGATTCGATCGACGCGATCCGCGAGCACGCCCGGCAGTCCCGGGACGAGGGCACGCAGATCAAGGAGATGATCGACCTCTACCAGAAGGCCGGACGCTCGCTGGTCGACGCGCAGAAGCGGAACAAGGACTGGTCGGACGCGGTCGCGACCTCGACCAGCGCGATCAGCACCATGGGATCGGTCCTGGCCTCGGCCACCGGCCCCGAACTAATCAAGAACGTGACCGGCGGCGCCCAGATTTTCGGGCAGACGTTGATGAAGCTGTCGAACAACGAGGTCGGGATGCTGGGGACGGCGGCGAAGGCCGCTGGCGCCGGGCTCAGCATCATGTCCGTCGCGGCGACGACGCTGGTCGCCGTCATCGACTCGGCGTCCGACGCGCAGAAGTCGGCGACCGATGTGTTCCTCCAGGGCGGCATCCGGGCCAAGGAGAACTCCGACGCGATCAGGACCGGCACCGACGCGATCGTCCGCGCCGGGACCAAGTATAACCTGTCGGAGAAGGAGGCTGGTGGGCTCGCGCTGTCGCTGGCGCGCGCCGGAATCCTCATCGACAAGACGGGCGGCAGCCTGATCGCGGCCGACGCCGCGACCGCGACCTACACCCGCCAGGTCGACACGCTGTCGGCCGCGCACAAGGCCTACGGGTCTGACCTCGGAGTCCTGTCCCTGGTCGGCACCCAGTTGGGAACCCGATTCTCCCGCACGGGCGAGGAGTTCGACGAGGCGTTCGGCCGGATCATCAAGAGCGGCCGGGGCTCGGGCGCCCAGATGGACTTCTTCCTCAAGAACTTCACCGACCTGTCGGCCCAGACCCGCGCGGTCGGCACCAGCTTCGAGCAGGTCCTGTTCGGCGCCTCGCACTACACGGACGAGCTTCGCAAGGGCACGCTCAGCCTCCAGGACGTGATCAGCCTGACCGACACCCAGAGCCTCGGCCTGGAGAAGCAGGCGGGCATCTTCGCCATGGTCAACCAGCTTCTGCCCGACGTGGCCAAGCAGTTGAAGTTCACGGGCGACGCCGCGCACGACATCTTCCGCGCCGCCGACGTGCGCCGCTCCGGCTCGGCCGAGGACAAGGCCGCGCTATCCGATCTGCCCCGCCTCCTCGCCGCCGCCCAGGCTCGTCAGACCGGTGGCGGGCGCGAGGAGCAGATGCTGATCTTCCACCAGCTTCTGGGCGAATTCGGCACCAATATCAAGAATTTGGACGCGACGTTCGACCTCTTCAACGGCACGGTCGTCAAGCATTCGGCGACTTCCGACGAGCAGAAGGCGACGGCCCTGACCGCGAAGGAGACGACCGACCGCATGAAGTCCGACGCGATCGACACGGCCAAGCGCTACGACGGCGCGTCGAAGCAGTTCTCCGACTCGGTCCGGGAGTTCCACTCGACGGTCATGAGCCTGACCGACGCGATCATCCGTGGTGAGGCCACGGGAAAGGTCGGCATGGCGATCCAGGGTCTGACCGGCGCGGGCGGCGAGGGCTACATCACCCAGGAGCAGGCTCGGACCCGCGCCCGGGTCTCGTCCAGGAGCCGCGCGACCGGCGGCCTCATCCCCGAGGAGGGGAACTACTACCTCCACGCGGGCGAGCGCGTCGTGCGCGGCGGCCAGGGCGGCGGCGGGATGTCGATCAGCCTCGGCGGCCTCCAGGTCACGGTCGGCGACCGGGGCGACGTGCGCGGACAGGTCAGCGCCGCGATGGACAAGCTGAAGACCGATGTCCTCCAGCAGGTCGAAGACCAGTGGAACGCGGCGAACTTCTCGCAATAAATTTATGGGAATCATGAACTTCTCCAGCTTGCAGGTGACGAAGATGGCGTTCACCGATCTGATCCCGGGACTCCTGGGGCAGACGGGGACGACCTTCGACGTGGCCGCGAACGTGAAGAGCTTCTTCCAGAACCAGAGCCCGAGCGCGAACCTGGCGAGCCAGTTCCAGTCGTTCCAGGACAGCTTCCAGAGCCTGGACTTCCTCGTCGGCCAGGTCCGCAACCCCGTGGTCCAACTCTTCCTCAACCCCGAGACGATCCAGGTGAACAAGCACGTCCTGCTCGACAAGAAGCAGACGCGCGGCGGCTTCGTCGTTCAGTTCTGGGGGCACGACCTGGAGGTCATCGAGGTCAAGGCCGCGACCGCCTACTTCGAGATCAGCAAGCAGCCGCTGGCCGCGTTCGAGCTTCTGAAGCGCCAGTGCTACCAGGGCCGGTTCCACCCGACTCAGCCCTTCCGGGGATCGCCGATCATCGGGATGCTCTTCGAGAGCCAGGCGCTCAAGGGATACTTCACCGACTTCAACTACACGCTGTCGGCGGCGTCGCCGTTCCAGATCAACTACAGCTTCACCTTCGTCGTGACCGAGAACGTCGCGTTCGTCGTCGGCAACAACCTGTCGAACCTGGTCGGTGACGTGATCAGCCTGGGCAAACAGTTCCGCCTCGGCAACGTCAACACGAACAACAGCGACGTGTCGATCGTCCCTGAGGACTATCAGTTCGGAAAAGGCTGGGGGGTCCAACTCTTCTAATGGCCGATGTCCGAGTCAGCAGCCCCGACTTCCGGGTCTTCGTCAGGCGCCTCGTCGTTCCCGGGGAGCTTGGGCGCGACCTGAACTCGATCCTGCTGCCATCCCAGGTCGCCGGTCTCTTCCCCATCGACCAGGACCCGACCAAGCGCGCCGACGTGCAGAAGGAGATCAAGCAGGCGAACGCGAGCGGGAATTTCGCGGCGCTGGCGAACAAGATTTTCTCCGACTACCAGCCCACGCAGTTCAAGGCCGATGTCATCGCGAAGGCGACGACCGTGTCCAACGATTTCCAGAACGCTCTGCTGGCCAAGCAGGAGCAGCTTCAGGTCCTCAACCGCCAGATCAAGGACACAAACCAGCAGATCGCCGACATCAAGTCGAAGAAGTCGGTGACGAACCTGCTCGACGACGGCACGGTCCAGAGCCTGACGCAGGACCAGGCCTATTACCTGGACACCCAGGACGCCCCGGTCGAATACGTCTCGACGCCGCAGCCCCCGGGCGCGCAGGCCCCGCGCGAGAAGGACATCGGCCGGTTCAACGGGACGAAGACCACGATCAGCGGAATCGCCAGCCGCTTCGTCCTCTCCCCGTTCGAGAAGAACACGATCGACCAGATCAACGGGACGCTGACGATCCTGCTCACCGGCTCTCCCGAGGCCACGGCCGAGGGCGAACTCCGCCTGCTGCTGTCCAACGAGATCGGAGCGCTCGTGCAGTTCATGAGCTACGGCGGAAGCGACACGCAGAAGATCAGCGAACTCAACTCGTTCCTCAGCGTCCTGACCCAGCAGGCCCAGGGCCTCGACCAGGATATCCTGATCCTGAAGAACTCGTCGCCGCTGCGCCCCTTCTACGAGCCGATCCTGCTCAGCAGCTTGATCGGCCCGACCACGGTCAGCACGTCGATGAACCGCATGGGCCAGCCGGGCAACGCGTCCGTTACCTTCCACCTCCCCCTGGAGGGCAGCGGCGACGTGCCCGACCTGTTCGCCGGACTCAAGGTCGCCGAGGTCTTTTCGCTCAATCTGGTCGAGGGCGGCGCGGGCAAGACCGTCAGCGCCAAGACCGTGAGCATCCTGTCCCAGAACAAGCGCGAGTGCGCGCTCCTGCCCTTCGACATGATCCAGGTCTGGGGCCGGAAGAAGCTCGCGACGGGCAGCACGTTTCCCGGCGATTATGCGCCGATTTTCACCGGTTTCATCACGAAAACTGGGGTCGGCTACTCGGGCAATTCGATCTCGGTCACGGTCTCGGCCGAGGACGTGGGCAAGGTCCTGCGCCTCGCCCGCGTCAACATCGACCCGAACATGGACCCCCGCTTCCGAGCCACCGGCATCAACGTCACGGCCTACAACAACGTGCTGAACAGCCCGCAGTTCAAGACCGGCGCCGACCTGATCCAGGGCCTGATCGTCGGCACGCCCGGCACCTTCCTCGGCCTGAGCCAGGTCGACGTGCTGTCCAAGGTCGAGCAGGTTCCCCAGGCGGGGCAGACGATCCCGACGTTCACGACGACGACCCGCCGCGTCAGCATCGCCGCCGACTTCGAGAACCTGAAGCTCAACCTCTTCCAGGACCTGCTCACCCGGTGGAAGCCCTACGCCACGCAGTTTAAGAACGCGTTCCGTCTGTGGGAGACGGACGCGCGGACCAAATGGGACATCTGCCGCGAGGTCGCGGACGTGACCGAGTTCGAGTTCTACGTCGACAGCACCGGCGTCGTCAACTACCACCCGCCGCTCTATTTCCTCAACCCGTTCGCCGCCCAGTATTTCATCGAGAACGTGGACATCAAGAACGAGAACCACGTCGTCGACGAGGCCGAGGTCCTGACCGTCGTCGAGGTCCATTCTCAGCCGAGCTTCATCGCCGACACCAACCCCTTGAACTCCGCGCGCCGCAACGACTCGCTGATCGCGGCGGCCGACGCCGTGATCCAGCGATTCGGCGTCAGGTGGCAGAAGAAGTCGGTGCCGATCCTGAGCGGCACCGAGCAGGTCCAGAACAAGACGGTCAACCCCCTGCTGCGGAACAACGCGCGCGACGCTGGCCGCGACGGCTACGCCCGCGCGTGGATGAACCGGCGCAACGCCAAGCTCCGGTCGGCCACGGTCACGATCGTGGGCACGCCCGAGATGCGCCTGTGCAACACCGTGGCCTTCGTCGGCGACTTGCAGCAGACACTGAAGACCGTGGCCACGAACGAGATGGCGGCGGCGGCCAGCGGCATCCTCAACCTCAGCGGGGTCTCGACCCTGACCTTCTCCCTCTCCTCCCTGTCGCCGGGCGCGGTCGCGGCCCTGCGCGGCGTCCTCGTCTACTACGTCACGGGCATCAGCCACAACTACGTCCAGGGCGGCAGCTACGAGACGACGCTGACCCTGACGCACGGGCGCCACTGGACCGATCCGCTGCCCCAGGGCAGCGTCGGCTTCTCCCTGGACGCGAACGACACGGACACGGTCGTCGCCCAGATGCGCCTCGCCTTCGGCCAGAACGGTGTCGACGCCGACGCCTTCGCCCGCGAGGTCAACAACAAGATTCAGTTCATCGCCAGCGGCAATCCCGCGTTCCTCACGCCCCAGGACAGCAGCATCTTCGGCATGACCGCGAACAAGCCGAAAACGTCGGTTTTGGATCGTTTTCGATCGTCTTTGTCCTCCGAGATCAACGGCGCGATCGAGCGCGCGCGGGCCCAGTTCTGCCGAAAACTCCTGCGCTCGAACGATCCCAGGGCCGTGGAGTCCAAGGCCAAGGACCAGAAGAAGTCGGTGTCCCAGGTCGTCTCCGGCCTCTACGCCGACGCGAAGAAGGCGCTGTCCGACGCCTACAAGGACATCGTCGACTTCATCAAGGGGAAGAAGAACCTCGGGGCCAAGGCCGTGGCCAAGATCACGAACTACATCGCGAGCTTGATCCAGAAGCAGGTGACCAAGTTCGAGAAGCTGGTCAACGACGCCCAGGAGAAGGCGCTGAACGCGATCCTCGGCGGCAAGAGCTTCAAGATTTTGACCGAGACCTCGGGCGCGACGATCGCGGCTCTACCGACCGCCGCGCTCCAACCCCTGACGCTCGCGGGCATCAACGTCGACCAGATCAAGAGCGCGGCGACTCAGGCGGTCGGAGTCGCGATCTTCACCTACATCGTCAAGAGCGAGTCGAGCTACGCGGACGCGGTGGCCACGGCCGACATGAACCTGGCCCAGCGCGCGACCGAGTTGCTGAAGCCGAAGAACCCGGGCCAGCTTCTGTTCCTGGCCGATGCCGTCCTCGTCCAGACCACGATCACGAAGCCGCCGCCCCTGGGCACCGCCATCGTCGGCGGCCAGGCCCCGGCGTCGAAGACCATCTACTTCATCCAGGGCATCTCCATCATGGGAGTGAAGCCCACCTGTTAATTATGGCACCCCGAGCCCCCAGCAGCCTCTTCTTCAGTCACGGAAACCGCGAAGCCTTGGATCAGGTGAAGAACCTGCGCCTGGCGAAGATCACGGCCGTCGACACCGAGGACATGGTCGTCGAGATCGAGTTCCTGGAGGAGAGCACGGGCAAGACCCGCGTTCCGATCCCGATGCCGATGGCCTACCCCGGCGGAGGCGTCTGGACGATCCCTAAGGCCGGGGCTCTGGTCTTGGTCGGCCTGCGCTCGATGCAGACGCCGATCATCATCGGCTACTACCCCTACAACGCGTTTTCCCCCGACTCCTACTTCGCGCTCCAGCGTCAGGTCTTCGGAATCCCCGACGAACTGAACGAGGGCGACATCCTCATGCGCACGGTATCCGGCTTCGCCAAGTGCTCGATCTGCAACGTGATCACGCCGACCGAAGGCTGGACCGCGAACATCGACCCGACGACGCTGGTCGAGCGCTGCCCGAACTGCAACTCCGTCGCCTACGTCAACGACGAGCAGGGGCTGATCCAGAAGCTGAACAAGCTGCTACTGGGCATGACGCTGCACATGCGCTCGGACGGAAAGCTCTTCCTCCAGGGAGACAACCTCCTCTCCCGCGCCAACGGCGACACCCAGCGCCTGCTCAAGATCGTGATCGACGGCGTCAGCGGAAACGTCACGGTCGCCGACGCCGGGGACTGGAACGTGACGGCCACCGGCGACTTCTTCGAGTCGTCGAAGAACCGGACGATCAGCGTCGCCGGGCAGTCGGAGGAAGTGGCTGACACCCGCGTGGTCAACACCAATCAGGACGTGGTCGAGAACATGGTGAACAAGACGGTGCAGGCGGCGGACACGCTGCTGCACACGGCTCAGACACTCTCTCTCCGCGCCCTGAGCGCGATGAACGTAAAGGCCGCGACCCTGACCGAGATCGTCGACGGCGACCACCTCTATAGCGCGGGATCGCTCGTCGCCTCGATCGAGGGAGACCGCGTCCTCGACGTGGGCGGCGACGATGCCGAGGAAATCACGGGCTCGAAGACGATCACGATCGGCACCACGCTGGGAATCACCGTCCTCGGAGGCTCTACCGTGTCGATCGGCGGCGACAGCGTCGTGACCGTGACCGGCGCCGAGACCAAGACCGTGGGCGGCGCCTGGTCGTTGAGCGCGACCGGCGCGGTCTCGATCGTGTCGGCCGCGCAGACCAGCATCACGGGCACGGCCGTGGTCTTCAACGGAGGAATCCTGCCCGTCGCGCGCAAGACGGACGCGACGCTGATCAATAACGTGACCGACCCCACTTTTATGACGTTTTTGACCGATTTGCAGGTGATTCTCAACGATATCCAGGCCTCCTACAACGTCCACACGCACATCTCGGCGATCCCGGGCAACCCGACTGGCCCGGCGATCCCCCTGTCCACGGCGACGGTGCCGACTCCGCCCGCGACCATCACGGGAAAAATCGACGCAGGGAACCTCACGGTGCTTGCATGAGCTACGACCTCCAGCTTCTGAACGGCGACATCAACTTCGGCCCCGACGGGAACCCGATTCTCGTCGTGGACAAGGAAAAGCTCGCCCAGGACATCGCGAAAATCCTGATCACGCGCCAGGGCTCCGACCTGGGCTCCGTCCAATACGGGTCTAAGCTCCAGGACGCACTGGGGCAGCCGTTCGACTTCAACATCTTGCAGACGATGATCGCGAAGAACGTGTCCGAGGCCTTGGTCTTCCTCCAGTCGCTCCAGTTGGTCCAGGGCACGAAGCAGTCGATGAGCTTCCAGGAGGTCATCGGCTCGGTCGACGCCGTCGCCGTCAGTCAGCCGTCGTTCGGCCGCATCAACATCCAGCTTTCGGTCACCACAGTCGGAGGACTGCGAACGATCTTCGCCTTCAACCTTTCCCGGTAGGAGACTCAACTATATGCCCATTCCCGTCATCAGCCAGATCACCGAGCGAGTCATCAAGGGCCAGCCGAACACGGCGGATGTCCTGACGTTCACGGCCCTGACCATCGTTCAGGTCGGTCTCCAGCCGTCGACCTCGGACTTCAACGCCGTCGTCGACTACAAGCTGACGGACGGCGAGATCGACTGGTCGCCGACCGGCCGCGAGCCCCAGACGGGCCAGCCCTACTTCGTGGTCTACACGTTCCAGGCTGAGACCTCGTTCAAGGACTTCGCCCAGATCAGCAGCGAGATGGACGTGAACATGCGCGCGCTCCAGCCTGCGGCGTCGACGCAGCCGGGCTCGGTCACGCGCAACCTCTTCATCGACCTCCCGGCCAACCCCTTGGCCACGGTCTACTCCGCGATCCAGCGCGTGAGCCTCATCCAGTCGCTGAACAACCTGAGCAGCTTCCAGGGCACGGAACTCGACGACTTCGCCGCGAACTTCAGCGTCGTGCGCGGAGGCTCCACGATCGCGACCGGCAGCGTCACCTTCGGATCGTCAGCGATCGCGATCGCGCCGATCCTGGTCCCGGTCGGCACCCGGGTCGCCACCCTGTCGACCACGACCCAGACCAGCGTCTTCTTCAGGACGCTCGCGGACGGAACGATATTCCCCGGCCAGAACTCGGTGACGGTGCCGATCGAGGCCGAGGTCTCGGGCTCGGCCGGGAACGTCGGCTCCGGCTCGATCGTCCTCCTCAGCACGGCGATCCTCGGCATCTCCGTCGTGACCAACCCGAACCCGACGACGGGCGGGCGCGACCAGGAGGCCGACGCCGACTTCGCGATCAGGATCAAGGCCAGCTTCATCGCGAGCGACGCCGTGACCTTCCGTGGCATCAGGAGCCGCGCGCTCAACTTCACCAACGTGATCGACGCGCTCGTGGTCGGCGCCGGAGACCCGCTGCTGATTCGCGGCGGAGGCATCGGCGGCAAGGTCGACCTCTACATCCAGGCTGAGGCCGGGGTCGGCCGCGTCCAGTCCGACGACGTGCTCTACAGCGGAGCGAACGTCGTGTTCGTCCACCAGCCGGTGCTCTCGATCTCCAGCGTGTTCAACAACACGACGGTGCTCCCGATCTCGGCGTCGAACTACCTCCTGGTCCGCGACGTGGGCGACCTCGCGGGCAGCACGTCGGCCCAGGACGCGGTCATGATCATCGGCGGCGCCACGGCCGGAGACAGCCTGACCATCGGCTACGTCAGCAACGGCGTGCTCGAAGATATCCAGGCGTTCTTCGCCGACGACGACGAGAACGCGGTCCCCGCGCGCGACTTCCTGACGAGGACGGCCGCTCAGGTCCCGGTCGACGTGGGCTGCTCGATCGTGCTCGTCGCGGGCAACGACTTCGACAAGGTCGAGGCCGCGATCGTCGACGCCGTCGCCGGATACATCGACAATCTCAAGCTCGGCAGCGAGATCAGATACGCGACGATCTTTGACCTGGTGAAAGAGACGCTGGGAGTCGACGACGTTCGGCCCCTCGACCTGCTGGCCAGGCGCGGGGAGGCCACGGCCGCGACCGTGTTCCTCGGTCGCAACGAGTTCCCCACGGCCGGGACCGTGACGGTGAAGCTGGCTAAATAACATGGCGACCCTGAACGCAGTCGTGGTCTTGCCCGAGCGCGCCAACACGTTCTTCAACGTGATGGCCAGCCTGCTGCCCAAGCAGATTTACAACGTGGACCCCGAGTTCATGATCCCGCGCCTGGCGCCCGTCGCGATCAGGGGCACGGTCGTGCCACTGTCCGTTGTCAAAATCTTCGTCAACGGGCTCGACCAGTCTCCGGTGCCGGACATCGTGGCCGACGCCGACGGCAACTGGTCGTGGTCGATCCTGCTCAACCCGGGCCAGAACACGGTCCAGGTCCAGTTCTTCCCTCCCGAGATCACGGTTGAGCGCGACGAGACCTACTCGCCGACCCTGACGATCAACAACGTCCTGGTCCACCCGACCCTTTTCTCCCGCTTTTCGATGCAGAACGACCTCCAGATGCTGCTCCTCGACGGCGACTTCCTCTACCTCGGAAACTACGTCCCGCCGCCGGTCAACACCAAGACGCTGGCCCGCTTCGACATCACAAACGGGACCTCGATCGTCCTCTCGTCGTCGACGAGCCCCACGTCCGGCCGCGTCTACTTCATGGAGCAAGACACGAACTGGCTCTTCGTCTCGCAGGTCATGGGCGACACGACGATCAAGCTCAGCCGCTACGCCAAAGACTTGAGCGCCCGCACCGACATCCTGACCTACGCGACGGTGCCCAACGCCCTGCACTCGGACGGGACGAACCTCTTCGCCGTCAGGACCACAGGCTCGGACACCCGTCTGTCCAAGATCAACCCGACGACGTTCCTCCTCGTCGGCAGCGAGATCAGCATCGCGAACGGCGCCCTGGGCGAGAGCGTGATCGCCCACGACGTGCCGGGCGACGACGGGACAAACCTCATGACCCAGACATCGCGGATCATCGCCGGGGACGGCCCGGGCAACGACATCCAGGCCGGGTCGCCCGACCTCGGCGTGAACCTGATCATGGAGAACGTGGTCTTCCACCGCAAGACGAAGAAGTCGGACATGTCCGACCTCGGCAACTTCTCGACCATCATGTGCATGAACACGCCGGACGAGGATTTCCAGGGGAAGAACTCGCTCGTCCGCTTCGGCGGCTTCTACTACACGATCGCCCTGGCCGACAACGGCAAGGTCGTCAAGCTCCAGGAGGGCACTTTCGACGGCCTTCCCGCGCTTTTCCCCGTCGAGGTCACACCCCTGCCGTTCAGCACTCTGGTCTCGCCCAACTACCTGCCGACGATGCTAAAACTCGGCCCGGACAGCCGCCTCTACGTCGTGGGCGACGCCCACCTGGCGCGCTTCGTCCCCGGATCGACCTCGATCGAGCACATCGCGCGCGGAACCGCCAGCATCGACGTGGACGCGGCGCGGATCGCCGTCGTCGACGACGGGACGCCGTCCAACGCCCTGGCCGCCGACCTCGCGATCTTCACCGACCGGGCCCAGACCTTCACCGTCGTGACCCCGGCGGCGCCGCCGTCGAACCTGCGCTCCCACTTCAACAACACGCACACGCGCATCGGCCTCGGCTGGGACCCGACCGGCGACGGAAACGCCTTCCTCATCGAACAGGCGGTCAACGCCGGGGCGTTCTCCGAGGTCGGCCGCGAATACTTCGGCAACGGCTTCTCCGTGAACAGCAGCCACCTCCCCTCCTTCTCCTCGGGCGATGTCCTGCGCTACCGGGTCAAGACCTTCAACTCGGTCGGCGAGTCCGCGCCCTCGGCCGAGGCGACGTGGACCGCGCCCTACCTGACGCCGCCGCTCGGGGACTGCACTAACCTGCTGCTGACCACTGTCGTCGGCGCCAACGTCACCGTCCACTTCGACGACGGGGAAATCTCGCTGGGCGCGCCGATCAACACGGTGACCAACCGCCCGCACGTCCTCTTCCTCTACCGGTCCCCCGACGGCCTGACCGGCTGGACCCAGGTCGCGGCCCGCTCGATGATCCCGGACAACGCCCAGCCCGACGGCACGCCCGTGGGCGGCGCCTTCACCTACAACCCGAGCACCAGGGCCAACCAGCAGGTGACGATGGTCGACACCACGGCCACGTCCTACCCCTATTTCTACCGCGTGCGCGCCGAGCAGCGAAACGGGCCGAGCCTGAGCTTCCCCAGCATCGTCCACGCGCCCGGCGCCTACTCCAACGTGATCCAGGTCGACGCGCCCCCGGCTGTGCCCACCGGCGTCTTCTGGGAGGCCGGTTGGGAGGGCGCGTTCGTCGGCTGGACCCCCGGCGTCGGCGGCGGCATCGTCACCGACTATACGGTCAAGCGCAGCACGGACAACAGCGTGAGCTACCCCGTGAGCTTCAACGTCGGCCTCGTCACCGGCTACCACGACGCGACCGCGTTCGGCAACAGCCAGGTCCGCTACGACAAGATATTCGCCAGCGGCCCCGGTGGAAGCTCGGCGGACTCGCCGATCCAGGGAGGCGCGCTCAGCCTGGCGCCGGTCTTGCGCGAAGTCAAGCTCGGGACGATCACGAGCGGAAACGGCGGCGTCTTCCTCATCGGGTCCTACGCCTACACCGTCGCGCTCAACCCGGGGAGCACGGATATCATCCTCAGCCGGATCACACTGGCCGACTCGTCGGTCCGGGCCCAGAACCTCTCGGTCTACCCGGCGGTCGGCACGTTCATGACCATCCACGACGCGATCGAGTTCGGCGGCTTCATCTACGCGCTCATCACCGACCAGGGCGAGTCCAACGGCCGCATCCTCAAGATCGACCCGGCGACGATGCTGCTCAGCAGCAGCCTCGCGCTCACCACCGGCGTCGGCATCGGCGCGATGGCCACTGACGGCACCGACTGCTGGGCCGTTATGGGCCCGGTCGGGTCGGTCAAGGTCACGCACTTCAACCCGACGACGATGTCGGTGATCCTGGTCGGCGCGTCATTCGGGGCCAGCGTCGGATCGAGATCGGCCACGGCCTTCGGCGGCAGCATCTACGTCACGATCGCGAACAGCAACCTGGGCACGACCAGCATCTACCGGGTCCTGGCCTCGACGCTGGCCGTGGTCGAGACCGTGGGGATCACGACGTTGACGAGCCCAGGACCGATCGCGAACGACGGCTCCAACCTCTACGTCCTGGGCGCCAACGGCTCGGCCGGTCGGATCGCGAAGTTCACGACCGGGCCCATGGCCTACGCGACGGAGACGGCCAACCTCGGAACCTTCACGCAGTCGTTCATGATGTATCACAGCGGCTCGATCTACCTCGCCCACCGTCAGAATTCGCTCGTGAACGGCACGTTCAACAGCCTGATGAAGGTCGCGGTCTCGCCCCTGGCCTTCACCTCGGCGATCAGCCAGTTCCACTTCGGCAGCGGTGCGGCCTACTCCGGCGTCAAGACGGACGGGACCTACATCTACTTCAGCAGCTTCAGCGGCCACGTCGCGCGCGAGGCCATCTCGTCGTTCTAAGAGGAAAATATGCCTACACCGCTCAAAAAGATCAACGAAGTGATGGCCGGGCTGCTCCAGGCGCAGTCCTTCACCGCGTCCATGGGCTCCCTGCCCGACGACTCGGTCTGGGCCACGGCCGCGCCCAAGGTCCTCAACGGGAACACGATCCTGATCCAGCCCGGACCGGCGTCGAACCAGATCGTGCTCAAGGAGAGCGCGCTGGTCATGACCGTGCCGCTCGCCGGATTCGTCGAGATCGAGGTCGTCTCCGACTTCCCGATCAACGGCGTCACGTCGATCCCGGTCGGAGCCCGCAACGACGGCACCAACTACTTCTTCTCCGAGTTCACGACGTGGATGGAGACGCCGGTGATGCTGTCGGGCAAGTTCAACCACGTCTACGCCGTCTACGACTCGGCTCAGCCGGGGAACTTGGCCGTCGCCGTCATCTCGAACAACAGCATCTCCGACCCGAACCCGGCGCTGCTGGTAAACCTCGGCGTCACGGTCTCCGACCGCCAGGCCGTCTGCTACGTCGGCCTCGACGGCGATGTCACGATGCTCCAGACTTTCCCCGCCATGTTCAACACGGTCGCGACCGTGGTCTCCGACGCGCCGACCGACTTCATCGACTGGGCCCAGGCCGTCAACGCCAACCGGACGAACGCGATCTACGCGCAGTTCACGTTCCCGGCCGGGATCGGCACCGGCGCCATCGGCGAACTCGGGGTCAAGATGGGCCCAGACTTCGTCGCGTTCCTCGCGATCTCGCCTCAGTTGCTCAAGGACGCGGACGTGCCGCTCGTCCTGAAGTGGAGCCTCATGATCGGAGAACCCGGAGCGTTCCTCTAAGCCTATGAGCCTGCCGAGAAACCTGACGCCTCAGGTCCTGACGACCTCGAACATCCTCCTCCAGGTCTACCTCCTGGCCGTCCAGATGGAGGACGCCCAGAGCGAGGTCGATCGCGTCAGCGCCGACCGCAACATCGCGACGGCGCGGCCCGACACGCTCCAGGACAACTGGGGCACCCTGCTTGAGGTCGCGTTCGACCCGAGCTTCACCGTCGACCAGTATCGGAGCATCCTCCTCGGCCTGATCGCGGCGAGGATCAAGGCTCCGACGCGGAAATCGGTGAAGGAGACGGTCTTGGCCTTCGCTCCGACGGCGCAGATCGTGATCCGCGACTTCTACAACGACTCGGGAAACTTCATCGGCCCGGACCCGGCCACGTTCTTCACTCTGAATAGCACGGCGCCGGGCAACGTCTGGAACGGGGTGAACACGGTTCTGATGCCCGGTCGCCTCCTTCGTCAACTCGGTTTCGACCAGTTCGGATCGCAGGTGCAGGTCGTGAGCGTCGGAGACGAGCGGGACATCGAGTTCCTGCACTTCGTCCCCGCCGCGCTGGAGTTCGTGCGCCCGGCTCACCAGTTCCTGGCGCTCACCTTTCAGCAGGAGATCGTGGGACCATGAGCGCTATCAGACCCCGCCGGACCGGAGTTCGCTGGTCGCTTCACACCGACCAGACGGGCAACGCCAACGCCGTCGACACCTTCCAGGTGCTGGCGGCGCCGACCATCACCGGCGTCACCAACGGCGGCACCAACCTCGCCATCGCGATCACGGACACGAACGCGGGCGCCGACTTCTTCGACTACACCTACCACATCGAGCGCTCGGTCGACGGCTCTCCATTCCTCCTGATCCACAATCAGGTCACGGGCGGCATCGTCCCCACCCTGAACGACAACGTCATGTTCGTCATCGGGCCGACGGTGACGCTTCCCGACGGCTCCGAGGTCGACTTCCCCGCCGCCGTGCCCGTCCTGGTCACGATGCACACGACGCCTGGATTCGACCCGGTGACGGCGCCGACCCTGGCCGTCGTCCTCTTCGACACGACGGTGATCCGCGACGGCCACACGCTGGTGCTGCCGACGGGAACGGTCGTGACGCTGCCGACCGGCACCTCCTGGACCACGGTCGCCACGCCCAAGGGGCACGCCTACGCCTATAAGGTCTCGATCCAGAACAAGTTCCAGACCACGGCCCTGTCCAACACGGGAACGGCCACGGTCGCCAGCGCCTGGACCGCCCAGACGCAGGCGGCACCCGTCCGCGTCGACAACGAGGTCACCCTGTCCTGGGCCGACCCCAACGCCTACGCCACGGGCGACAAGCTCGAAATCTGGAAGGACGTGGACGGCGCTGGCTACTCCCTGCTGACGACGCTGACCAAGGTCGTGGCCGTGCCGATGCCGACGACATACGTCGAGGCCTTCGACTTCTTGACCTTGGTCCCCGCGACCTACAGCTACAAGCTGCGCGCGGTCTCCGGCGGCATCAGCCCGCAGGACACCGGCGCGTTCTCCAACGTCCAGAGCCTGGTCGTGAACTTCACCCTCAGCCAGTTGACGGCCCTGACCGCGACGCCAGCGCTGGGCGACACCCAGATCGACCTGGCCTGGACCGACCCGAACCCGCCCCTGAATGAGGCGGGCATCTACATCGACCGCGCGATCGGCACCGGCGGCCAGTTCCAGCGGCTAACCACGGTCGCGCCCGGCACGCTCGCGTATTCCGACGTTTTCACCACCGTTCCGGGCCAGACCTACCAGTATCGGGTGACGCCGTTCAACTCGCTGCACCCGGGACCGGTGTCGGCCACGGCGTCGGCGACGACCGCGCTGCTGACCCCGACGATCTCGTCGCTGGAGCAGCTTGCGGACGTGGGCGTCCGCGTCTTCTGGACCGACGCGAACGCGCACGCCACGGGCTACACGCTGGAGAGCAGCGTCAACGGCTCGCCCTTCGCCGTCGTCGGCTCCCCCGCCGGGTCGGCTCGCCAGTTCGACGACTTCGTCACGCTCGTGATCGGCGATGTCGTGGTCTACCGGATCAAGGCGTTCAACGCGTCCGTGATCGGCTCGTTCTCCGCCGAGGTCACGCTGATCGTGCACCGCACGCTCGTCGCTCCGACGAACGTGACGCCCACGTTCGTCCGTTTCGGCGTCGTCAGCGTCGGCTGGACCGGCCTCAACAGCGGGAACCGTGGCGTCAGCCTCTTCCGCTCGATCAACGGCGGGACTCTGACCCTGCTCGCCACCCTGCCCAAGGACGCGCGGACCTACAACGACCTGTTCCAGACGATCCCGGGGCAGGTCTACGCCTACCAGGTCCAGGACTTCAACAACCAGGAGACCGGACCGGCGTCGCAGATCGGCGTCACGAGCAGCCCCTTGGACGGACCGGTCAGCCTCCAGATCGCGGCGACGGTGCCGCCCGACCACGTCACGCTCCAGTGGACGGCGTTCACCCTGCCCCAGAGCACGAACGAGGACTACATCTCGGTCGAGCGCTCGTTCGCGGGAGGCGCCTTCTCCGAGATCGGCCGCGTCCCCTTCGGCGGGTCGCCCACGTTCTTCGCTCAGACCTCGGGCGGCGTCCCCGGCGACATCGTCAGCTTCAGGGTGAGGAAGGTTAAGCTCGCCTACACCATCTTCGGCACCGTGATCGTCCCGGCCAACCTCGGGGAATACTCTCAGACGGTGGCGACCGTCGCGTCCCTGTCCGTGCCCACGGCCGTGATCGTCACGCGCTCGGTCGCCGGGGTCAACCACATCGCCTGGACCGACACGAACACGCTGGCCACGGGCTTCCGCGTCTTCCGCCAGACCACGATCGGCGGAATCGCCAGCCCACTGATCCAGGTCGGGACCGTCAACAGCGGCTCGATCAAGTTCTTCGACGACACCGTGGACTCGACGGCGGCCGAGACCTTTACCTACTCGGTCCTGGCGTTCAACGCTCAGACCACGTCGATCTACTCCGGCTACGGCACGTTGACCACGCGGTTCAACGCGCCGCGCCTGGAATTGTCGCAGCCGACGCGGACGATCATCACTATCGACTGGGCGACCACGATCGGCACCGGCCTGGCCGGGGACAAGCTCCAGCTTCTGCGGAGCCTCAACGGTGCGCCCGCGACGGTCATCGCCGTGTTCAACATGCCGTTCTTCAGCGGCTTCCTCTACAGCGACACGCCGGTCGCGGTCGGAGACGAGATCGTCTACTCCGCCCGCTACTTCTCCACGACCGAACTCGGGCCCACGTCGACGCCGCTGTCGATCACGGTCGGCGACGTGGTGAACACGCCGCTGGGCAACATCCGGCAGACGCGCATCCACGGCGCGCGCAACAAGTTCGTCCAGCGCGAGGTCTTCGCCGTCGGCGCCAGCGGCATCGCCAAGATCAGCTTCGACGTGAACAACGACCCGGTCGTGACCTCCAGTTCGGACCCGGCGTTCGGCAACTCCATGTCCGGCATCTCCGGCGACCAGACGCGGTTCATGGTCTTCACCGGCCCAGGCCTGAGCCAGGCCGTCCTCGTCGACGCCGCGAGCTTGGCCGTGCTCGCGACCTCGACGCTGAGCTTCACCGACCTCTACACCTACGGGGGCGGGGCCTTCACTTTCGGCTCGGCCCAGATCGACTACTACCCGGGCGTCGAGAGCGCGAACTACACGGACGGCGCCACCGGCGACTACTCGGGCTGGGGCTTGGTCAACTTCACGCCGATCCTGAACATGAACCCGAACTTCCCGCTCAGGCTCGTGCCGTGGACGAGTAACCTCAGCGCGATCAACCTGTCGTCGTTCTACGTCAATGGCAGCACCTCGGGACAGACGACGGTGGCCACGCCCTTCTCTCTGGCGAGCATCCTACCCCTCAGGCTGGAGAACCTGAACGGCGACTGCGCCTTCTGCGTGAACCCGAACGGAAATTTCACAACGATCTACCGCGCGCGCCGGTCCCAGAACGACTACGTCAAGCTCGTGGACATCCCGGGCCGGGTCATGGACATCGTGTCCGACGGAGTGGCCAAGCTCCTGGCCGTGACGCTCCGTGGCGAAATCTACCTGATCGACATGCAGTTCAACCCGGTGAGCCCCGCGTTCAACATCATCGGGCGGCTACCGGGCACGCCGATCAACGCGAACGGAGACCTGATCGATCCGGCCGTCGACTTCATGAGCATGGAGTTGATGGCGAGCCGCAAGATCGCGGTCGCGGTCGGCACCCACACGAACCAGACGAAGTTCGCCGGTGGCTTCCAGAGCAAGAGCATGATCTACGTCTTCGACGCGCCGGGCGTGCTCACCACGATCGGCGCCCTGTCTCTGAACAAGACGATCAACTCGATCGAGAAGATCAGGGGCCTGGCCTTCGACGGCCGCAAGTATCTCTACGCCACGTCTAACGACAATGCGTTCCGCCTCATCAGATTCGACGCCGGATTCTAGGAGAAGACCATGTCTGGATTGACCAACACCATCGAGATCACGAGAGAGGGCAGGAGCCTGATCTCCAAGCTGATGAAGGGCGTCGCCCTGTCCGGCATCAGCCACGTCGCCGTCGGCAAGGGCGTGGGCGGCGCGTTCTCCCCATTCGGCACGAACAGCCGCGTGGGAAACAACTTCGAGATGACGGGGATCGCGCCGATCATCGTCCACAATGACTTCCCGGTCTACAACTTCGGGCCGAACGGCGTGCCCGCGACCTTCTACTTCATCCAGCAGGCGAACTCGCAGGCGGACATCGTCCTCGGCTTCGGCTCGGACTCGACGGGGAGCAACATCCTCCAGCAGAACCACTTCAACCACCTGTGGCTGATCCACACGGGCACGTCCGGCCTCTACGGAATCGGCGACATCCTCAACGTCCCGACCGGGTCGGCCGCGATCCCCGCGACGCCGGGCGACGCCGTCATCTACATCGGCTACGTCGAGTGCGACACGACGGCCAAGACCTTCTACAACCCGGCGCGCCTCTTCGACGAGTTGGGCCGGACGACGAACCTGACGATCGACTATCTGGGCGACCGGGCGATCAGCGGCGTCACCAGCCTCGAATTCTTGCAGCCGAACCTGCTCGACATCTCGACCGAGCCCAACCCGTCGCTGCTGGTCCGCGCCCCGTTCAGCCTGGGCGTGACCGACACGATCCGCGAACTCGCGGTGCTGGGCAACAACGGAAACGACATTCTCGCCTGGGGACCGCTGGTCCCGGGCACGGCCATCACCCCCGGACAAGGCATCTTCGTCCGCTGGGGACTCGGATTTTAAGGAGATCACGATCATGACACTCAGCAGAAGGACGTTCGTCGACGGCAAGCGCTACAAGACCGTGCTCTTCCAGGAGAACACCCACCCCGGTGACTTCGAGATGGTGGAGTTCCAGGATTACCAGAACAGCGAGCGCGACGCGCTGGCGCAGAACCTGATCGTCGACGGATTCTTGGGCGACTCGTTCAAGATCGTCGGCTCCGGCCTGTCCAACGCGGTGAACGTAACGCCCGGACCCGGCGGCTACACGCTGGGCCGCCGCGTGCTCCTGCCCGACGAGGTCCACCCGCTGGTCAGCGGCCAATACGTCTACAACATGGCGATCGCGACCCCGGCGACGAACCGGACCGACCTCGTCTACATCGACATCTTCGTCGAGACCGTGAACGCGACGATGGACCCGGACATCCAGGACCCGATCCTGGGGCCGAGCGCCCTGCGCGAGCGCGTGCGCTACAACTTCGCCGTCAGCCAGAACGTGACGAGCGTGACGGTCCCGACACTGCCGGTCGGGCACGTCGGCCTGCCGCTGGCGCTGATCACGCGCCGCGCGTCGGACCCGGCGATCAACGCGGAGGACGTGCTCGACGTGCGGTCGGCCGCCGCGCTCAACCCACAGTTCAAGCCGAAGAACCTGATCGTCGTCTCCCCCATGGGCGGAGACTTCACCAACCCGGCGGCGGCGCTCAACAGCCTCAACGGCGTGACCAGCGCGGCCAATCCGTGGACGATCCTGATCATGCCCGGCATCTACACGATCGCCGAGCCCCTGACCTTCATCGACCCCTACGTCAGCGTCATCGGCCTCGACCCGGAGTCGTGCGTGATCCAGGGTAGCTTCAGCGGCTTGTCGACGGCGAGGATCGGCGCCGACCACGTCACGATCAAGAACCTGAGCCTGGACTACGCCTCGGGCTCGGGCTCCCACGCGGGGACCGTGTTCTTCACCGGCGACTTCATCGCGACGCTGGACAACCTCGTCCTCGGCGCCTTCTACTACGGCGAGAACGCGGTCAACGCCTTCTCCGGCATCGACATGGCTGCCGGAGGCACGGTGAAGATCACCCGCTGCGTCGTCTACGCGCAGAACACGGGCGCGACCCCGGCCCTGCGCGTCGGGGCCTCCACCATCGCCGACATCAGCGACGTGCAGGTCACGGCCGCCGTCACCGACTGCGTCAACGTCGCCAACGGCGCGGCGCTGACCATGCGGAAGTGCACGTTCGTCGGCACTCGGTCTCTCCTGATCAGCGCCGGGAACATGAGCGCCGAGGACTGCGTCTGGACCAACCAGGTGCTCAAGGCCTTTCCCGTCACGGGCGATCCGCCCATGACGCTGACGACCGGCGTCACCAACACGATGACCGACTGCGCGATCAACGGCCTGGCCGCCGCGAGCAGCAAGGTCGACACGTCCCTGGTCTGGACCAACGTCTTCGTCGGCTCCCAGTTCAGCACCAGCGGCGGCGGCTCGTCCTTCTTCGAGAACGTGAACTTCAACAACGGCCTCGACATCAACGGGACGGCCTCCCGCATCGTCAACTGCCGCTTCGGCCTTTCGGCGGGCTGGGCCATCGGCGGCAGCAGCGGCGAGTCGCTGATCATCCGAGGCTCGGTCTCCCCCGTGATCAAGGGCTGCAAGTTCGACGGGAACAAGAACGTCCTCGTCCTCGGCGGCAGCCCCACGTTCGACACCTGCCGGTTCATATCGAACTCGGCTGGCGCCAGGGTCATCAGCGTCCTTAGCTCGTCGACGGACGTGATCGTCCACGGCTGCCTGTTCCAACTCTTCGCCAGCTACGCCCTGACCTCTCCGATCTTCATCGGGGCCAGCGGCGGCAGCGCGCGCTTCACCTTCACACACAACCACGTCGAGGGGTCGTCCGCCGGTCTGCCCGACTACGTCCTGCGCGGGAGCAGCGGCACCGGCGCCGCTCTCTTCGCCGGAAACAACACGAGCACGGCCGGGGCCCTGCGCGAGCCCACGACGATCACGGTCTTCACCAACATCGCCCAGAACCCCTAGGAGGAGCTATGGACATCGGGAAGCTGATCGCGACGGCGAAGGGCGTGTTCAAGGTCCTCCAGGGGACCGAGGCCGAGGGCTATATCCCCCAGGGGCAGCCCCCGGCGCCGGTTCCGGTGCCGCACGTCCAGGAGGCCGGGCCCCTGCCGCGCGCGGACAAGGACCTGTCCGAGCACTTCGGGCTCTTCGAGATGACGAAGACGAACAACGCGGCGCTCCAGGCGAAGAATCGCATCTTGACCGACGCCCAGATGATGAAGCTGCACGAACTGGCGCTGGTGATGGAGAAGATTAGGACCATCATCGGCGGAGCCGTCGACGTTCACAGCGCCTACCGCTGCCCCGACCTGAACGCCGCGACCCAGGCGGCGGCGAAGAAGAGCCAGCACATGCTGTGCGAGGCCTGCGACTGGTCTCCGGCCGGTCCCGACACGGTCGAGTCCATCGAGGTCGCGTTCCAGGCGGTGATCGCCGCCGCCCGGCGCGGCGAGATCGTGTTCGGCCAGTTGATCGTCGAGCAGGCCCAGCGCGGCTACTCGAAGTCGATCTGGATTCACATCAGCCTCGGCCGCCCCTATCGGGACCCATCGCGCTGCGGAGAGATCATGCGGATGGTCGAGAAGGACGGCGTCGCGGTCTACACCCTGATCGAGAGGTTACCCGCATGAGCGAGAAGACGAAGGCGAGGATCGAGAAGATCAGGGGCTGGTGCCTGTTCCAGACCAACGACTTCGCGACGAACCTGATGCGCGACCTCAAGTCGATCAAGGCCCTGTGGAACTACCTGATCCTGATCTTGTTCTTCTGGGTCGTGATCTTCTGCGTGCTCTACCACGGCGAGACCTGCGGGAACACCGCGATCATGACCGTCGGCACCGTGGTCACCGCCGTGTTCACCAACTACGTCTGGGCGGCCAACGCCGAGAAGAAGGCGGCGGCGCAGTTCCCCGCCTACGCGCCGTCGACGGGACCGCTGAAGACGCCGGAGGATCAAAATGGGTGACCTTCTGAGGAAGATCGAGCGGATCGCGCTGGTCGTGGTCCTGGCCGTCGCCGCCTTCTACATCCACATGTTCAACGCGGAGAAGGCCCTGCGCGAGCAGCGGGAGATCGCAGAGAAGGGGCTTCCGCCGGGCGTGCTCGCCCAATACGTCCTGGAGAACCGGCGCCTCACCGAGTTAGTGAAGAACGCCCAGGGCAAGACCGAGGTCCGAACCCGCTACGTCCCTGACGAGGCGGCGGTCACGGTCGTGACCAAGCAGCGGGACGAGGCGATCGCCCAGTATCAGGCGCTGCTGGAGAAGCTGAAGGCGGCGAAGTCGCCGGACGAGATCAAGCGGATCAACGACCAGTTGAAGACCGTGTCCGACGGCCTGAATAAGCCGCCGGAGGTGATCTTCCGCGACTGGGGTCTGACCTCGCGCTTCGGCTACGGCCTGGCGATCAGCCCCGGCCACAGTCTCGACCTCGCAAGCGACAGCGGCACGCGGATGAAGATTCCGATCAGCCCCATGCTCGACTGGAAATACGGTTACTGGGGACGCTACTCCGCGCTGCTCCAGGCCAACCTCTTCTACGTCGGCCCCGAGTTCACGCGCCACATCGACGACGTTACGCCCGGGTTCCTGCACATGAACAATATGGAGTTCGGGTTCAGCGGAGGAAAGGAGTGGAGGGGCGGCTGGGCCGTCGGCACCAATCTGAGAAGCAACTTCTAGGAGACGAAAATCCTCATGGATAAAATAAAGGGAAAACGCATCTTGCTCGACCCGATGGGCGGGCTCTACAACGACGAACGCATCCAGGACTGGCGCTACCAGAAGAAGCCGGTCGCCGGAGTCCCCGGCGACATCATCACGTCCGAGGTCGCGGCCACGGCCTACGACATCCTGCGAGTCGTCGGCGCCGACGTGTTCGCCACGCGCTGCATGAGGCGGTCGCACGCCGAGATCGGAGAGTCACGGCAGCCCCTGTTCCGCGAGGGCGCTGGCCAATACCTCCGTCACTGCCGGGTCAGGCCCAGCCTGAGGGAGGACAAGGAGAACGAGCACCTGCCCGAGCGCGTCTGGGGAGACGGAAAGACGAATTTCGAGCGTGACGCGAGCGCTCGGGTGAATTTCGCCCGTCACATCAAGGCTGACCTCGTCGTCGTCGTCGACATTACGAACTACGCGACGGACGAGGGGCTGGAGGTCCGCCACAACGGCGTCGGCGGCGCCATGGCCCTAGCTGAGTGCGTCACGAACGAGGTGGCGAAGAGGACGCGGAGAAAGTCACGGGAGGTGAAGGGGCTTCTCGACGACGAGAAGGTCTACGCCGATCTCGCGATCCCGACGATCGTCATAAACTGCGGATCGACGTTCGACCCGTTCACGGTCAAGCTCTTGAAGCAGGTTTGGTTCAGAGAATATATCTCGCTCGGGATTTTCGCCGGGGTCTATAAGAACTTCGGACAAGATCAGGCGGCTGATCTTAGCCAAATCGCGAGGACGACGCGCTAGACAACATGCTTCCAAGTCTTCCTGACCAAGACGTGGTGGATCGTCCCGGCGCAGACCTCGAACAGGTCGGCCAGGTCATCGTGCGATCCATATCCGGCTTCGTAGAGCGTTCTGATCTCTCTGACCTGCTGCTCGTTGAGGCGGGACTGCCCGTTCTTCTCGCCGAACAGCATCCGGCCCTTCTTGAGGGCGTCCAAGACGTTCTGAGCCTGCGTCCCGAGTATAAGGTGACCCGGGCCCACCCGAACGCACGGCGGATTATCGCAAAGGTGGAGGATGCGCTTGCCGTCCGGGATCGGGCCGACCTGAATCTCATAAGCGACTCGGTGAGCCCAGCGAGGCTTCCCCGCGATCACGATCTTCCCGTAGCCGCGAGACTTGCTCGCCGTCCAGAGCCAGCAGGATTCCGTCTTCTTGACCTTGGCCCAGAACCGGCTGATGACCGCGTCGTCCATGCGAGATTATACCACTCCCGCGCTTATCGGAGGCAAAATGGATAGCGAGGTCGTCCTGCCCCGCCGGGCCCTCCCACAGCCGTCGCCGCACGTCGTCCCCGGCGGGGACTGCGGCGCCTGCGTCCTGGGCGCCGTCCTGGGGCTCACCGTGGCCGAGTTCTACCCCTGGTTCGACGAGGGCAAGGTCGAGGCCCTGTCGTGGCACACGGTGCGCCAGGCGCTGTTCCAGGGCCGCTCGGACGGCCGGATCGACCGCCTGGTCGACGACGTGCCCATATGGCCGCTATACGAGGCCCAGGCGAACTGGGGAGCCCCCGGATGGTCCCAGAACATGGAGTGGTTCCACCGCGTGCGGATGGCGATCGACGGCGGCTACTACGGCCTGTGCTCGATCGACTTCGCCGCGCGGGGACCTATGTTCGAGCACGACCACTTCGTCCTCATCTGCGGCGCGCGCGAGGTCACGCGCCCGCACCCGACGGTCAATGGCGCCGGGACCATCCACCAGGAGGTCCTGGTCTCGTGCTCGGCGTCGAACATCCAGGGCTACTGGATCGACGCGCGCGAGTTCCTGAAGACCCGGGGCGGCTTCAACGTGCTGCTGGCGAGGCCGACGGCGCGCCCATGATGCTCTTCCCCAAGGCCGAGTCATTCCAGACCTGCGGGCCCGGACAGTGGGCGCTGGACAAGGACGGGGCCGTGTGGATCAGGTGCCCGCACGAGCACGGGCACGGCGCGATCATCCATCGCGGTGTCCACGATCCGAAGTATTGGGAGATCAGGCAGAACGGAGCGGTCACGCCCTCGGTCTGGTTCCGCAACGCCGACTGCGGCTTCCACGACTACATCACGCTCATCGGCTGGGAACCGCCACCGGTCCCGAGGGGAATCGAACCCCTGTCTCCAGGTTGACAACCTGATGTTCTAGCCGTTATACCACGGGACCTAGGCGGCCGGAGACTCTACCAATTCGGGCTTCTTCGCCACAACGCGCTCCAGGGCCCGGACCTGCCGATCGGCCTTCTTCTGCGCGGTCTGGAGGCGCTTGATCCGCGTCGCCAGAGTCTTCGACCTGGCCTTGGCCGACGCCAGCCGATACTCTGGCGTCTTCTTCTCGGCCTTGAGCGCGATCTTGCGACCGACCGCGCGATCGGCGGCGGCCATCGCCCTCTGACTGCGCTCGACACGGGCGTTGTAGGCGGCGCGCGACTCCGCCCGCTCCTTCCTGATCTGGGCGTAGATCGGGATGAGGTAGCGATACATGCGGGTCTCGATCGACAGCTTGATCATCGCCTTCTTGAAGCTCGCGCGGTGGCCGTTGCCCTCGTAGTGCACCCAGTCGTAGACGTGGGCGATCTCGTGGATGATCAGGCCGAGCGAGCAGCTATACCGGTGGGTGGGGAGGCGGATGCGGCGCTCCATGACGTAGGCCGAGCCGCCTCCGCGCCGGTCGAGCATGACGCGCAGGTCCTTGATCCCGAAGCGCTTGGCCAACTCGGTCGCGACGCGCCAGCGGTCCTCGGGCTTGATCTGGATTCCGAAGTGCCACTTGAACTGGCCCTTCTCCCATGAGTAGGTCTTGTCGGCGCTCATCGCTTGAGGTCCCGGACCAGGCCCTTGATCTTCGCGGGCAGGTCGATGTCGACGACCATGACGGTCTTGCGCCGGTCGGCCTTGGCGATGCGCTCGTGCTTCGACATGAGTTCGCCGACCTCTCGATCGAGCGCGTGGAGATAGGCTTTCTGAACCTTCATCCCGCGCTCGTTAAGGAACCGCTTCACCTTGCTCGACTGAAGAAAGTTCAGCTTGGCCATTTGCCCCCTTGCTGCATGTTCATACTCTTAGTATAACAGACAAACACGATCCTGTCAAGGCCCAGAGAAAAAATAAACATGGGTCTTGACAACGGCTGTTAGTCTGTTATAATAACTTCATGAACAACGACCTCGGTATTCTCCTCCTCGACATCGGCGGTCTCAACGAGATGCCCGTCGATCGCGGCATGACCGTGCGCCGGAAGAAGGACGGGACGCTCGCCCTCTCCATCGGCGACAACGACATGATCGCGGGGATCAAGCTCACGGCGGAGGAGGAGACGAAGCTGCGTGACCTCCTCAATAAGGAGCACGCGAAGTGACGACCCAGATCACGACGGCGGCTCAGGCCCTGGATTACATCGCGGTCCAGCGCGCGATCGGCATGACGCCGGTGATGCGCGGCACTAACTTCTACCGCCACTCGTTCTCGGTCAGCCAGTTCGGCTCCTACCTTTACTACATGGACGAGCGCGGGACCCGGGGCGCGTGCCAGCCGCGCAACCTGCTCACCACCTTCGACTTCGTCTTCTTGGGCCTGCCCGTCCCCGGCACGCTGCCGGACCTGAAGATGACGCCCGCGCCCGAGCCTCGCGGCCGGACCGGCATGATCACGACCTTCGTCCCCGCCCGCCGCGAGCCCACGCTGCTGGAGGCCGCCGAGGCCGCGCTCAGACTGATGCCGATCGGCGCGGAGCGCGACGACCTGGAGCGGGCGATATTGTCCGAGCGGAGGATTCACTGATGAGCTTTCCGAAAGAGAAGCTGGCGGACGAACTGAGGAGTCAGGTCGTGGCTCTGGTGCCGACGTTCAAGAAGATGCGCTTCGAGAGCAACCTGACCAGCCACTACTTCGACCAGTTCTACCACAGACGCTCCGGCGTCAGCGTCAAGGTCACGCCGATCAAAGACAAGATGTATGGATACTTCAGCGGCTTCAAGCTGAAGATCGAGCGCAACAACCACCCAGGGCGAGGCAGCCACTTCGTCATGGTGAAGCTCGATAACCTAGAGGCCGTGCGGACGGCCGTGAAGGACTCGATCAAATACATCCGGGATCGCAAGGAGCGCGACCGCGAGAAGGCAAACTTCAAGACGACCCTGGAGAAGACGCTCCCGCGCCTCTTCCCAGGCCGCGACCGCAACGTCTACAGCGGCGACGCCGGGACCTTCCTCGTGTCGATCAGCCGGAAGGATCACTCTGGGTCCTGGTTCGACATCAAGGTGGACACCGAAGGCACGGTCAGCGAGATCAAGATCAGCTACCCCGGCAAGCCGCTGGATGAGGTAGCCAAGATGCTCCTGGAGAAGTGGTGATCTGCGTCCACTCCGTCATCGGAAGCATCCTGCTTGGGATCGCCGTGAGCATGGCTCGCGACGGGTGGCCCGCCGGGCTCTTCGGCGCCGTCCTCTTCGGGCTCTGGCTGCTCATGTTCCTCGACTGGCTGAGGTTCAACCTGCCGATGAAGTGGCGCGCCCAGAACGCTCGGTGGGACGCCTTCCTCTGTCGGATCGGTAGCCACCGCTGCGTCCCGATCTGCGGCACACGCTGCTGCTGGGAGTGCATTCGATGCAGCCCCGACAGCCCGGCGGTGAAGAGACATTTTGAGCGCCTGGCGGCGCGGGGGAACTGATATGCCGAACGACCTGATGGTGTCGGTGAAGGACCAGGTGCTGATCGTTCTCGCCGACTACCAGTCGTGCAAGCGCGACGATATCGACCAGAAGCTGGACCTCAATCTCGACAGCGAGATCGGCCGCGTCTCCATCGACATCGCCACGCGCGTGATGAAGAACTACGCGATCCTGGCCAACCGGAAGAAACTCATGCCGTTCATGACGCTGGCCCAGGCCGCGATCGAGGTCTACGTCAGGGAGCAGGCGGAGATCAAACGCGATCCGTGGGCCCTATCAAGGAACGAGGGCATTCGCATCCAGGCCGCCAGCGACATCGTCCAGATCATCGAGGATCGCGAGAAGAAGTTCTCAAAGAAGCCGCGCAGGAGCAAGTGACATGGCGAACAATCTGACGATGAACATCAAGGACCTGATGCTCAGCCTCCTCCAACTCTACGCCGAGGCGGAGAGCACCCTCGGCTTCGAGACCGACGTGAAGCGCGCGGCCGAAGAGATCGGCGGGCAGGCGGTCAAGAAATACATGGAGTTCGTGAAGCTGGAGAAGCACCTGCCCTTCCTCGACAAGGCCAAGGCCAGGATAATGGCCGGGGTCGAAGCCGGGGCCCGTCTCGACCAGGACCCGTGGGACGTGTGCAGGACCGACAACGTCCGCATCACCTTTGCCTACTCGATCGCCCGCATCTTTGAGGAGGAGGCCGGTGCGAGGCACAAATTCAGCATCTGGTCGGCCACGGTCTACAGCGCGAACAAGCTGCTCAAGGGCTTCAAGCGGGGCGAGAGCCATCGCGGGATCGACCTGCTGATCGCCGCCCCGTCGAAGAAGAAGGCCGTCAGCATGATCAACAACTTGCTCGGCAGCCACGAGACCGTAAGCTGGGCCAACCAGCACTGGACCGGTGGCGGCACCGTGGGCAACAAGGTCGCGACCAAGATCGGCATCTGGGCGGCGCGCGACGGATACAAGACGGAAGAGGACTACAAGCTGGTTTGGGAGCCTAAAATATGAGCGCCAACGACGACATCGACAGCCGTGAGACCCACCCCGCCTACGGCATGGCCGTGTTCAGCCGCGTCAGCGTCGGCGGCCTCAGGAAGAAGAACCGCCTGTTCGGCAGCAGCATCGACAGCATGAACATCATCAGTCTGACGATCACCGGCGCCGAGGTCTATCACCGGCTCGGCTCCGATCATTTCATGGGCACGAACGAGATCATCCGCGTCGACATGACCGAGCACCAGTTCGCTCAGTTGCTGACGACGATGAACCAGGGCGACGGAGTCCCCGTCACGATCGGCCACATCAACGGCAAGCGGACTCCGCCTCTGCCGGACACCAAAGTAGAGTCCGCCAAGATCGTCGACAAGTTCCGCGACGACATCGCCAAGTGGAAGAAGCAGTTGAGCACGACCATGGCCGAGGTCGACGCCATCATCGCGAAGAAGGGTGCCCTCAACGTCGAGGAGAAGAAGCGCCTCGTCGAATTGACCACGAGCCTGGTCGGCAAGATCGAGAACCACTCGACCTTCCTCCTCGACCAGTTCGACGAGAGCGTGGTTGGCGTGGTCGGCCAAGCTAAGGCCGAGGTCGAGGGCTTTATCAACGCGGCCGTCCAGCGCACGGGCCTCGAAGCCCTGAAGGGAGCGAGCGCGGCGAAGCTCCTCGGGCTTGAAGCGCAGCCGAAAAAGGAAGGGGAATAATATGAGAATGCGCCTCGTCATCGAAGTGCCGCTCGCGACGCCGAAGGGGGAGGACCCCGGCGACTTCCACCCCAACCTGGAATACGATACCAGGCAGGTCGATCGAACCCTGCCCAAGGACGCGATCATCATCTCCTCCGAATACGTCACGACGCCGGAGGACATGAAGGCCACGTTCAAGAAGCTCCTGCGCCTGAAGCTGGCTGGCGCCCCGCTGCGCGGCTTCAAGAGCAGCGGGGGCTATTCCAAGGGTGATGAGGACGCCCCGTTCTTCTCCGAGAGCTACCTCTACAACCTGCTCGGGAAAGACGACGCGCGCACCGTCCTCGGCTACCTCAGCCATCTGGCGAAGATGGCCGGGCTCGACCTCCACGAGGTCCAGCGCGAGGTCTACGCCGAGATCGTGGCCGAGGAGCGCGTCGAGAACGAGCGCAAGGAGCGGGTGGCCAAGCGCCGGGCCTTCGCCGACGACTTCGCGAAGAAGAAGGGCTGGAAGCGGGACCCGAACAGACTCCTCGGCTACGACGACGAGAAGTGGCAGGAGATCAAGGCCGCGCTCAAGGAGGCTGGCCTGTGACGACTAAGATCGCCAAGACCTGCACAATGTGCGGATCGGCCAACATCGGGCCGAGCGGCGAGTGCCTGAACTGCCACCACGTCCCTGGAAAGAACTGCGAGGCGTGCAGCTACCTACTCGACGAGCGTGGACTCTGCGCCCGCTGCGCCCGCGTGATGCCCGAGGACCTGGAGGCCCTGAAGTGGGTCCTGATCTCCTGGACAGTCTGCGCCGTCCACGGCGCCCACGAGACCCAGGGCCGTGACACACACTACCGGGCCTCGTGGAAGACGGTGAACCCCAAGGACAAGCGCAAGAAGATCGATCACCACGAGTGGCGCCACCGGTGCTATCCGTGCACCAAGAGCGTCAACCGCTTCTGCAAGTCGGACGAGGCTCAGACGTTCAGCGACAAGATCATGATCCCCGCCGAGGTCTATCAGAAGCTGATCGACGAGCGCCTGGCTCGCTGGAAGGACCGGAAATAATATGCCGTCAATAAGATCGCAGGGAGCGACTATGATCGAAAAACCGAAGTTGTCGGCCGCCGACGTGCTGAAGTTCCTGAAGTCCAAGGGCATCAGCGCCGAGGCCGTTGTCAGGTTCAAGAAGCAGAGCCGGAGACTCACGTCGAAGCAGGTGGAGCGCGCGCTCGTCGCGAACAAGCGCGAGAAGCTGAAGGAACTGTGCCACCGGGTGGCCGCCGTCGGCCACGCGCACCTCTACCTCAGCATCGCGGGCGATAAGATCGTGCTCACCGGCGTCGACCAGTTGAAGTCCAACCCCAGGCCGTTCAACAAGCGCGGCTTCGGCAGCGTCAAGCACCCGCTGACGCCGAACGAGGCGGCCAAGGGTCGGGGCGGCAAGAAGAAGCCCTACCTGGCCCGCCTCGACCCGGAGAAGCGCCGGGAGATCGCGCGCCAGGGCGGGCTGGCGTCGGCCAAGAAGCGCAAGCACAAGGATGAGATGCGGAAGAAGCGCGGGCTCCACTGGACGCAGAAGCCCGAGAATCAAGACCGCGTCAAGAGCCTGCTGGCCAAGGCCACGGCCGCCAACAAGGCGAAGAAGGCGTCGAAGACCACTACGGCGGGGGCCTGATGACCAGAACAAAGACGCCGGACCCGATCGTGTCGGACGAGATCGCGAACTCCGAGGGCTACAAGAAGCTGAAGGCGGCCGTGGACGAGGACGAGAAGAAGTCGCCCGGGTTCCACGACTACACCGAGAAGCTGATCTGGGCCCTGGCCCGGGCCAAGCACTACGCGGAGAAGACCGGCCTGAGCCAGGTCGCGATCCTCGACTCCTGGGAGAAGCAGCGCAGCTACTGGTATATGAACTTCTACCAGGACGCTGAGCTTCCCCTGATAGAGGGAGACAGCGTCAAGGTCTTCGACGTGGTCGAGGACCTGCACAAGTCCGTCGCCGGTTTCGGCTTCCGCTGCCCGGCCTGCGACGGCGCGTCGCGTGACCCCTACGCCTGCGACTCCGGCATCAAGAGGATGGTGACCAAAGGCAAAGGGAAGAAGGCCAAGCTCGTGGAGGACGACAAGGCCTGCGACTGGAAGGTCTACGGCCTGTTCCGCGACCTGGGCAAAGGCGTCTACGTCTTCGTCAAGGCGGAGATGCGCGGCCAGCGCGTGTTCAAGCCTATCGCGTGGGAGACCGAGGAGGAGCGGGCGAGCAAGCCCAAGCTCAAACCTCTGCCGAAGAAGGAGACCGAGGCCACGGTGCCGCCGATCTCCGAGACCTCGGCCGCTGGGTTCACGATCAACGACGAGGTCGGCTACAAGTCGATGAAGGACGACGCCGACTTCCAGCACAAGGGGCTGGTGATCGAGGTCTACCCCGAGGGCATCCCGTCGTCGAAGGAGCCGATGCTCAAGATCGCGGGGAAGTCGGGCGTCGTGCTCGCCTCCCACTGCACGCTGCTCAAGAGGGGGTCCTAGGCCTATGGATATGTGCAGAGCGTGCGTCAAGCTCATGAAGTCGAACACGCAGTGGTATCAGATGGACTACAAGCCGGTGAAGATCGCCATGTGCGAGACCCACCCGGTGATCACCAACCGCCGCGTGATCCGCGCGCTCAAGACGGTCAAGACCTTCAGCCTCGAACCGGCCGGGACCACGATCTCTGTCGGCGGCATGGGGCGACAGGGGGCCTGGGGCGGCAAGGTCGTGATCAACACCGGCGGCGGCCACGTCCACGAACGGAGCCTGCTGCTCAAGCTCTTCGACTATGAGGTGCCGATGATCGACTTCCTCGTCCAGGAGGGCTACCTCGCGCGCCACAAGGGGACGCGCTACATCGACGAGGTGATACCGACGACGCTGGTCGTGACCAAGGCAGGAGACGACGTGATCCGCCAGAGCCACCTGCTCGCCGAGGCCACGAACGACAAGAGTCCGCTGACGCCGTGACGTGTTGTAGAATCTACATGAAGGGGAGATGACCATGGGACTTTTCGACTTCTGGACCAAGAGAGGGGGCGTGAACCGAGCCGGGTTCTTCGACGTTCCCGACCGCAAGGACAAGCTCCGCTATCTCGCGGGTCTGGCCGGTCCGCGCGGTCTCATGGCCCTGCGCGTCAGCGGCTTCGTCAGGAACTCGGCCGAGAACGAGTCGGCGGTATTCGCCCGCTACATCGGCAAGCGTGGCGCCAGCGGCGAAGTCGAGTTCGCCCCGGCGACGGCGCAGCAGGCCCAGGAATGGGCGCTCATGGCCAATGCGATCGAGAAGTCGGCGAACACGTTCAGGAAGACCGTGCTCAAGAGCGGCGGCACCATCGTGGTCTCCGCCGACGTGAACGTCCAGGGCGGCGGCAGCCTGCTCGATCAGATCAAGTCGACGATCGACAGCTTCATCCAACGCTATTTCACGCGGTCGACCAAGGTCGAGACCACGATTGACACTGTGGAGAAGAGCCTGCGACCGCCGGAGATGTCGGACGACGACCGCGTGATCCCCGCCTACTCCATGGGCAACCTGTTCCAGGGCCGCTACCACGGCCGGGACCCTCGGACGGGGAAGATGAAGCTCTTCAACGAGAAGTCCTTCGCCGTCGAGATCAGAGGCGTCGACACCGTCATCCTCGACACGGTCGCCGACGCGATCCGCAAGGCCTTCGACCAGTATGCGGTCTTGGTCGTCAATGACGTGGAGAACCAGGTCTACCTCATCGAGGAAGGTCTGGAGAAGCAGGCGCCGGAACCCGCCGCATAAATTTCGGAGGATCATCATGGCACAAAACGGAAAAATCAACCCCATCAGCCAGGCTGAGATGGCCCGGCACCTCGAACGTCTGAAGGAAGCGAAGGTCGCCGATCGCTTCACCATCAGCGATATGGCCTTCCTCACCGGCTGGACGCCGGAATACCTCTACCGCCTGGAGAAGGACGGGCGCATCCCCGAGGCCAAGCGCGTGGGCAGTCTCCGGGGAGACCCCGGCCGCGCGACGGACAAGCGCCGCAGCGGGCCCGATCGCCGAGGCCGCGTCCGCGTCTGGAGCGAGGGCGACGCGCGCACGATCCTCGGCTTCAAGCGGGATCAGGAGGCGAAGTTCGCGGATCGGGGATTGAAGGTCGCGAGCTAAGCTGCTATACTTCTAGCGTTCCTTCTGGTGGCGAACCGTGGAAGCTCCCTGCGACTTCGGAGCCCGAGGAAGGGAGAGGCCCCCGATCGAAAGATCGGGGGCCTCTTATTTTCAACCGAGGAGCGGAGGCTCTTCGCGGTAGGTCGTGGTCAATTCCTTCTCGGGGATGGGCTTGGACGGCTTGACCGGGACGTAGTAGGACTGGAGGTGCAGCGGTCCGTCCTCGGGCTTGCGGTCGCCGAACAATTCCTTCCACTGGGGCTCGATCCACTCGCGGTCCTTGTCCTGGACCAGAAGCTTGCCCGCCAAGAAGCTGACGTGCGCGGTGAACGGCACCGGCCGTGGCTCGGGCCGGATCAGCCACTGGCGCAGGGCCTCCCACTGGGCGGCGCGCATCAGGTCGTCGAACGCCGACCTCACGTCGACGCCCCAGCGCTCCAGAGCCTTGGCCGTGACCGTAGCGTTCGCCGGGCCGTCGATGGTCTCGGTCGGCTTGCCGTCGTGGGTCTTCTTGCTCTCCTTCCAGTGCTCGACCCAGGACCACTGCTTCTCGATCGCCCAGCCGCAGCGCCAGGCCCGGCGGCCCAGGCTCTTGACGATGCCGGAGAGGATCGCCGACGACGCGGCGTCATACCACTCCCAGGGACCGGTGTCGAGCTTGACGATCAACATGTGCCGGACCTTGGCCAGCGGCGCCTGGCCGCCGCCGATCGCCGTTCCCGGCCGGGGCAGGCCCTGGACGTGGTCCATGACGATGATCCCGAACTCGGCCTCGCCCTGCACGTCCTGGGCGTCGTAGTGACCGAGCACGTCCCGGTTCAGCAGCTTGATGAACTCGGACGCCTGCATCGGGGTGTCGATGAGGAAGAAGTCGCTGACTCTCGGTGCCTGGCCCGGCAGGTTCGGCCGCTCTCCGCGCGCGGCGGCCTCGGTCTGGAGATCGCGCTCCTTCTGCTGCTGCTCGGCGATCTCCTCCGTGGTCAGTGGTTGGACCCAGTCCGAAGTCTGCCCCCGCTCGACGATCTGGCGGTTCATCTCGCCGACCCTGACCTGGAGGGCGCTGTTGTCGCCGGGGCCGATGCGCTCGGCCTCGGCCACGATGTCCAGGATGTTCTCCGGCTTCTCCGGCTTCTTGCTCGCGTCCATATCAGAATCCCCCGTGCCGCCTGAGGCGGCTGCTCATCTTCTTTCCTTCAGCGTATCGCTTCTTCTTCGCGTCCGACCACTTCGTCCTGTCCAACGCCTTCGGGATCAGCCGCCAGCGCTCGATCTTCCGCTCCTTGAGAATCTTCCTCACCACCGACTTCTGGTGGTCGGAGCAGTGGCGGTCGTCGTCAGCGGTGATCGCGATCGTCTCTATCCACCGCTGCTGGCCGTCGCCCAGGCTCGGGTGTTTCTCCTTCACCACCTCCCGAACCTGGGCGACCAGGTCACGCCAGCCGCATTTGTCGCACATCCTAGGCGGCGGGCGCCTGCGCCGGAGCCTGCTGAGCCGGGGCCGGAGCCACGGGCGCGACCTGGGCCTTCGACACCTCGTCCTTCTTCGCCGCGTCGACGAACGAGCACTTCTCGCACTTGGTCCGCGCGTCGTTCAGCGTCGAGACCGCCGTGCGAAGCTCCTTGCGCGTCTTCTGGTATTCGCTGAACGCCGGGTTCTTCGACAGCGCCTTCTCCGCCGTGACCATCTCGCGCTTGGCCCTGAGGTAGGTCGCGAAGTCGGGGATCGCAGCCAGCGTCTTCTCCTGCGCCTGGAGCTTGCCCCTCACGCCCTGGACGCCCTTGATCGCGGTGAAGCACGGGTCCGAGTGCCGCTCCACCTGACCGAGGGTGCCGCCCAAGGTCCCCGCATGACGCTGTCCGCTGCCGCCGAACGAGCGCTGAGCGAACTCCTTCTCGCTGCCACGATCGTCCCGACGCCCGCCACCGCCGCCGTTCCCGCCCCGATGCCGATTTCCCTTGCCCATCGTGATGCCCTCTCTTGTCGTAGTAGATGCCCCACCGGCCCTGCACCAGTCGGGGATAAATCCAGAACTTCAAGAGGCCGCCCGGGAGGGCGGCGCGTGCGGCTACGTCAGGCGCCGATGTTCTGGCGCCAGTCCGGCAATTTACGATCGAGCCACTGGGCCAAGGGACCGGCCTGCACCACCGACTTGCCCTGCAACGCTTCGACGATCGCCTCGATGCACTGGGCCTTGGTGCTGGCCGGGCGCGGGCGTCCGGTCGCCCGATCCCAACTCGTGTGGAAGGCGAACCCCGCGTTGTGGCGGAAGTCGGGTCGGCGCAGGCCCTTGTCCATGAGGACCGCGAGCTTGACCGCCTGCTCCGGCGTGATCAACCCCTTGGACGCCATCAGGATTTCCTCTTCTTCGGCCGGTGCGTGCACTTCTCGCCGTGCCAGTGCCAACGGTCGCAGTTCTTCAACTGGCGCTGCTTCTGGCCGAGCGCGATGCGCCGCTCCGCATCGACGTGGGCGGCGACGTAGTCCGGCAAGCAGACTCTGATCGCGTATTTCATGGTCACTCGTCGTTGTCGCAGATGCGGCATAGCCCTTTCGACAGCGGCTTGCCGCAGTCGCAGACGGGGTCCGCGCGCTTGTTCCAGAGTTCAACGGCCTCGGCCATGGTCCCGCCCTCAGCGGTCTCCGGGCCGTGCGTGTGGCAGTCCTTGCAGAAGATCGCGAACTCACCCAGGCTCTTGGGGTCGGCCAGGCACTTGTCGATGTCCTGCGACCACCAGACGATCGATCCGTCGTCCTTTTTAGAATTGACGACGGCGCCGACGAGGTTCACGCTGCCGTCGAACGGGCAGGGCTTTAGCGTGGCCATCAGGGGACCTCCCTAGACTCGATGTCGAGGTTGACGTAGTTCCGATGGGAAACCTCGGTCTCTCCCGCCTCCAGGCGCTTGAGCATGGCCTCGCACTGCTCCGGCGTCTCGGCACCGGCGCCGAAGACCAGGTTCTCCGTGCCCCGGATGCCCTCTTGGAGGTCGACGACCGTGTAGAGCACGGTGTTCTTCGGGTTGAACGGCTTGTTCAGGACGGCGAAGCGGACCCCGGCGGCGCGCACGGTGTAACGGCGCTTCTCCGACGTGAACTTCACCTTCTCTCCGACGGTGAACGGCGCGATCGCGGTGGTCAAAACGGAACCTCCTCGATCGGGCTCTCCTCCACCGGCGGCGGCGGGGGCTGGCGGCCCTTGAAAAATGCCTCCACGTCCTTGACCTCGTATTTGATGTGCGTGCGCGGCAGGGAGCCGAGGATCGTGCTGGAGTATTTCTTCTTCACGATCCTGGGATCGAGGATAGCGACGCAGCCGTAGTCGGTCGACGTGCGGATCAGGCGGCCGAATCCCTGTTTGAGGCTGATCACCATCTCCGGCACGCTCAGCTTGTTGAACGAGCGGAAGGTGCCGGGGCGGACCGCGTCGATCCGCTCGGCCCTGGCCTCGAACAGAGGATCGCCCACGTTCGGGAACGGCAGCTTCAGGATGATGACCATCTGGAGCGCGTCCCCCGCGAGGTCGACCCCTTGCCAGAAACTCTTGAGACCGCACAGCACCGACTTGGGGTTCCGGCGAAGCTCCTCGACCATGTGGTGGCGCTCCATGTCCTCGCCCTGGATCATGATCTTCATGTCCGGCAGCAGCGGGCGCAGACGCAGGCCCAGCGTCTTCATCGACTGGTTGCTCGTGCAGAGGACCATGGCCCGGCCGTTGCTGACGCGGATGAGTTCGACCACGCGGTTGACCAGCACGTTGTAGTAGTTCGGGTCCTGCTCGCGCGGAGCCTCGGGCAGGTCGGCCGCGACGTAGAGCAGGGCGTTGTTGACGTAGTCGAAGGGGCTGGCCAGGACCATCTCCGTCGCGTCCCCGGCTCCCAGCTTCTCTTTCACAAAGGTCATGGTTCCGCCGGTCGAGATCGTGGCGCTGGCGCCGATGACGACGAACTCCTGGTCCCAGAGGCAGGCCTTGAGTTCCTTGCTGATGTCGATCGGGTTCGACTTGGCGACGATGCGCTTGCCGCCGTTCTCGCTGATGATCTGGTAGACGTGGTCGGGCTCGGCCTGGAGCAGCCAATTCCGCATCTGAGTCGCGGCCTCGGAGCAGCGGCCGGACACGGCCCTGACCTCGTGCGACTTCTGCGCGTCGGTCACCTGGTCGGCCGCGCCCTCCATCATGTTCGCGACCTTGTCCAGCAGTTCCATGAGTTCGACGTTGTCGATGTTGATGTTCAGCTTCTGGCGCAGGCGCAGCGACTCCTTCTTCATCACGTCGAGCATCTGGCGCATGTGGTAGAACAGCTTCTCCGACGAGCGGACGGCCATGTCCAGGGTCTCGACGATCTCGCCGGTGCGAAGGACCTCGGAACCGGCGCTGCGGACGATGCGGCTCGCGTCCTTGGCCAGGCGCTCCAGCTTCGTGTTGCTGATCTCGACGCCGAAGCACTGGGTCGCGACCTCTTCGAGAGAGTGGACCTCGTCGATCGCGATGAAGTCGAAGCCGGGCAGGATCGACGCCTCCTCGATCGTCAGCGCCATCATCAGCAGGTGGTGGTTGACGAGGATGACGTTAGACCCCTTCATCTCCTTGCGGGCCTTGCGGTAGAAGCAGGGGCTCTCCTCCTCGAAACTCTTGCACCGGCAGAAGTCGGACTGGCGGTTGACCAGCGACCAGGCCGAGGCCGCGACCGGGCGACCCAGGTCCATCTTCAGACCGCTCTTGGTCTCGCGCGCCCACTTGACCAGGTATTCGAGGTCACCGATATCGGCCTGGATCAGCGGGTTGTTCGCGACATCGGCGATCGCCTTGTTCAACCGGGCTCCGCAGAGGTAGTTCTCGGAGCCGACGGCCATCGAGTAGGTCAGCCACGGATAGAGCTTCTTCAGCAGCGGGAGTTCCTTCTCGAAAAGCTGCTTCTGTAAGTTGATCGTCCCCGTCGAGACGATGAGGCGGCGCGGGCGCTCCTCGGTCTTGGTCTCGCCCGTCAGGGGATCGAGGACCTGGACGCGGACGGTCCGGTTGTCCTTGATGATCTCGATGATCGGCACGAGGTAGCCCATGGACTTGCCGACGCCGGTCCCGGCCTCGACCACGAGGTCGGTCTGCGCCGTCGCCGCATTGAACACGGCCTCGGCCATCGCGACTTGCTCGGGACGCGCCTCGTAGTGGTCGAATTGCTGGGACAGTGGTCCGCCGGGCGCGAAGAAGTCTTTGATCATGGTGAATGGGCTCCGAGGCTAGGGGGTTTTGGGGTCGATTTCGGATACGATGTTCAGGGTAAGGCCCTCGTAGTGCACGGCCGGGCCGTCGATGACGTAGGGTTTGTAGGTCTGGCCGACGGCGACGCGCCAGGAGCGGTGGATCACGGGCTTGCCGTAGGCGGCGCACAGGATCGGCGCGTGATCCACGTCGTAGCCGCCGCTGTAGAAGCCGAGGAGCGGCGCCGTCGCCTCGACGAGGACCATCTCCTGGCCGAAGACCATGGGCTCGCGCACGACTGCGCCCTGGCAGAGGAAGACGTTGCCCTCGCGGCTGGCGGCGCGGACGTTCGTGCCCAGGACCGTGCTCGGCACGCCGCCGCCCTTGGTCAGGGACAGGACGATCGCGATCGGCGCCGCGTGGGCACCGTGCGCCGCCGCATCTTCGGGCTTGATCAGCGTGTCAGTTTCTTGAGGGCTCATAGATTCCTTGAAAAAGCGTGTCCTGGCTCTGGGCGCCGAGCAGAGAGTCGTAGACCTTGGGCTCGGCGTAGACGAAGCGGCCGTCGCGCCCGGCTGAGAACGGGCAGATCAGGCTGTAGCTGCGGACACGGTTGCAGCCGGAGACGAGGATCGCGTTCGGCTCCGACGCCTGGGGCACGCCGCCGACGGTGAGGCGCATCAGGCGGTCGAGTTCTTCCGGGCTGAGCACGACCTTCACCGGCATCGTCACGGAGTAGGCCTGCGGCTGGATATGGTAGAGGATGTGGCCGATCTCGTGGATGAAGCTGATCTGGTCGTGGAGGCGCATGATCGGGTCCTCCGAGCGATCGGCGATCTCGGCGGCGTAGAACGCGAACTCGGTGCCGACGCGCGCGATGTAGGTCGTGGCCGTGGCCATCTTCCGCATCCCCTCGCCGATCTTGACGAAGTGCTCGTAGCTGATCGGCAGCGAGAACTTCTCGCCGTTGCGGAAGTAGCGCAGGGCCGGGATCGAGCCGCCGGGGCGGGCGAGGATACCCTGCGTGTGGTTTAGAACGCTGTCGACGTGCTTGGTCAGGAAGTCCGGCACCGTGGTGATCGTGTTCATACCCCCAGAACCTCCTTGCCGTCTATCAGGCGCACGCCCATCAGTTCCTTCCCCGCCTTGGTCAGAAACCAGCACTGCGCCGCCCACTGATCGTCGCCAGAGCGAAAATACCCGGCCAGGCCCTTCTTCTCCAACGAGCGCATGGCGCTGCTGACCGCGACCCGACCCTTCTTCGACCACCAGCCGAGTTCGGTCGTCGACGCCGTTTGATTGGAGCCGTGCTTGAACATCAGCGTGATCAGCAGCTTCTGAAATTCGGTCATCATATGAGTTGGAGCATATCCCGCTTGCGGAGCAGCGCCCTGACGACCTTGCGCTCCTCCATCTCGCCGTCGTCGGCGGAGTCGGCGGAGATCAAGCTCGCGATCATCCGCAGCTTCTTGTCCAACATCTCCAGGATGCGCTCCTCGATCGAGTCGGTGACGACGAAGTCGACGACGGTGACCGCGCTCTTGACGCCGATGCGATGGGCGCGGTCCTCGGCCTGCTCGTTCGCGGTCGGCGCCACCCAGCGGTCGAGGCGGGCGACGATCGTCGCCGCCGTCAGCGTCAGGCCCACGCCTCCGGCCTTCAGCGTCGAGACGAAGAGCCGGTGCTCGTCCTTCTCCTGGAAGGCGTCGACCAGCGGCTGGCGCTTGTTCTGCGGGATGCCGCCGTGGAGGTGCAGCGGCGAGTAGGCGCGCAGTTCCCGGCAGACGATCTTCGTCATCTCATGGAAGCGGCTGAAGATGATGATCTTCTCGTCCCCGGCGTGGTCGGCGACGAAGTCCTTCAACTCCTTGATCTTCGACGACTCGTCGCCGTCGCCAGTGATCTCCAAGCTGGAGCATATTTGCTGGGCCTTGGTGAACCAGGAGAGGAACGTCGTCTCCGCGCCGTTCTCGTCCTCGTCGTGGACCCCGGCCATGGCCTCGGCAAACCGGGCCTGAAGCTCCTCGTAGACCTTGCGCTCCTTGGCCCCGAGCTTGATGTCCAAGCGCTCGTGAAACTTGGGCGGCAGGTCCTTGAGCACGTCCTTCTTCAGGCGGCGGATGACGTGGGGTGCGATCTTCATCCGAAGCTCGTCGAGGAGCTTGGCCTCGTCTGGCTTGCGCGGGTCGAGCGATTCGAGCCGCATCGGCGTGAACGACCGCTTCTTCCCATCCTTGTTCGCCGGGCCGAACTCGATCTTCATCGGCGCGGCCTTGCCGTCGTCGCCTTTCTTCCAGATCACGCTGCTCTTGAGATAGCGGTCCTCGAACTTCTTCGCCGGACCGGCGAGTCCGGGGTTGATCAAGTGGAGCACGGGCCACAGGTCGTCTGCGCGGTTGTTGATCGGGCTGCCGCTCATGGGGATGCGGAACTGGGGCTGCACCACGTCGACGAACTCGATCAGCTTCTTCGCCGTGCCGGACTTGCGGTTGGTGATCCGCTGGGCCTCGTCGGGGACGATCGCCTGGGGGCGGAACTCGCGCACGATCTTCGCCGCGTCGCGCATGAACGAGTCGTAGCTGAGGACCAGGAACTCGGGCTTACTCTCGTAGGCCTTCTGGCGCCGCGCGGGGCTGCCGTCGGCGACCGCGATCTCCATCTTGGAGAACCTGCGGAATTTCTTGTGCCAGTCGCCGACGACGGAGGTCGGCGCCAGGATCATGGTCTCGACCCGGCCGCCCAGCATTTGGCGAAGGGTGAAGAGGATGCCCAGCATCTGGATCGACTTGCCCGTGCCCATCTGATCGCCGAGCAGAAAGTTCTTGATCATCACGCCGTAGTTGACGCCGCGAGCCTGGAAATCGAGGAAGTCGATGTCGAGGCCCGGCACATGAAAATCGGGGAAGGGCGCGAAGGATTTGACGTATTCGAGTTCGAGGCACCGGCGCGTCCAGCGCTCGACCATGTCTTCGACCGGCGGGTCCATCTTCACCTCGTGTCGGAGGCTGGCGGCCACGCTGTGGACGCCCGGGAGGTCCCAGAACGCGACGCCGAAGCCCCTCTTCGACATGGTGCTGGTCGGGAGCTTCGACAACTCGATGTAGACCTCTGGATTAGGCGGCGTGACGCTGACCTGGAGCAGCCCGCCGTCCAGGATCGACAGTTGGAAGGTCCCGGCCGGTTTGGACAGGTCGACCATGATGGGCCCGGAGGCCCCGGGCGGCGCCCAGGGGCGCGCGGAGGCCCTGGCGGGGGATACGGGGCCGCCAAGGCCTCCAAACGCCTTGTCCAGGGGGCTTTCCGCCATGTTACTGGCCGGTCACTCCCGGCAGACGGGCGACCTGGGCGCTCGCCTGCTGTTGCAGGTCGCGATAGGCCTCGGACGAGTCGGCCGCGCCCACGTCGGACAGCATCTTGTTCAGCTTGGAGCGTTCGAGTTCGAGAAGGACCACCGCGCCGTCGTCCTTGGCCCACTCGACCTGGACTTCCTCCATCCCGGCGATCACCTGATTGGCGACCTCCTTGATGTGGCTGTCCTTCTCCATCAGCTTGCCCACGCTGAGCCCGCCGGTGACCTTGATGCCCCGGAGCAGCGCCAGCGCCTCGTAGCGGGCGTTGACCAGCGCGGCCTGGCGCGCGAGTCCGCGCCTCTGGGTCGACGATTCCACGCGCTCGGGCGGGACGCCGATGCCGCGCACGCGGATCGTGTCCTTGTCCGAGACCTTCTCCCACACGTCCTTGACCTCGCCCTTGGACAGCGAGCGGTTGACCCCGCCGCAGCCGCTGAGACCGGCCGCGACGAGCATGAGCACGACGACCATTCCGTTCTTCATCCTAGCCTCCCTGCGACTTTTCTTCTCACGGACCAGCCGACTCTTCTCGGCGAACAGGCACTGCGAGATCGTGGGGTAGTAGTGGTAGATGATAAGGCCATCGGCCAGACGCTTCTGGTTGATCGCGCTGACCAGGGGGCCGTTCTCTCCCGGCACCAATTCGGGCGGCGGCGGCGTCTTGACCCGGGACTGGTCGTGCCACTGGATCGCCCACCCGGCGCGGCGGTGGCAGACGTTGTATAGCGTCTGGTCCACGGACTCGGCGAGGCGCATGACCTCGGCGAACGCGCTGTTCACGGGCTTGGCGCTCATCGAAGAGTCTCCCCGATCTTGACCCCGGCGTTGAACGCCTGCTCCGCCGTGGGCACGACGCTGCCGAAGACGGGGTGGACGACGAGGAAAATCTCCTGGATGCGCTTCATCTCAGGGATGTCGTAGTAGCCGCTGAGGTAGCCGATGTTGCTCGCCACGATCTCGGGCTCGTCGACCGAGGCGCGATAAGTGTCCATGAAGGCCTTGGCCTCGGTCTTGGCCTCGGCGTCCGGCAACTTGATGATGGCGGCGACCGCGTCGCCGATGTCGCCCAGCTTCTTCAGGTCCTTGCCCTTCCAGATAAAAGGTCTATCCGCCATGGTCTTCGCCTCCGAGTTCGGACACCGGGATCGACGTGGACATCTCCTGCTCCTTCAGTAATTCGCGCAGGACCTTGATCGCGTCTTTGATCGGCACAGACTGGATCGCGCGGCGGCGGATCACGTCGACCATCAGCGTCTTGGCCTCAGCCTCGTTCAGTTCGTCCGACGCGGCCCAGCGCGGGCACATGACGCCGAAGCGGTCGATCTGCTGGTGGTTGGCGTCCGGGACGTTGAGAATCTGGCTGTGCAGAGCCTCCAGAAAATTCAGGGCCTGGACCAGGCTCTTCGTCCCGCTGACCATTAGGCCTTCCTCCGGGCTTCGTTGCCCTTCTTGTAGAGCGTCGCCATCCGCTTGTCCGTCTTCGCGATCATCTTGTCCTTGTAGGTGATGATCTGCTTCACCTCGTGGGCATACCACGCGCGCACGCGGTCCTTCTTGTGCGACTTCGGGATCACTCCCGTCTTCTCCAGGCGCCGCAGATACTGGCTGTTGTAGCCCGTCATGTGGGCCACGTCCGTGATCAATAATTCCTGATTCAGATCGGTCATCAACGAGACCGTGGTGATCGGCTCAGACATTTAATTTCCCCGTCCCAACGTCGCGCCCCGGAAGGACATCACTTGCTGCTCCACTTGCCGTGACCCCAGTAGCAGGGGCTCAGCGGGAACCAACAGGCGGCCTTCTCTTCTTCAGCGAGTCTGCTGCTCGTGTCGATAATCTGGTTCAAGGTTGCGGCATCGTTCGAGTTCGTGCCGTCCTTCTCGCCCTGGTCGACCAGGGTCTCGATCCGGCTCACGTCGTCGGCCAAGCGCTTGGCCCGGCCCGCGCGATCGCGGACCTCGGCCCAGTCCTTCCGATCGCTGCGGTTCATCGTCGCGATATAGAGCGCCATGTTCAACTTCTCGATCTCGGCGATGTCGCGGGCGACCCTGTCTTCCAGGTTCTTCTCGCGCTGGCTCTTCTCGTGGATCAGGCGCTCGACCTTGGAGCGCCGAAGCTCCAGGGTCACGACGCAGCCGTCGTCCGACATCCATTCGGTCTTGACCTCGTCGCCGCCGCTGACGACCTCGTTCGCGATCTCTCGGATCAGGCTGTCCTTCTCGATCAACTGCGCGACGGTGACGCCGCCTTCGAGCTTGACGCCCTTGATCACGGCCAGGAGTTCGTAGCGGGCGGCGACCAGCGCCGCGTCGCGGCTGGCGCCACGGCGGGCCGTCTGGCCCTGGGCCGCCTGATCGACGGCGCCGATCCCGCGCACGCGGATGAACGCCCGGTCCGAAATCTGAGGCCAGATTTCGAGCAGGCGCCCGCCGCCGGTCGCGCGCGGCACGCTGGCGCAGCCGTAGAGGGAGAGGAGGACGAGGATCAGCGTCGTGACCGCGAACGGCGACATGATCAGCCATGCGTTGAGCCGGATCGTCGGCGGCGTGAGGTTGAAGCTCACTTTCTCCTCCGGCCGAAGCGGCGCTCGTGCTTGGCCTTCTGCTCGCGCAGGTATCTCTCGCTGGCCTGGCGGTTAGCGCGGTCGATCTGGGTGTTCGCCGCCGCGTCGATCAGTTCGTTGCCCAGGGCCTCTGCTTCGCTCTCGCTGACGTGCCGGACCAGGCCACGGCCGAACGCGATGGCGATTGAGCCCTTGCGATACGTCGATGGCGAGACCTTGATGGCCATGGGGATAGTATAGAGGTAGGAGGCCTTTCTGTCAAGACCTACTAGACATCTAGTATTTATTTCACCCTAAGCCGATGGAGGCGAGTTCGTCCGCCGTATATAAGGAGGTATCCCCAGTGGGGAAATCCATTACGTAGACGCGCTTAGGCTTGGGCAGCAGCGCCAGCGCCGCGTGCCCGTAGCTCTTTACCGCCTGCGCCAGCCCCTGGAGGCCCATGCCGCCGTTGGAGTAAATCTGGACCCGGATGTAGCCGCGCTTGAGCAGGATGTCGTCGACCTGCATCGGGTTGCGGCCCTCGGGCGTCTCCGCCGCCGGGTCTTGGCTGTCGCGGAGGAACGCGATCGCCCACTCCTGGTGGGTCTGGCCCATGCCGTGGTGGATGAGGACGCCGTCCGGTCCGATCCAGCCCTTGTCCACGATCTGCTCCTTGCCCGTGCGCTGCCCGAGCCCCGGCTTCGACACGAGCGACGCCCAGATGTCGGCCACGACCGCTTTCTTCTTCATGGTGGTCTCCTGAGGATTTTTAGAGCACGGTTTGCAACTGACGCGGCGCTTGTGCCCGATGAACATCTCGCCGCAGTGGCAGCACTGGTTCTCGTAGTTCCCGTTCTCGTGCAGGGCGTCCTCGGGCCACCCGCGCTCGATCATCTCGGCCCAGTTGTTGCTCATCGCCGCACCTTGCTCGGCCAGAGCGACTTCGGCAGGCGCTTGTAGAGGTCGCCATATCCCGGCATCGACGGAGACGAATGGCGATCGTTCAGGATCAGGTCCACGACCTGGCCGGTCTCGTGCACCACGGTCTTGACGAAGCCGTTGCGCTTAGACTTGCCGATGACGCTGACGGCCCCGGCGATCGTGCCCCAGACCGCTCCAGGGGAGAGGTAGGACGGGTCGTGGTGGAAGCTGACGAACCGGTGCGCGACGCCCCGGTGGCGCGGGACCGCGCTCAGGCCCGGCATCTTCGTCTCGTCGGCGATCTTCGGCATCAGGATTTCCTCGGAGCGCGGTAATGCTTCCCGGAGTGCCCCTTCGACAGGTCGCAGCGGACGCTGTCGAGGTTCATGTCCTCGCTCGGCAGCGAGAACTCGGCGCCGCAGGGCTTGAGCGCCGCGTGCGTGCACCTATCGGCCACGGACTCCCACGCCTTGCGCTCGGCCATGATCTCGACCATGATCTGCTCGCCTGTCTTGATCTCGCCGGTCGCCTTGACCTTGTTGAACGGGTTGAGCGTCTGGTAGAACTTCTTGTTCCGCGTGAGCTTCCGGCCGCAGGCGCAGACGAAGCGCTTGCGCCCCGTGGTCGACACCTCTCTGAACGTCGTGCGCGTCGTGATCATACCTTCCTCCAATGCCAGCGGTGCCAGCCGTCCGCAGACTTCAGGCACTTCGAGAGATATTTTACTTCGTGTGGACGATCGCAGTCCCGGCAGACGTGGACCTTCCAAAACCGCTTCTTATCGTGGTCCTTGTTCGCGCCGCACTCGCACTCGAAGTGGGCGTTCTGTCCGTCGCCGATCCTGAAGTGCCCGAAGCTCTTGATGCAGGCAGGATCGTGCGGGACCCCGGGACACGGCGCGATCTTCTCCATCATCGACTTATAGCCGTTGACTAGGCAGACCGTGCACGTCTTCTCGATGCGCGTGGGGTGAGACAGGCCGGGTCGGTAGTGGCGCTCGATCTTCCACTCGTGCGAGAGCGGGATGAAGATTTCCAACTTCAATGTCTCCACATTACCCACCCGTGATACTCAGCCTTCTTGATCCCCTTCAACTCCTTGGGATCGACCAGCTTCGATCCGTCCCAGACCAAATTCTCCGGCTTCCCCTTCATGCGTTTGTTCGCGCAGAAGCCGCAGAGAAAAATCTGGATGCTGATGCCGTTTGGGTCCTCTTGCGTGCAGTGATCTCGGAGCAGAGTCAGCGGGTTGCTGTTGTCGAGGATGCTGTTTCCGGTGTAGGGGACGAAGTTGTGGGCCTTGTAGCAGCGGAAATACGGAGGGATCATCTCGCGATCGCCGCCAACGAGGTGCTGGAACTGGTGCCAGTGCCTGATGTGGATCGTCTTGACCGGCTTCTTGACGTGGAAGTCGCAGGACCAGCACTTCGCCCTATTCCCCGCGTCGCGGGAGAATAGGTCCTTCTTCCCGGTGCCGAGGCCGACCGTCAGATTGTGCCCCCACGACCACCCGTAGGTATAATCCTTCTTATTATAGGGCTCGATGAAGCATGAGATGAATTTGTCGCCGGACTTGAGCTTGTTCTCGCCGAAGTCGTCGACGGCAGTCGTGATCCACCCAATAACCGTGGCAGAGAACACGAAGTCGAGGATCGCACCGGCCCTAGCGTCCAGGACCTCTTGGAATTTCTTGCCGTCGGATTCGCGGCGCTTCTTCAGCGACTCGAAGTGCTTCTGTAGCTCTGCGCGCCGCTCGTCGACGATCGTCCAGTGGGCAAGCGACTCAAGCTGGCTGATCGGACCAAGCCAGTTGCGATCGAACGTCTTGCTGCGGACGACGATCGAGTAGTCCATCGGAACCAGGGCCTTGGTCGTCTCCGCCGGGACCGTCGCCATGAGTTCGGCGTGGTGGGCCTGCGCGTCCTTTGTCCAGCCCTCCAGATCGTCGCTCCTGTCGGGAACGGCGCCCTTGTGCTCCAGAAGAAGCTGCTCCGTGTGCAGGCCCATGGTCGTCGCCTGGACCAACTCCTCGCGCAGGCACTTCCGCACGATCCTCTCCGCCAGCTTGATCAGGAAAAACCGTTCGGACGGGTGGAACTTCATGACCGGTATGCTCAACAGCTTCCTGATCCCGCCGAATGCCGCGATCTCGCGCGACTCGCTGCGCTTCTTGTGCAGCATGGTGAACACGTCTGGCAGCCACATGTTCTCCAGCTTCTTATCCCTGACACGGTCGGTCCGGCGCGTCGATTCCTTGTTGTGCGGGTTGTTGAACTCCTTCTGGTCGGTGGCGATCCAGACGTAGTCCTCGTAGACGATGAAGAACGTCCAGAAGCTGAGATCGACGCGCTCCTCGACCTTGAAGAACGGGATGAAGATCAGGACTCCGGGCTCCTTGGCCGACATGTAGTGGGCGGCGCGGACGTAGCCGTCGAGATCGCGAGAGACCGCCACTTCTTTGACCATCTTGAACTTCATGTCCCTGGGCAGCGGCGCCGTCCCGTCCTTGAGGCGGTAGACGCGGACGTAATTGTCGTCGAACAGGTCGTCGACCTGGACACCAGCGAAGACCTCGACATCCTTGTCCAACTCCTTCTCCGTGAAGAGGCCGGTGTCGCGAAGTTCCTCTTTGATCCCGGCCTTGACGCCCTTCTTAAACCTGTCGCAGACCTGAGAAAGCTCCACGGCCATCTTCGTCGATTCGAGGATGTCCCTGGCCGTCTCGGGGTCCGCCAGCTTGTCGGCGCCGAACTTGCTGACGTGCTCCATCAGATATGGGACGAGTTCGACCAGGACCATCGCCGCTTTGTGAAGCTCATCCATTTCGATGTAGCTCTTGGCCTTGAAGAGGATTCGCCCGAACGCATACTCCCCGCCGCTGATCGACTTCTTGGCCTTCTTTGGATTGAGATCGACATCGAATAAGGCCGCCGCGCGCGCCAGGAGGTCGGCCATCGCCGCGTGCGGGTCTGGCTGCGGCTGGCCGCTGGTGATCAAGATCGCACCCCGAAGTCCTTGTGCAGCATCTCCGTGATCGTCAGCGGCTCGCCCCGGGCGACGGCCAGGAGCTTGAAGCCGATCACGACCTGCCAGCGGTGGGCCCGGTGCCACTTATTCGAGAACCGGAACATCTCTGTCATCCACGGCGGGCTGACATAGAATTTGACGCTGAAGAGGCTTCCGATCTGGCCCTTGCCGATGATCTGGCGCATCCTCAGCTTGGGAATCTTGATCGGGTGATACTTCATCTCCCTGACGTTGACCATCGGACCGGGCTCGCGCGCGGAGATCGAGTGAAAGGAGCCGAGGAGGCGTGATTTACCCACGGGCGGCCTCCTGATAGATTTCGTCGATGTGCCCGGCGTGCTTATCGACCTGGTAGGCGAACCACGCGTGCTCGATCCCGGCCTTCTCCCGGGCCTGGCGCATGAAGATCGAGTGGCTGCTGCTGACCAGGTCGTGCCACTCCTGCCCGGCGGGCCACTCGTCGGGCGTGCCGTTCTTGACGTTCTCCCGGTTTGCCTCGACCAGCAGGCTCTTGGCCAGGGCCAGGACCGCGCGGTAGCAGGCGACGAAGGCGGTGGCTTCCTCAGTCACGGGGCCCTCCGAGGAGCAGCGGCCCCGAGTTCGAGTCGATGAGCTTGGCCAGCTTCGCCGAGTTGTTCTTGAAGAACTCGTTAGACCGGAGGATCGCGCCCTCCAGGGCCTGGTTGAACCCGGCGAAAAATTTCTCGCGCTCGGCCGTCCACTCCATGATCTGCTCACCGCCGATCCAGACCTTCTTGCCCGTGTCGTCGTAGAAGGACTGGGTGTCGCCGTAGCGGATGCGGTTGGCCACGAGGTAGTCGAAGCTGATCTTGATGCCCCGGCTGTCGCTGAAGTGGCCCCGATCGAAGATGATCTTGCCCTTCTCGTTCTTGATCAGGGCTTCGAGGTCGATCCGGTAGAGGATGACGCGATCCTTCTTCTCCTTCAGCGATTGGAACTCAAAGACGATCCTGGCGAAGTTCTTGTCGCACTCCTTCTCCGTGTCGCCCTTGGCCAAAAACTGGTGTAGCGCATCGGCGATCTCGATCGGCACCTTGATCTCGAAGGGGCCTCCCGGCCGGTAGGTCATCTGCTTGGTGTATGTCTTCTCGCCGATCGTGAACGTCTCGGTCTTGATCGTGGCCATCAGAGTAGCCCCAGCATGACGAGGGTGCCCAGGTAGCGGGCGAAGCCGCCGATAACCTCGTTCGCCTCGTCCTCGGACGCGAACTTATATTGGCTGAGGAAGCGCGTCTGGTCGTAGTCGCGCTCGTCGTGATCCTGGAGGCAGACGGCCTTCAGGGACCGATGGTCCTTGTCCACGATGATCTTCCAGTAGACTTCGTCGTGCGCCATGTCAGTTCCCCGTCGACGCCCGCTTGTGCTCAGGCAACGTGCACTGGCACCAGTCGGGGTGCGGCATCTTCTCGTTCCAATCTCGGTTGAACTTGCCCTTCTCGACCTGGATGATCTCGATGATGACCCAGCAGCGGTAGCAGAGCTTGAGGCGGTTGACCTGGCACTTCTCGCCGCAGCGGACGCACTTGCCGCCGCCGGGGACGCGGCGCCCTTCCTTCGGCACCGGCTTCTCCTTGTTCTCCTTGACGGCGTTGATCGCGTCGTCCAGGACCGAGAGCCCGGTCGTCTCCGTCGCCGTCTCGAAGCCGATTTTTGTGGTCATAATTTCTCTCTGACAAACGGTAGCTCGGGGCCAGCGTCGTCGACCCAGGACACGTTCCCCTCCCAGTGGCGACCCTCGTGGCCGGGCGAGCCATCGCACCACATGGTCTCCCCGGTCCCGGGGTAGACCTTGTTCGAGCCGCAGTGCACGATCGTGATCGTCATGGTCAGGCCACCTGCTTGAGGAAGCGCGTGAGCGTCCGGCGCAGGGTCACGACGGTCCCGGCCGTGCCCTTTCCCGTGATCTTCTGGTCCAGGCTGTTCTCGATCGAGACGTAGCCCTTCTTGCCCGAGACGATCTGGACATCGAACATCGCGTCGTCATCCGGGTGCGGTTTGGCCACGCCCCGATCCATCTTGAGGCGGACGCGGCGCGGAACGTCCTGGAGCAGCGTGACCACCATCAACCCCGGCGATCGCGCCTCCTTGATCTTCCAGGTCTCGCCCTTCTTGAACATCGCTCTGTCGGCCATTTTATTTCCCCGGACCGGTCAGGAGCGTGCCACCCTGGCGGGAGTCGATGAACAGGGTCATCTCGTCCGGCTTCTTGTCCAGGAACTCGACCGCGCGAGCGACCATGCGCTCCAACTGGGACTTGAGGCTGACGAAGAACTGCTCGCGCTCCGGCGTCCACTCGATCGCGTGAGCCAGGCTGTCCTTTCCTGGCCGCCAGGAGTAGGGGACCTCGCCGCCGTCCTCATCGCGGTAGCTGACGCGCTCCTCGACGAGAGTCCGATAGGCGATGCGATGCTTCACCAGGAGGCCGATCCACTCCGGCGTCCGGCCCCAGTTCGCGAGTTCGCGGGCGATCTTCTCCAGGTCCGTGCGCTCGGCGCCGGGCTCAGCCGACGACCCGGCTACGGCGTAGAGGATGACCTTGTCGCTCTTGGTCACGGCCGCCTCGTAAGCCTTGATCTCCTTCTCGAAGGCGGAGACGGTCTCGTCTTCGGTCGGGCCGAACACGTCGATCATCTTGTATTTGTCGGCGTCGGCCGGGGACCAGCCGCGCAGCGTGCGCGCCATGTTCTCCGGCATCTTGATCGCGAACTTCTTCTCCTTCTTGAAGTAGGAGATGTCGAGCAGCACCGTCTTCCCCGCGATCTCGAACGCATGATTTCCAATTTTCGGCATAATCCCTCCTCCGCATGTCTCTTAGACTGACGCCTGGCTCTTGTGCCACGCTTTGTGGCTCAAGGCCTTCCAAAATCCTGCGTAGACGCCGCTGGTCCACCGGCGGCGCTGCGTCTTCGTCGTCTTCGTCTTGGGCTTGATCGTCTTGATCAGGTCGGCGATGGTGCCGCGCGCGATCTTCGCCGAATCCAGGCTCTGGTCGTGGCTCCTGGCGATCTCTTCGCCCTGGGCGAACCCGGCCTGGAACAGCTTCTCCCCAACCTCGTCGTTTCCGCAGTCCGCGCAGTCGACGACGAAGTCCTCGGCGAAGACCTGCGCGGTCTCGGCGTTCGTGACGATCCCGTGCGCGGTCGTGCCCTGGGCCAGTTCGTGGCCGCAGTTGAGGTAGACCATGAGGCCGGTGCCTGCCCGGCGGCGCGAGATCGAGACGACGAGGGCCTTGATCGCCATTAGTTCATCAGCCTCTTCATCAGCGACTGGCTCACGGTCGCTACGAAGGCGCTGCGGAACGCCTGCTTCTCGTCGAGCGTGACCATCCCCGCCTGCTTCTCGACCATCTCCAAGACCAGCCGGTCGAAGTTGACCAACGCCATGAACGCGTCGACGAAGTTGACGGCGGGCTCGCGGTCCATCCGCACGTTGAACGCGTCGATCATGATCTTGACCAGGTCCTTGACCGCGCCGAGGTCGGCGCGAGCCAGGTCGGCGATCACGGCCAGGGGGCGGCGACGCTGGTTCTCCGCCGCGACCATCTCGATGATGATCCCCAGGTGCTCCTCGTCCATGAGCCGCAGTTCCTTCGCGAACTCGGCGCGGATCGCCTGATCCTCGGTCTGCCCCGGTCGGGGCTTGGGCTCCCAGTGGATCGCGCAATCGCAGCCAGGGGGGTGGATGCCGTCCTTGCGCTGCAACGACTCCAGCGAGGCCAGGCGGCGCTCGAAGATGCCGCAGGCGGCGCAGTCGAAGAACTCGTCCACGTCGGAGGTCTGATGGGCCTCCTGGCGGTGCTTCAGGATCGCGGCCTTGACCTCGCCTACGGTCTCGCCCGTGTAGGTCTTCTTGCGATCGTCGAAGGGGCTGCTCATGATTTTTTCCTCTGATCTATGAAGGTGATCCCGGCCTCGGCCATGACCACCTTGTTCCGCGCGATCTCTTCGTCCATCCTGGCGTCGCCGAACGGCGCCGTGATCAGGGCCATCGTCTTCTCCCCGGTCTTCTTGAACAGGATCGGCTGGTCTTTGTAGCCCCAGACGCCGCCGAGCGTGAGGCTGGCGACCAGCGCCTTCATCCACGCCACGTCGTGGGGCGTCGGCTTGTAGGTGGTCATCAGCGCTTCCCCCACGCGGACTCGACGTTGAGCGCATCTCGCAGGTTCCACCGCCGCTGATCCTCGATGATACGGCGGCGCTGGCCGTCGTCGATCGCGGCGTCGAGGGCGGCGCGACCGGCCGGGGTGATCCCGCGCGGCGCCTCCCAGAACCTGAGGTGGGGCATCTTCTCGTCATCGCTGAACTTCACGAGCCCGGCGCGCTCCATAGCCATGACCGTCTGCGTGCCCGTGTGCCAGAGGGGAACGTCGTAGTTGAAGGCCGCGTAGCGCGGGCGATTCTCCTTCGGCATCTCCGGGATCGTCCAGAAGCCGCCGGGCCAGCGGACGAGTTTGCCGTTCCCGCGCTTGACCATCCAGACGAGGGCGACAAACTGGGCGTCGGAGAGTTTGTGGGGCATCAGAGTTCTCCCTTCTCCCACAGGGCGACAGCCTCGGCCGTGTCCTTCTCCAGGATCGGCGCCAGCGCCTTTTGCACCGAGACCGGAAGGTTCTTGTAGCTCGACTCGCACCAGGTCGTGCTCTGGCCCACGGCCTGGAGCAGGTCCCACCGCTCGGGGCGACCACGGCCGTCCCACTGCTCGTGCAGCTTGGGCCTGGTCTCGCCGTTGATGGTTCGCTTTCCCATGGTCATTCCGCGAGGAGGTGCCAGACGAACTGGCCGTCCTGGATGGTCCCCTTGTAGTTCCACTGGGCGGCGTGCCCCAGGTCGTGACCGGTCCCGACCAGAGCGAATCGGCGAATCTCCGGCGGCTCGCTCTCGTCGATCCTGGCCCACAGGACGAACTCGCCGTCCTGGACCTGGATCGCGAGGATTTCCGCCCCCCTGGGCATCTCGACCCTGAAGTGGCCGAGCTTGGCCGGATACTTAAAAATCCTCCTCACAGGGCCCTCAACGCGGCGCGCACGGCGTCCATGCCGGTCGAGCGGTATTCGTCGGCCGTCACCTTCAGGCTGACGAATTTCAGGTTTCCGTTGAGCGAGATGGCGAACTGGGAGCCGGATTTCGTCTTGACCCGAACGACGACGGAGCGGTCGTCGTCAGCGTCCACGGTCGTGACCTTCAGGTTGGGGAAGTCCTTCTTGATCAGATCGCGGGCGTCATTAGCCAGCTTGGCCACCTTACCTTCATAGTCCTCGGCCGACTTGAGACCGGCCTTGGTCCTCGCGATGAAGTCGACGACGGCCTCCCGATTGCCGGGGGAGACGCGGATGTCCTTGACCCCGGCGGCGCAGTAGGCGCTGACCACGAGGCGATAGGTGTAGGGGTCCTCGTTCTCGTTGATGGTTCCGGGGCCGGAGAAGTAGGGCTTAGATTGGAGGTCGAGTTGAGCCTGAATCTTCAGGCTGTCCAAGTGCCACCGGGCGTAGGCGCGGCCCTCTTTGGTGAAGTAGTCCTTGCCGACGGACCGGGTGAAGCCCAGAGGGAGGATGATGGCCTCGGCGGCGGCGACGCCCTTGTCGAAGCGCGCGCGGTCCTGGGCCTGCTGGCGGGCCTTGCGGTCGCGCTCTTCCTTCTCGATCTCGGCGTCGGTTCTCACGGCCATCGTGCCCTCCCAGAAAATGGTCTCCGGCTTGTCCGGGACCTCGGTCTCCCAAGGGCCCGAAGAAGCCCCGGCCCCTTTCGGGGCCGGGGACCCGTCCTTACTTCGCCGCCGCGACGAGCAGGCGCTGGATCGTCGTGTTCAGCAGCTTGCCGCCCGCGTCGTTCAACTGATTGCGCTTCTCGGCGTCGAGACCCTGGTTGTGGGCCTCGAACGTCACGGCCTGGATCAGGCCGTAGCGCGACTTGTCGCCGCCGCTGATGAAGCGGTTGCGGATCGAGTCCTTCACGTCGCCGGGGATGTAGTTCGTCGCGGCCAAGGCCTCGACGACCGCCACCGCGTCCACGACCTCTTCCTGCGTCGCGCCGTTCATGAGGTCGATCATCTTCTTGAACTTGTCGGCGTTGAACGACGTGCGGATCAGGTCCCGGACCTTCATCCAGGTGACCTTGGAGTCGGCGGCGACGGTCTCGGCCGAGAGGAAGCCTTCCTCCTCCTTGCGCGAGCCGCTGTGGATCGCCATCACGCCCATGTCGGTGACCATGAGGTTCGTGCAGGCGAAGCGGAGGTCGGCGGCGCGCACGCGCAGCCCGCCCTCGCCGGTCTCGCTGTTCTCGATCGAGATCGCCGGGTGGTGGATGTCGGGCTTACCGGCGGTGCCGCCCTGGGCTCCCGCGCCGAAGTCCTTGATGTCGTGACCCTCGCCGAACGGGCGCTTGGTCGTGACCTCGGCCGACGTGCCCTTGGCCACCGCGTAGAGGCGGAAGCTGTCGTCCGCGAGGCGGACATACCAGGGCTCGGCGCCGACCTTGTCCAACTCCTCCATCGCGAGGTAGAAGAGGTCGACGTTGTCCAGCGGGCGATACTTGTTCGAGAGGAACGCCCGGGCGTTGCCGTCCAGGGTGCGGATCATCTGCTTCGACGGGTTGGCCGCGAAGAAGTGGTTCAGCGTCGAGGCCGCGAGTCCGAGGTGCGGGAACTTCCCGTCCTTGTCCGCGCCGAGCAGGCGGTTCATGTAGTCGCCGGGGACCTTGAAGTGCGCGGCCATCTGACGGCGGGCCGTCGGCTTCATGCCGAGGAGCGTGTCGACGCCGGGCGCCTGGACGCTGAGCAGCAGGCTGTTGTCGGCGACGACGGCCTTGAGCTTGCGGGTGTCGGCGACGTAGTCGATCTTCGTCGTCTTCTGGCGCTCGACTTCCTTGAGCACCGTCCCGATCTCGGCGTCGGTCATGCGGGTCTGGCTCGTGATCGTCTTGACGACCTTCGGCGTGTTTTCCATTTTGATCCTCCGTGGATTGGCTTCCCTGCGACTATATGAGTATAGCACCGGAGGCCGATCTTGTCAAGACCTACTAGACATCTAGTTCCTATTTCGTTTGGCTGTCCGTCCGCTTCGGCTCATAGTCCCAGTGGCCCGAGCACCGACGGTAGAAGACGAGGCCGTGACCGAAATCCTGCGGCCGGTCGACGGGCCGGTGACAGCGACCGCCCTTGACCGTAGGGGCGTGACACGGCTCCTTGTCCCACCACGAGAGCGGGTCCTCTTTGCACTTCGCGCACGGCGGATCGCCGGGAGCAGCCATGGTCAGATTCCTGCCAGCGGTCGCGGTCGCGCCGGTGGCGTCATCTCGATCTTGTCCTTGATCTTCAGCGGCGAGGCCGGAGTCTTCGCCCGGTGCCAGAGGCTGACGACGAGGATGAACCGGTGGCTCGCGGCGCAGACAGAGTGGACCGTGACCATCACGTCCGAGGGGCCGACGCTGAGCGTCCACGGCCCACAGGTCTCGATCGCGGCCGGTGCGCGGGCGCCGCCCTTGTCCAATAACTTCGGGCACTGAGGGCAGTCCTCGGCGAGGAGCGCCGCCGCGATCGCGCGGTAGATGTCCTCCTGGGTCCAGGTTTTGATCATCGCTTTCGCCTCTTCTTCGCCGCCGTGTCGATCACGCGGTCGAGCGCTTGTCGCAGCGTCAGCTTCCGCCGGAGGATCGTGACGTATTCCAGTTGACGGCCGGTCATGCGCTGGATCGCCCTCTTCCGCTGGGCATCCGTCCGCTCCTTCATATCTTGCGCTCCCAGTGGCTGAACGCCGCCTTCTTCTGCGCGGCACCGATCGCGGCGACGACCTCGTGCGGGGTGAAGCCGATCCTCTCGGCCTGGCGGATCGCCTCGGCCAGGGGATCGGTCAGCAGAGCGCTGAGGATTTCCCGGCGAAGGCCTTCCCCGACTTTGGCGAAGACGGCGGCGCGGACGGCCATCAGGCCCCCTTCTCCTTCGCGGTTTTGCGCTCAGGAATCTTGTAGGTGTAGTCCCGCTCGATCACCCATTTGCCCTTGGTCATGGAAACCTTATGCCCGGGGCAGATCAAGATCGTCTCCTCATGGCAGGACTGCGTGATCACGACGATCATCCACCCGTCGGGCAAGAGTTCCTTGATCTCAGCTTCTGGACGAGCGTCGCTGATCTCGTGCATGTGCGAGCAGTTGTCGCAGTGCAGGATAACCGTCCGCTTGGTCACGACGGAGTTGTATACGCTCATCAGAGCCTCTGGTGGACCAGCGCGTAGCCGCCGTCCCCGTGGTGGTGCGGCTTGTAGTCGCCGTCGCCGTTCGAGTGGTCGTTCGACTTGCAGGAGCCCTCGCCCGGGCACTCGAAGCCGTCGGGCCAGAGCGTCCGGCTAAGGCTGTAGACGACGTGAAAGCCCATGTCCATTCCGGCGCCGCCGACGGTGAGGCTGCCGTCGTCGTTCCACTTCATCTCCAGCAGGCTGGAGACCCAGCCGGTGATGTTCTCGATCTTGCCCTTCTTCACGGTCAGGATCGCGATGTGGCGGCTCATGCCGGTGCTGGACACGCGCTTGACGATCGCGTAGACCTCGGTCCCGGGCTTGAGCAGCTTGAGCAGCACGGTCCGCGCCTCTTCGATCGCGGCCTTCTTCTGTTCCTTCTTCGTCAGGGTCGCGCTGGCCATGGTCATCTCCGTGCAGCTTCAGATTCTGCCGCGTCCTCAGCGGTCCACTCCGGCAGATTGAGCCGATTGATCAGGGCGAGGAAGATCGCCTTGCCGTTCTCGGTCAGCGTCGCGTAGTCGAGGCTCGGCGCTGGCTTAAACTTGATGCGCGCGAGTTGGGCGCTGGTGGCCTCGTGGCGCCTGGCGTTAGACGGCCGCTCGCGCAGCCAGCCGCCGACGTTGTAGTAGGACTCGACGAGGTAGTGGGCCTCGCAGATGTCGAAGCGGTCGAAGGCGGGGTCGACGGTCGCGATCGCTGTGCTCATCGGGTTCGCTCCATCGGGACGCGAATCAGTTGGGGCCAGCAGATGATGTAGCCGGACCAGCCGTTCGCCGAGTATGTGCCGACCGGTGTCGCGGCCCAGTAGCGGCCGGGGGCCGGGCAGATGACGAGCGCGGCGTTCTCGCTGTTGCTCGACTCCTGCCAGCGGATGGGGCGCCCGACCTTCATGACCGGCAGGTCCACGACCTGCTCGGCGGTGAACGCGATGAGGCGGCGCAGGTAGGCCGTCTTCGCCCTGTGCTTGCCGTGCCCGACGTAGACCTCGAACTCGATCTTGATCGGCTTGGTGTTCATCGGGCGCTCCGGTTGAAGTGGTGGTCAGGATCGGCGATCGGCAGCGACCACCCGAGCAGCGATCCGTTCTGCATCGCGGAAGCCTGGGCCGGAGTCACGCCCATCGTCGCGTTCCGCTCCCGCGCCCACTTCTGGGCGAACTCGTAGCTCGACACGGGCCAGTCGGTCCGGTAGTATCCCTTCTCCCCGCGCTTGATCAGGCACAGGACCTTCTCGGTCTGGACGGCGACGTGGCAAAGCTCGGGCAGCTTGGCCAGGTTTGCGGCCTCGCGCTCGCGCAGGTCCTGGGCCGACAGGTGCTCCCTCTTCGGTCTGGTGGTCGACATCTATTTGGCCTCCTTGGGGCGCTCGACCGTCTGGCCCTCCTTGAAGTTCTTGATCCCGAAGAACTTGCGCGCGCAGTCCATACCGACCCACATCCCGTGGATCACGCCGTCCGCGCCCTTGCCAGTCACCGGCGCGAACTGGCCGGAGGGGATGTCCTTGGCGCAGAGCGAGCAGTGGTGGCCGCCGCCGAAGCGGCTGTCGAACTTGGTGCCGACGGCCCACTGCACGACGCCGACTTCCTTCATGATCGGCTTGAACTCCGAGATCAGGCCGTTCATGAACGAGTAGTTGTTGGAGTGAGCCGCGCCGTGGTGGCCGCCGCCGGTGCCTTCCCAAATCTTCGTGTCCTCGTTCTCGCGGAACCACTCACGGCCCTTGCGGGTGAAGCGGAACTTCGGGCACTGGGTGCAGGTGCGGATGCTCTTGCGGGCCTCGGCGTCGCCGCCGTTCCAGGCCTCGTGGCTCGGGACCGTCTTGCCCTTGACCGTGCCGATCTGGCCGCCACCGGCGCAGAGGGGGCAGAGGACCCAGACTTCCTCGACGACGCGGCGAAGCTCCCACTTGATCGCGGCGAGGCCCCAGTCGGAGGGGACGGTCTTCATCCCGGTCAGGGTGTCGAGGCCCTTGTCCGAATGCTGGCGGGGGTCGACCTCGCCCTTGCGCTGCTCGATCGTGACCTTCTCCAGCGCGACCTTGAAGATGCCGCCGAAGGAGTCGCGGCTGCGGCGGACGGAGATCACGACCTTGCCGTCGATCACGTTCGTGACGCGGCCGGTCATGCGATAGCCGTGCTGCTCGTTCTTGAAGCTGACCTTGTCGCCGACCGCCGGGGGGATCATCGTGTTCATATAGTTATTATAACAGACTAACAGGATTTGTCAAGGCCCAGATCGAGCATTTTTTAGGCCTCGACCAGCGGGCGCCCGCTGGTCCCGGTGATGTTCTTTTCGAGCAGCGCGGCGACCAGTCCGATCACGAGGGGCTTCTCGCCGCCGATGTGCCACTGGCGGAGCTTGGCGCCCTGCGGGGGCATGTTCTCGAAGCCCTGGTAGACCGAGTCGTAGACCGTGATGATCGTGTCGCCGATGCGGAGGACCCACATCGCGCTCGACTTCTCGAAGGAGCCGAGGGGCTTGCCGAACTTCGACTCCAACTCGTCGTAGCTGGCGCTGAGGTAGCCCTGGAGCGAGGTGCCGGTGATCATAGAGTCCTGCGTCACAAAAGTTGACAGGTTGATGTTCATACTGTTATTATAACAGACTAACAGTGTTTGTCAAGACCCATACCTCCCGTCGTGATCGAGCCCGAAGGACTTGTTCCGCAGGACCCTATTTCGCATGATCGTCTCGGAGTTTCCAGGCCCCGGGTAGCGCCCGCGACGAGCCCGGCGCTGCTTCTTCAGCCAGTAGGCTTGGAGCGCCCGATCCACGTCGTCCTCGACGTGCCGGAAGTCGTCCTTGATCAAGGCCATCAGGCGCTTGTGCGCCAGGTAGTTCGACAGGGGCGTGCCGTAGGCCATCAGCGGCCCCCGGGCCAGGCGTTCCCGGCGAAGCCGGTGATCCGGTCGGCCGGGACCGTCGGCGCCAGCTTCGCGACGTGGGCGAGGAAGTCGGCGTCGAGGCGCTTGTTCCTGCCGCTCGCCATCGGGTTCTTGATCAGCGCGTCGAACCAGTGGAACATGAAGTTGATCAACAGGTCGCGCTGCGGCCAATCGCCGCCGCCTGCTGCTATCTTTTTCCCGAAGTGCTTGTCTCCGCGATAGCTGTCCTTGGCGTGCGTGACAAGGTATTCCTGGACGCGCTCGTCATCGGTGACGATGCTGGCCAGGACATGGAGAGCGAAGTGCGGCAGGTCTTTCTCGATGTCGCCGGTGTAGTTACTCTTGGCCATTATCTGTCCCTCCCCAGGATCATCTTCGCCCGCTTCGGGTCGATTCCGGTGTCCAGGATTTTATCATCCAGCGTCTTGTCATAGTCGAGCAGACGCTCCCGCAGTTCGAGCAGGGTCGTGATCTCCCGCCCCTTGAGCTTGACCAGCTTCGTGACCCCACGGATCGCCCGGGCCACGAGCACGCGCTTCGCCCGCCTCTTCGTCGCCTTCCGCAGGCGGGCGAGGAAGGCTTCGTGCGTCCGGCCGAAGATCGTGTCGATCTGGTTCACCGGGTGATCTCCGCGCGCGAGATCGCGTTGGCGACGTAGACCGCCGCCTTGTCGTGCTCGTAGCCGTCGGTCCAGCGGTTCTCCTTGTCGAACGCGACGTGCACGTTCTCCAGGGTCCGGGCCATCCGATCCAGGCGCGACCCGTCCGGCTTGAGCAGGTGCGGCTCGCCTTTTTCGGCGAGGATGACCGCGATCGTCATCTTCTCGGCGAGGGAGCGGTGCGGGTAGGTGTGGGCGAACTTCCCCCTCGACTGCTCGAACTCGATGACCTTGTTCTCGATCAGGGCCGCGAGTTCACGGCGACGGCCGGGGACAGTCAGACGCCAGCGTTCCTTCATAGGACCTCCTCGGCGCGGAGCCGCAGCTTCTGGCTCTTCAGCGCCTTGTCGAACTTACCGCGCGCGGTGGCGAGGATCAGGTCGAGCTTGCGCTTCGTCATCAGGTCCTGCAACTGCCAGTCCAGGACCTTGGCGTCCAGGCGCGGGTAGTGGACGTTCCCCTTGCGATCGACGAAGCGGAAGCGCTGGTTGTTGTGGTGGCTGCCGGGCTCGTAGAGTTCGACGAAGGTGCTGTGCGCCCCGCTCTCGGCGAACGCCTCCTCCAACGCCGAGATCGCCTCGCTCTTGAACATGAGGCCCACGGTGGTGATCAGGTCGCACCCGTCGCCGAACCCGTCGACGCGGAGGAAGTCGTCGAGGGCGATGCTGAACGACACGTTGAACCGGGGCATTATGATTTCCTCCGCTTCTTCTTGTGCGAGCAGCAGGTGCCGACGCAGCCGTAGTGGTCGTCGTCGAGCACGCGCTTGGGCAGCACGCGGTCGATGTCGTTCGCGGTCTCGATGCACTCGATCGCGTTCGGCGACTGCTCGCCGCCTTGGCAGAGGCCGCCCTGCCGCTCGATCTTGCGAATCAGGTTCCTGGCGTGGACCAGGGCCATGATTTCGGTTTCCTTCATAGTGCCTCCGGCAGGTGTAGCCCGCTGTCCAAGCATTTGACGCAGAACTGCTTTCCCGGGTGCGCGCGCTCGGCCAGGAGGTCTCTGATCTTCTGCGCCATCGCCGACTGCGCCGCCGGTGACGAGTCGCGGATGTGCGACCAGTCCATCTCGGTCTCCATCAGCCCCGAGAGGCTGAGTTCGCCGAAGCCGTCGCCCAGCAGCCAGATGCCGATCTTCTCCTTCGCGGTCAGGACTTGCTCGTGCTCGCCGCGCAGAAACTTCACGACCAACTCGAAGTTCGACTGGGACATCATGGCCAGGACCTCGGCCTCGCTCTCGTTGCCGGTCAAGCGCTTCATCGGGACCCCCTTCGCTTCACGCCGCGCAGCAGCCGCTTTATGTCTGAGCACGGGGTCTTGCCCTCGACCCCGCGCGTGTGACCGTTGCAGACGCGGAGCGGCCGGAGCACGCGCGTCCTCTGGTCGATGTCGCCGTAGTGGAACCAGGTTTTGTCGTTCATGATTATCCTCGGATCGTCCGGTCGACCGAACGCGCGTAGCCATCGGGGCGGGGGCGGCGCTCGATCGGAGGCAGCGGCTCGGGCTCGGCGGGGAAGCCGTCCTTCACGCGCTGGGCTGCGATCTTCGCGACCTCGGGCAAGACGCCGATCCCGGTCCAGCGGATGACGAGGCGGATGAGCAGCGGATTCTTCACCGCCTTTTTATCCACGCGGCCGAGCGAGCGCATCTCAAACTCGGCGTTCGTCGCGTCCATGATATTGACCTGACCGGCGCCGAGCGCGCGTGTCAAGAGGCTGTAGAGGGTCGACATCTCACTGGAGGACAGTCTGTTGTTCATACTGTTATAATACCTTACTAACACCGATTTGTCAAGACCTGCGTCGAGACCCGGGTGAACGCCGCAGAAACCCAATAGTCCCAGCCCAGTCGTGGGCCCAAAGACTGCTGTGGGACCGCGCGCCTGGATAAAATTTCGATTTGATCTCGCCGCGATAAAAAATAGATTCTCCGTCGAGAAATCAACAATTTCTAAAATCCAATGTCTCCGACATGTGACGTTCTCCGTCGTAAATTTGACATATCGCGGAACTCGTGCTACGATCTTGGGCATAAGCTCGTTATAAATTTTTTCTGGGGGTCAGTAGGAACCGTGAGCTACAGGGAATCGACGCTTCGCCGGACCAATTTACCCTAAAGCTCCGTATCGGCCATCGACGATGATGGCCGTTTTTGTTCCCGCTGTCGAAAAGTTGAATGTCGCAGGGGATTAAACTCTGGGCCTGTGCTGCGCTCTGCCAGGACCAGACGGAACGCGAGGTCGTCGGGCTATATCGAGGAGACCGGTGTCTCCTCGTCAGCCGCCCGTGGTGCGCCCCGTCGTCGGTCCCCGTCCTCCAGATCACGACCCGGCGCCTCTACCCGCTGCTCGCCGCCCTGATCAGCGCCGCCGACTACCACGTCCACGGCGGCGCCTGGTTCGGCGAGATCGCGATCGACTGGCGGGCGATCGCCGCGCTCAGCAACATGAGCCAGAACACCGTGAGCCTCAGCCTCCAGAGCCTGATGCGCGACGGCTACATCCACTACGACCCGGCGGCCGGGCGCGTGAACTCGACGCTGATCCGCATCTTCCCCTACCACGCGCGCAGCGGGGTCCGCCTCTTCCAAATAGAGCCCTCGTGGCTGCGCGGCTTCATCCACCAGGTCGAGCCCCGGCTCGCGCTCTACGAGGTCAAGGCCGAAGGCAAGAGCCTGAAGTTCGAGAACCTGTCCGGTGACCGGTCCCAGACCGCGATGGGGCTGAAAATCAGCGCCGCGCCCGTGTTCGTTCCTGTTCACAATGATCCCAGCGCTCGGGATCATAAGGAGGAGGAGACGAAAGAAGACGAATTTATAAGCAGATTGCGCGGCGTCCCCGGACTCGACGAGGTCTATAGGATGGCGGCCGGAGCCGAGCCGAAGTTGGGCGACAAGGACGTGCAGTCTATGATCCCGAGCGCTGGGATCAATGGGAGCGAAGTGGCCTCGGACTGGCGGAAAACGGGCTGGTCGCAGCGGGGCGTCGAAATCATGTCCGCGCCCGAAATTTCGATTCCGAAGGCCGGTGAATTGGGCGTGATCCCGACCTGGGCTGTCGTCGGAGAAGTGGTCGGCGACGCGGCGGCCGAGTCCGAAGTTTCACATTCATCCCTAGCGCTGGGATGCGTAGGCAAGACGGCCAGAGACCTAAAAGACCTTCATGATCATCATGATGTCGGCCCTTTGATCCCTACGGCTGGGATCAAAGACCCGGGCGCTGGCGCCTGCGGCGCGGCGTCGGCTCCGCCGCCTGCCGCTCCTCCGGCCGCCAACGCGCTGTATCTCAGGCCCAAGTCGGAACGGCAGCTACGACAGGTCCAGGTCGACGGGCTCTACGAACTCCGGGGGGAGCGCGTGAGCAACGCCGCCCGGCAGCGGCTGACGACCAAGCAGATATCGTGCGTCGAGACCTACGAGCGCCTGGCGGGCATCCCCTTCTGCGTCGAGGACATGAAGTTCCTGGACCGGGCGTTGACGTTGACCAGCCACGTCCTCGTCCTTCGCGGAATCCGTGACTGCTCGCGCTTCCCCGAGGAGAACCCGGGCTTCTACATCGTGCGCGACGGGATGAAGCACATCCTGTCCTACATCGAGAAGAACCGGATGATGCACGCCAAGCCCAAGGGCAAGTCGCGGTCGGCCGGATCGGGCATGACGCCGAAGATCGCGCAGCATATCCGCGACCGCAAGAAGAACAAGCTGGCGGCGGCCCCCGCTCCGTCGCCGGAGCCGCCGGTCCAGGCCGCGTCCGGCATCGTGTCGGAGGCGTCGCAGGGCGTGCCGTCGGAGTCGCCGGTCTCGGCCGAGCCCCGGAAGGAAACCGTATGAACCAGACCGCCCTCGCCTGCGTCTCGTGCAAGGACAGCGGACGGGTCTACGACCCGATCTCGGACACGGTCATCCGCTGCTCCTGCTGGCCCGAGCGGACGGCGCGGCTCGCGCTGGAGAAGGCGGGCATCTACCCCGAGTATCGGGCGTCGACCTTCGACGACATCATCCCCCGCCCCGAGTTCCCCAACCAGCAGCAGGTCGTCGACTTCTGCCGGGCTTACGCCGCGAAGTGGCCGGAGATCAAGGCCGAGGGCCGGTCGCTCGCGATCCTGGGCCAGCAGCCGTCGATGGGTAAGAGCCACCTCGCGAGTTCGATCTGCCTCGAACTGATCAAGAACCACTGGACGCGCTCGGTCGTCGACCAGGACGTGTGCCTCTTCGTCAACGTCTCGAACTGGTTCTACGGTTGGAAGCGACATTGGAGCCGCTACCCCCCGGCCGAGCGCGGCACGCCCGAGTGGCAGGATCAGATGGACGACTCGCGCTGCCGGACCGAGCGCAAGGCCCTGTCCGCGCTGGACGAGCGGATGTTCACGACCGAACTCCTCGTGCTCGACGACCTCACGCGCTTCGACGTGAGTGAGCGGAAGAACTTGGACAAGGTCTACGCCCTCGTCGACCACCGGCTCGGCCACGGTCTGCCTATCGTCGTGACCGACAACCTTGCGACGTGGCCGGAGATCAGCAGGAAGCTCGGCGCCGACTACGGGCCGCCGATCACGGACAGATTTCAGCGCAATGGCGACACGCTCGTCATCGAGATGCCGTTGACCAAGAGAGGAAAAAAGAAATCATGATGGACCAGAAGAGCGGTAAATTTCTCATGGTCGACGACCTCGACCTGACTCCGAGCACGGCTGAGTCCACGCCGACGCCGTCCCGGGCCGTCGCCCAGTGGAACCTCCCGCTCCTGGCCGAGAACGAGGCCGTCGACGTGAAGCTCGCGACTCCGTGGGGCGAGGAGCGAGGCACGATCAATATCATGGTCGAGAAGATCAAGCCGAACGGCAAGCTCTTCGCCTACACGACCTACGGCCGCGACCCTCACCTGCCCGACCAGTTGATCAACGTCGGCGATCTCGCGATCGTCAAGGGCGTGAAGTTCAGCATCCGCCGGTTCAACGACCGGGGCGTCCTCGGCCTGAAGATGCTGAACGCGACGGAGGTCGCGCTGCTGCCGACGTTGAAGCCTCAGGAGCCGCTGCTGCCCGGCGTGAGCGCGTCGCTGCACCCCGCGTCGTTCGAGCCCGCGCCGTCGAAGGTCCACCCCTTGTTCCCGCCGTCGGGGCCGACCGAGTCGCAGATCAAGCGCCGCGAGCGCAAGGCCCGGGCCCGCGCCGCCCGCGCCGAACTCCGCGAGCAGAACTTCCTCCTCGCCAAGATGGATAAGACCAAGGAGTTGACGAAGTCCCAGCGGCGTGAGCGCGGAGCCCAGATCGCGGCCGAGCGCAAGCGGAAGAAGAAGTTGGCGCCGATGTTGGCCGCGCAGGAGCAGGCTCGCCTGCGCCTGGAGAAGGAGAAGGGCCGCCGCGTCGTCGAGGCGCCGTCGGCCGTCGTCAGCGTCGTCGTCGCCGGAGTCGCGTAATGGCCGCTAAGACCTACATGATCGGCGACCACGCGAGCGACGTGCGGATGCACGACGACCGTCTTGTGATCAAGATCGAGACCGAAAGCCGGGAGAAGACGCAGGCGGTTTACAAGGACCTGGTCGCCAAGGGTCTGATCGTGCCGGTCAAGCTCGACTAAGATGCCTACCCCTCTGGAGCAGACGTTGGTGTCCAAATTCCACGCGGCGAAGAACAGCTTCGACGCGGCGTGGAAGACCGGCGCCTATCAGTGGCTCCACGAGAATGCCTTGGGCGCGATGGTCACGATCGTGCTGGCCGAGGAGCAGTTCGACGCGGTGTGGGCCAAGGCCAGGGTTGGGCAGGCGACGATCCCGGAGTTCGACGCGGCGCTGGGTCGGTGGACGGAGGCGCACGTCGAGGCGCTGAAGGAATTCAACGCGAGGAGCGGGCAATGACGGTGAAGACGAAGAAGTTCACCAAGCTGGGCCGCACCTTCACGTCGAAGAAGGCGATGGACGAGTTCGAGGACATCCGCGAGCGCCTGAACGAGTCGAACCCAGGGGCGCTGCTCGCCGACGGATACGAGGACGCGCTCATCGGGTTCACCGAACGCTTCGGCGAGGAGCCGCAGGCGCTCTACGACCGGGAGAAGGTCATCCAGATCATGGTGGCCAACGGCATGTCCGAGGACGAGGCCGAGGAGTTCTTCAGCTACAACGTCGTCGGCACCGGCGGCGACAACGTCCCGACCTTCGCCGTCATCACCAGGAACGTCGTCGACCGGACCAAGAAGAAATGAGCTACCGAATCCAGACGGAACTGACCGAGCACGCTCCGCTGAAGGAGAAGGTCCTCTTCCACGCGAAGTTCGTCCGCCACTTCCAGCGTCGTAAGCTAAACGCGGACGCGCGCGGCCGGACGAACTGGAAGATGGAGTTCATCTCGGAGCGCGATCGCTTCACGATCATCTGGTCTCGCGAGCCGAAGTCGGCCGCGACGGGCAATGGGCCAGTGCGGTTCAACCGCGAGCGCTACCTCGGCATGGTCGTGATTAAGTTCTCGAAGAAGGATATCGACCTCGGCGGGACGTTCATCGTGATGGGCGATTGGCCCGCGATCGAGGACCACATTTTGACGCAGGAGAAAGCCGCGTGAAGAAAGAGAAAAAATTCAACTGGGTCTTGGCTTCCGTCGAGCAGGTATCGGCGCCGAACCCGGCCGACAGGAAGATCAACGAGGCTCTGTTCCGCGCCACGATCGGCTCGCGCGAGCTTCCGGCTCTGAGCGTCACCTTGTCCTTCTGGGGCGTGTCCTGCGGATTGCCCGGAGGGAAATATGCTCAGGCCGAAGCCCTCGTCTTGTCGATGATCGCTCAGCCGATCTCGATCGAGATGCTGTCGCGCGTCTGCCTCGCCACGGCCACGAAAGAGCATAGCGCGGAGGCGCTGGACCTTATTCGCTAATGTTCGCCAAGATCAAAGAGACGGTCGACTGCGTCCGCCACATCGGCACCTTTGTCCAGCTTCGCGGGACGAGGATGCCGATGGAGGCGCAGTGCCCTTTCCACGAGGACCGCAGCCCCAGCTTTAAGGTCTGGGCCGACCACTGGTGGTGCTTCGGCTGCGCTGAGGGCGGCACCGTCATCGACTTCGAGATGAAGCGCCAGGGCATGAGCCCCGTCGACGCCGCGCGCTTCCTGTGCAACGCCTACAACATCGTGGTCAGCCGCGAGGAGTCGGAGCGCTACGCCCAGGCCGAGCACAAGCGCCAGGAGAAGACGGCGATCGCCAAGGCCCTGGCCGACTCCGGTGCGGAGCGGCCGGAACTCCTCGACTACCTTGTCAAGGAGCGCGGCTTTAGCCTCGGCACGATCAAGGACATGGGCTTCGGCGTCGGCCTGAAGGAGAAGGTCATCGTCGTGCCGATCAAGGACAAATACGGCCGGGTCGTCGCCTTCGCCCGCCGCCACCTCGATCCCGAGCAGATCAAGCTGCACAAGTGGGTGAACGACCCCGAGTCCGACATCTACCAGAAGAAGACGATCCTCTACAACCTGGACCTCGCGCGCCGCGCTCTGCCGAAGTCGACCGACCACCTGGCGTCCGGCCAGCGCCTGGTCCTCGTCGAGAGCTACTTCGACTGCGCCGCCCTGTGGGAAGCGGGGATCAAGACCGGCGTCGCCTACTGCTCGGCCAACGTCACGACTGAGCAGTGCCAGGAGATCAAGGGCCTGGTCACGCCGGGGATGACCATCATGTTCGGCGCCTGCAACGACAAGACCGCGCAGGACAAGCTCCTGGTCAATCGCACGATGATCCGCAGTGTCGCGCCCGAGGTCCACATCCGCGCGATCGTCATCCCCGAGGACTGCAAGGACATGAACGACGTGCTGCTCAAGCACGGCCCGCTCGGCCTCCAGAAGATCATCGGCGAGTCGATCTCGATGGACCAGTATCTGCTCGATCAGATTCTCGACTCGGAGCCCGTGCTCGACATCCAGTATCGCAAGGCTAAGCAGATCGTCAGCGTCGCCGAGAACTCGATGTCGCAGAAGGACATGATCCTCCAGCTTTCCAAGCGGTGGTCTAAGGACGAGGCCACGGTCAGCCACTACATGCTGGGCAAGGGCGAGGAGGCGGCGGGCGGCCTCCAGTTCGACAACGTCGCGAGCCTGATCACCAAATACGAGAACTACACCCGCGATCTCGACAAGAACATCATCAAGTTCGGCTGGGCGCCCTACGACAAGATCACGCGGATGCACCGTGGAGACGTGGTCCAACTCGTCGCGCCGTCCGGCGTGGGCAAGACGACGTGGGCAGAGCAGTTGATGCTCAGCATCGGCGAGTTCCAGCCCGACGTGCCCATGATCTTCTACTCGATGGAGCAGCAGGGGATCATGGCGTTCGAGCGCTTCATGCAGATGGAAGGCGCGATGGAGAGCCGCGACGTTGAGAAGTGGATGATCCCCGGCGACGACGCGCACAATTCCAAAATCTTCAACGCGGCGCAGCGCCTGACCTCCAAGCTGAAGAACCTGCTCGTCTGCGACCAGGGCGGGCTCACGATGGCCCAGATCGAGGCCCACACGCGCCAGGCTGGCTTCGCCTACTTCGGCCGCCCGGTCGGCACCGTCTTCATCGACTACCTCGGCTACCTCAAGGGCGACGGCGGCACCATCTACGAGATCGTGTCGAACATCGCGCGCGAGCAGAAGGAAGTGGCCAAGCGGCTGGGCAGCGTCATCGTCAGCCTTCACCAGACGACCAAGGCTGGCAAGGCCGGAGAGCCCATCGACGAGAGCCACGCCCGCGACTCGTCCGCGATCCGCGACTCGGCCGACATCCTGATCACCGCCTGGCGCCCGGAGTTGAAGGAGGGCCTGCTCGACGCGGAGAAGGCAGAACTCAGCGGCATCTGGCGCAGCCGCATCGCGAAGAACCGATACGGCCCGGCCAACCAGATCATCGACTTCACGTTCGTTCCGCAGTTCCTCAAGCTCAAGCCGCTGGAGGACCGCGCGGTCGCCGAAGCCTTCGCCAAGCCGGTCAGGTCCGGCCCGCTGCCGATGGCCCCCGGCTTCACCCTGCCCACGATCACCGGAGCGCCCCAATGAGCACCACGAACGTGCCGCCCAACGTCCGCTACATCGAGGAGTCCTACTCCGAGACGTGGCCGACCTCGACGCAATACGGCTCCATCCAGTTCGGCCCCGTAAAAGAGGGCATGACCGTGTGGCTGCCGCAGCCGATGGCGCTGTCGAAGCTGCCGATCGAGGAGCAGTGGGCGCTGATCCAGGCGACGGACAAGTCCATGGAAATCCACACCACCCTGCTGACCTGGAGCATGAGGCTCAGCATGGAGCGATCATCGATGCTGTCGCGCGTCAAGGCCGAGGTCATCGGCCGCGTCAACGACGCGCTGGCGCTGGGTCACATTCGCAACGCGGTTCGCCGCGATCCTCAGACTGGGAGACCCGTCTAAATGAAAACCCTGTTCTCGTTCTACAACTTCCCAGAGAAGTGGTCGGAGATCAACCCCCGCTTCGCCTTCGCCGACAGCGAGGTCAACCTCAACCTCCAGTTCTTCACCGAACTTGACTCGGCTCGTGCCGACGTGGTCAACAGCGACTGCACGCCGCTCCAGATTCAGACCTTCATGGTCAAGGTCAGCGTCGCTCTCAGCTACTGCGCGGTGATGACCGCGCGCCTCGGCGGCCACCTGAACCAGGCGCAGGAGCGGATGGACAAGCTCATGGCGCAGAAGTCGTCGGCGCTGGCTTCGACGGCCAAGAGCGACGCCGCCCTCGGTCGCGCTCTGGCCGCCGACCTCGACGTGATCCAGGCGAAGTGGGAGATCGAGGACATGAAGGTCATGCACACCTACGCCTGCGACATCTTCAAGACTTTGCAGAAAGACGCGGAAAACTGGCGCGCCCGTTTCTACGGCGCCCACTCGGACAAAAAATTAACCCCTGGAGTCGAAGCGCCGGACACCGGCGCCAACGGCGTTTACCAGGGCAGCGGACTTCCCCCTCGCATAGGGTGAACGGAGGAGCACAGTAAATGGACCAGAGCATGATCCCTGCCGGGGGAACCGGTGGCGCCTTGGCGCCTGTCGCACAGAAGGGCATCGTCGCGCCGACGATGGGCATGATGGGCGGCGGCGGAGGAGGGTTCTCCGAGACGTGGGCGATCAACAAGGACGAGCATTGCTTCGTCAACAAAAAGACGAACGAGAAGCGCGCGGAACTCTATATCGTCGTCGAGGAGATGCACCCGAACCGGGCGCTCTTCCCGAAGTCGGGCCCGCAGAAGGGCGAGCGCGCGTGCTACTCGGACGACGGTATCTCCTCCTACCAGGGGATCGCCTGCTCGTCTTGCCCTCGCATCAGCGAGGTCAACGACTTCAACAAGTATTACGAGGCGAACCCGGGGCAGCAGCGCCCGCAGTTCGTCGGCGACTGCTCGCTCCGCTACTCGATCTACTGGACCAAGGCCCTTTTTC
>Ga0181337_1000002_pt1 | contig 96623 bp, 180 predicted proteins | sample Sp13VDMM15DD_FD_168302 | JGI IMG/M metagenome (GOLD analysis project Ga0181337, IMG submission 168302) | Freshwater viral communities from Lake Michigan, USA - Sp13.VD.MM15.D.D | ecosystem: Environmental > Aquatic > Freshwater > Lake | place: USA: Michigan | collected 2013-04-23 | reverse complement strand
GATGTGCAGCATGACGCGGCAGCTCGTCAACAAGATTGGTTACTTTGACATGCGCTTCGGCAAATGGGGCCAGGAGCACTGCGACTACACCTACCGAGCACGCTTCGTCGGTGAAGTCAGCCTGGACGGCCAGCCCCAGAACGGCATCGATCTCGAACACAGCCTGCTCAAGCACCAGGAGGTCGAGACCTCCATGCCTGGTGTGGAGGGCAAGCGCGCCCAGGAGGAGGCGAGTGCCGTCATGCAGGAAGTCGCCAAGGGCTACCGCAACGGGACGGCTCCATTCTACGTGCCTTACCGTCTGGCTCTCCCGTTGGCAGCAGGTGGACACCGCAGCAACGGCGTGCCAGTCCAGAACCTGATGGCGATGGGCTACAACCTCGTGACGGACATGGTGGACAGCGTGCCCCCGGACATGGAAGTAATTAAGGCATGAGCAAAGCCAGACAGTTGATCGAGGGAGCTGCCGCTCCGACTGAAGCGCCTCCGACTGAGAAGCCGGGCACCAAGACGCGTCCCGCCCCCACACCGTCCCGCCGCCCCAGCCCCTGGCGTCGCAAGCACATCAAACCGGGTGAGGAGCCTCGCCCCAAAGCCTGCGTGCCGCACGGTGCGTCTGGCGACAACCCGTATTGAACAAGTTCGCCCTCATCCTGGTCTGGCTGGCGTGCTGCGTTCTCGCGGCTGAGCTGATGGGACGGGCAGGTGATTGGGCACGCCAGGCGTACGGCAAGAAGCACGTCATCGCCGTTACCTTCGGGCCAGAACCACCCTGTCACTGCTCCGAGATTGAGGCCCGCCACGTCACGAGAGAGCAGCTTGAGCAGGCTCTCCGTAATTAGGGCATGGCTAATGCGCGGCAAGTAATTCTCGAAGCTCCAATCGACCTCGGCGATCAGCCGGACTTCATCCCGCCCGACAAGAAGCGAAAGATGAGCAAGGGCCATCCGTACGAGAAGTCGGATGCCTTCCCCAAGCAGTCGGACAAGCCCGGCCAGTCCTATGCCGAGCGCCTCGCCTCCGAGACCTATCCCGACATCGTGCGCAAGGTGGCCCGCGCCACCGGCATCACGCCGCGCACCCACCGCGACATTGGTCCACTGATGGGCCAGATGATGGACGCCCTGGGCCGCATCCAGCAGATCGAGCGTGGCCACGAGCAGGAGCTGGAGCAGGCTGCGGTCGAAGTTGTCCTCTCACTCCCCGAATTTGCATCACTGCGCAAGGCAGTCCAGAAAGGCGAACTCATTGTCAAAGGCGAACTCACGTCCAACATCGATCTCAAAGGCGCGAAGATGGACGCCGAGGAAGCGGGAGAGGAAGCCGAAGAGGAGATCGCCCAGGTCGCGCAAGAGCTAGACATCGAGGTGGAGAAGCGCCGCTTCATCAACATGCTCATCCACGGCGCGGCGGAGACCAAGCACAGCGCCTATCACCTGGCGGCGGACAAGATCAATGCCATCGATCCTCAACTGCTCAGCCTCTACGGCATCCTCAACAGCGTAGGCCAGTTCAGCTACTGGATCATGCCGGAGGAAGTGCAGCGTCAGATGGCAGCCGGTGGTGGAGAACCGTCTGGTGCCGCGAAGATCAGCCAGAACGAGGACGGCGTGCCGGTCATTCATGCGCAGGCCAACAATTTCGCGCTGCTCATCTACGAGCTGTCCAAGGCGATCATGGAGTATCTCTCCTATCCCGACGAAGACGACCCGGAGACTGCCAAGGCTGCCCGCGACCGCTCTGATCTGCTAGGCGAGGAGCCGTGGGCCATCATGCTTGGTCACGGTGCCTGGAAGCGCGTGCTCGCGGCCATCGGCCCGGATGCCCAGGAATACATGCCGGACATCTACGACCACTTGATGCGGCTGCCGACCGGGGACTTCAACAAGATTGCCAACGGCATCTTGAGCGGCTCCTCTGAGGCAAAGCGGTTCCTGGCCGACCTCGTGCAGCAGTTCAAGACTGAGGACGACGAACAGGTGGAAGAGTCAAAGGCCGGTGGGATGTCCGTGGCTGACCGGCTGCTCGAAGGCTAGACAGGAACGTCCTGCTCCTGGCCGCAGGCGCAGCAGAAGACATACACTGAAGCCTCCCCTTTCAGGTCCATCCTGACGGGTCCGTCCATCTTCTCTCCGCACCCCTGGCAGTAGGGCCGCAGGGCGTCTTCTGCTGCTGTGGCAGGACGAATCTCCGGCTCGTCGTCCGCCTCCTCCACAACCGAAGCAGGCGTGTGCATGGGCGGAACAGCCATAGCTGGTCGCGGCTTGGGCCAGGGCTGCGAGGGCTGCACGTAATCACGAGACGCCGGTACTGCGTCCTTTCGCCGGGCCATGCGAAAGCAAAGCACGGTGCAACAGGTGCAGATGACAGCACCCAGAGTACAGATCACGGCGGCGCAGATGGAGATCCAGTCAATCATGGCTTAAAGAACCGGAAGCTTGGAGCGGACTTGTCCATTAGAGTTGACACCAACTTGCTCAAAGTTACAGTCGCCGAATGTCGAATCCAAAGACCCGCATCCTTGAGCTTTCCGCAGAGATAAACGAGCACCTCCACAGCTACCATGTGCTCGACGCCGCCACCATCAGCGACGCCGAGTATGACAAGCTCTTCGCCGAGCTGCTCGCGCTGGAGACGGCCAACCCAGGGCTGGTTGATCCGAACTCTCCAACGCAGCGCGTGGGTGCGCCGGTCGCCTCCTTCAACAAGGTGCGTCACCGCTCCAAGATGCTCTCGCTGGACAACGCGTTCACCGACGAGGAGCTGCGGGCCTTCTTCGCGCCGGACGCCGTGCTCGTCATGGAGCCGAAGATTGACGGGCTGTCCCTGGAGATCCGCTACGAGAAGGGACGGCTGGTGCGCGCTGTGACGCGGGGCGACGGCATCCAGGGCGACGAGGTGACGGCCAACGTGCGGACCATCAAGACGGTGCCTCTGGTCCTGCCGGAGCCGGTGGACCTGGCAGTGCGCGGTGAGGTGTACATGCCCATCACGGTCTTCGAGAAGATGAATGAAGCTCTCCTCGCCGCCCTCGCCGAACCGATGGCCAATCCGCGCAACGCCGCATCCGGCACGCTGAAGCTTCGCAACCCTGCCGAGGTCTCGGCCCGCAGGCTGGCGTTCGTTGCTTATACAGTGCCGATGGAGATTGAAGGCATCACCACGCAGTCGAGCCTGGTCGAGTATTTGCAGATGCTCGGCTTCCAGACGCCCGCAACCATCCCGTTTGTGGCACCGCCAGACGAAGACGACGGGCCGTTGGCCAAGACGATCAAGCTGGCTGCTGGCTACGACGTGTTCGCACTCCTGGAGGAGTCAGACGTTGCCCGCCGCAAGCTCAACTGTGCGACGGACGGACTGGTCTTCAAGATCAACAGCCTGGCCGCTCAGCGTGACCTGGGCGAAGGCACCCGTGCTCCCAAGTGGGCGGTGGCCTACAAGTTCCCGCCAGAGCAGAAGCCGACCCGGCTCAAGGCCATCACCGTCCAGGTGGGCAAGACCGGCAAGCTGACTCCGGTCGCCGAGCTGGAGCCGGTCTCCCTCAGCGGCACCCTCGTGGAGCGCGCCAGCCTGATGAACGCGGATGAGATCGAGCGCCTGGGTGTGAACGTGGGTGACGACGTAATGGTGCTAAAGTCAGCGGAGATCATCCCTCGCGTCGTCGGTATCCAGAAGAAAAACAGTGAAGGCATCTGGACCATGCCAGGCATCTGCCCCTGCTGCTCGTTCACGGTCAGCCGCCCAGCCGGTCTGGTCGATTACTTCTGCATGAACGACGCCTGCAACGAGCAGGTGTACGCCCGGCTGCGCTACGCCACCGGCAAGGAGGCGCTCGACATGGATGGCAGCGGCGAGGCGCTCATCCGAGAGCTGATGGAGAAGGGCAAAGTATGCAGGCTCTCCGAAATTTTCGTCCTCGAAGACGTGTCCTTCCTGAAGCCTGCGGCCAAAACCAAGTTCCTTGCCGAGCGCGAGCGCGTGAAGGAGGCACCGCTGTGGCGGAAGATTGCGGCGCTCTGCGTGGATGGCATTGGACGCACGCTGGCCCAGGAGCTTGCAGGCAAGTGGTCATCCCTGGTCGCCGCGTTCGACGAGAAGGACGCGCTGCTCAAGCTGCTCGGCAAGGTCAACTACGCCAACCTCGTTCGCTACATCGAGCAGAACGGCGAGGAGATCGACGCCCTAGAGGACGCAGGCTTCAAGCTGGAATCAGAGGAGCGCACCGGCCCGCTCACCGGCAAGAGCTTCGTCATCACGGGCGCACTCACCAGCGGCAAGCGCGACGACGTGGCCGAGTTGATCCAAGAGGCTGGTGGCATCGTGAAGTCGAGCGTGACGCGCAAGGTGGACTACCTGGTGGTCGGTGCGGAAGGCGGAGCAAACAAGGCGGAGGCAGCGCGCAAGCTCGGCACCGTCTGCATCTCCGAGGCCCAGCTCTACGACATGCTCGGCATGACGATGCCAACGATGCTGGCCGAGACGGGTGTCGCTGATCGGGAGTTCTGACCGCAATCTGCAATGGCTGCACGGGACATTTGCAAGGTCACTCCACCTTCACTCCGACCTCAGCCAGAATGTCCACGATGGTGCTGCGGAAGACCTGCCGTGTGATGTGGTCCTGGGCGACGTTGGTCGCTCCCATCATGCGTTCCACGGCTTCACCAATCTTCTGGTTCAGGTTTGGGTGAGGCTTCAGCCGCTGTGCCAGTTCGGCCACCATCGCCTTCCATGCTTTCAAGTCGTGGCCGTGGTCGAAGTCGTCGCTGCTTCCTTTCTCAACGTCGATAGGCTGCTCGCCTCTGAACGGAAAGTCGTCCGTGTCCGGGTCGAAGCCATCCAGGTGGAGGTCGAAGCCGTTGATGGTGATTGTGTCCGGGATGCTGCTTTTGTGGCCACGGCAACCGTCCGGCGTGCAAGGGTGTCCACACTCGAATTCGGAATAGTTGATGGCAATGTTCAAGCTCATGCTTAGTTAGAACATGGGCGACATCACTATAACAAGTGGGGGCAGTCTGGCTCACGGGTTTCTTGAAACACTGACGAAGCCACCGAACATTTTGCTGGTGGAGGACGACAAGTTTTATGCGGAACTCTTCCTGGCGCAGCTCTCGCACTTCTACTGCAACATCATTCGATTTTCGGACGGAACGTCTGCTATCGAGTATCTGCAAACCACGCCGCCCCTGGACATTCTGTTCCTGGACCTCAAGCTGCCGGGGGCCAGCGGCCTGGACGTGCTGAAGGTGGCGCGGGTCACGCACCCGACCAGTCCTACCGCCATCATCACCGGCTGCACTGATTCGCCTGATGCCAGGGAGGCCATGCAGTCCGGCATCGTCATCATCGTGGCAAAGCCCGTCACCACCGCCGACTTCGACCGGCTGTTCAACACCTTCAAGATCCGGGCGCTTCCAAAGTAAACAATACTGTTGACGGCTCTGGAGGCCATGCTACCGTAGGGTATGAGCACTGACGTAATTGAATGGCTGCGATACGCCGTCCGCGACCTCAACACCGAGGACAAGTCCACCTGGGCGGCGAAGTACGTGAAGCTGCGGTTCGCCTTCTTCCGGCGCTACCAGCAGGGACTCATCTTCTCAACCGTGCTCGGCGCGGACTTGTTTCAGGAGCTGCTGCGGATGCTGGAGAAGGGTGAGGAGGTTGAGAAGGCGGTCAACTACACCAAGAACATCAACCTCTGGCTCGCGTGGGCCAGGACGCGCACTGTGGACCTCGCGCTCAACTACGAGCCGATTGTGTCAGCTCCAGAGGATCATGACGTTAATGTGCAGTGGGGCTGCTACAGCAACCGGCCAGAGTTCGGCACCGCGCTGCGTCTCCACAACCAGTGGTTCATCACCAGCGAGCGTAACCCGCACGCTAACCGCAGGCCGTGCGCCACACCGACTGGCTGGCATGACAGGGCGTTGCTATGACTTCAGACGAGTATCCTGACTACATGAACCGCGTGCTGGCCGCGACGGATGGTGCCAATGTCCACGCCGTAAACGGACTACTTGGACTCGTGATCAACAACGCTGCCTGCGTGGAGCGGCGCGAGCTGCGTGAGGATTTTGAAGGTGCAGCCCCAGCCAGGGCGGCGCTCGAAGAAGCAATGAGGAAGATCCGTGTTCTGACTGGCGTGTGACCTGCCTGCGAGTTGCGTAGTTAAGGGTATGCCTAGCGCAATTCTGAACGATTTCGTAGCCGAGCTGAAAGCAGCCCGCGCTGTCCTGGTGCCTCAGCTTGAGGGGTTGGAAGACTTCAACCGGCTCAACATCATTGAGGAGACCCGGCCCGTCATCACTGTTGCGATTGACGACTACAAGCGGCGCATCGCCCTGATCGACACAGCCATTGCCGCCTGCGACGGGCTGACCAACGACGCCTATCCTGACATGCCGGTGCGCGAAGTGGTCGAGAATGTGTTCGAGGATCTCAAGAACAACGTGGACACGATCAATGCTGCCTTCACGAAGTTCCGGGCCAAGGCGGAGGCCGCAGCCGCCACTATCGCCGCTGGTAATCCGTCGCCAAAGCGATAGTCGTCACCATCTTCTCAGATCATGAGGCTGCGTAAGCGGCCTCACTTTAGTTGATCTTCAGGCTGGAGTTACCCCACCCGTTACCCCATGCTCTGCGGGTCCAAAACCCAACCCCCATTATGAAATACATAACAACCCTAGCTCTGCTCATCCTCTCACTGTTCGCCGTCGCCACTGCGTCTGCGCAAATCACGACCAACGAGATTAAATTCTTCTACCACCCAGACATTGAACTTGCGACGCCCACGGCCACCGTCCGCGCCAATCTGGCCAAGTATGTGGACGACATGAACACGATTCTGCTGAAGAACACCGGGCACTTCCTGAAGCTCACGCTTCCCACAGGCGTTCAGTATCAGAACTACGAGCCGCATGACGGTGTAACGCCTGCTGGTGGTGCGCCCCGGACCAACTATCCGTTCTGGGTCTATATCCGACCGAGCACCAATGGGCTGTCAACAGCCGGAACTACATCGGTCGATTCTTCTGGCGCGGCGGTGCTCACAGGGTTCCGATGGACCAAGAGCTACAATCCGTCTGTGCTCACCAACAACTCGGCAGCCTTCCAGGAATATCGCTTTCAGCTCACCCACCTGCTCCACGAATACGCTCACATTTTCGGCGTCAACGTCGATGCGGGAGAGGTTTCTAGTCTCGTGTTCGCGAAGGACAACATCACCAACTTCCCGCCCGTTCGGGACTTGGTTATGATGACCGGCCCGCTCTCCAACGTCTGGAACTACGCGGACTCTTACTGGGGAGCCGGTCTTGGCGCGACCTACGTCTATGACCCGATGATCACCACCGTGTTTCCAGTCGGCACAAACCGCGCCACCACGGTCGCGGCGACGCGGTTTAGCGAACACAGTGCGAACATCATCTGGAACAACTACAGGAACCACGGGAACCCGACCAATGCGCGGCCCTTGATGGCCACGACGACCCATCACACCCAGATTGTCGATGGTAATACATGCCTCCCCGTAACCGGCGCATTCGTCGTCATCTTCCGGGTGGGCAATCACACAACAGTAAGTGTTTCGGGCACCGTAACGACCACCAACGGTCATAGTGGATGGAGCTGGAATCCCGCTGGCGGCAGCTATACCAATGATCCGATTCGTCTAGTGAAGGTTTCCGCTCCCGGTTACATCTCCACGTCGGTCTATCTAACCGCGCTGGACTTGGTGGAGTGGGGCGTGATGCAGGGCAATCCGAACTTCACCAACACGATCCGATTGGTGCGCCCCAAGCTGAAGCTCTCCATCGCTCGCAACCATACGATCACCGTAACCAACATCGTAGGGTACCAGCCCTTCAGCATCCAGATGTCCACCAACTTGGATAGCTGGTGGACTGTGACCAACGTGAACCCCACCACGACCTCGAACTTCGTTTTCGTCCCGCCGCAAAATCTGCATCACCAGTTCTTCCGCACGGCTGAGGCGAGTGATTGTGACCTCATCCCGCACTTCTCGATGATGCAAGCCCCGGACCCGGAGCCTGAAGCTGAGGTTGAGGTGGTAGCTGAAGTTGCCCCCGCCCCGCAGCCAGTCCTGTTTAACAAACCAAAGTTTAAGATCGTGATGCCTCCACCGCTGCCTCCAATGCCTCCGATGTTCAAGAAGAAGTAAGTCCACTCAATGCCCTCGGCGACGGAGCGCCGAGGGCATTTTCAATACACGCCGAGATAGACTTTGATGGTAGGCTCTTTGAGGTAGTTGGCCTCGCCGACACGGTGGCGTCCGTCGAGAACCTCAAACTCATTCGGACCCACCTGAAGCACGATGGGAGGCAGAGGGTTTCTCTTTTTACGTGGCACAGCGATGTAGTTCGCCAGCCGACCAGGTTCGATGTCCGTCAGCGTCCACCCCTTCTCCGATCCTCCCGCAATGTGCTTGGCCTGGTTGTAGTCGATCTTCCCGCTGCTGTCGCGCAGCCCATTGTCCAGGATGAAGGAGACCATATCGTCATTGGTCATCCTGTCCGGGAGTTCGATCAGTTTGCGTGCGCTGGCCATGCGCTAACTACGACCGCGTAATTAGGGTGTGAATACTCGAAAGCTCATCGAAGCCGCGTCCGCTCCTCATGCGTTTGGCCCTCCTGACCCGGAGCAGCGCAAGCGCCAGCTCAAGGCCCGTGCCCCTGGCTTCGCCACCGCGCAGATGAAGAAGCGCAGCGACGCCGAGGCCAAAGACCTGGTAGGCCGCATGACGGCCACGCACCGCGCTGGGGCTTAACTCTTCACGTCGGCTGTTTCCATCTTCAGGAAGCCAGCGGCGTACTTCAGGGTGTCGGTGCTCATCGCCACCCCTTGGCTCATCGCCATCATTCTGGCCAGCTTCAGCATGTTTTTGATGGTACGGCCGGAAATGACTGGAAACGCCTTGGCCATGTGGGAGACCTGTCCCGGAGTCATGTCCACCTTGAACTGGTCTGAGAGCACGCGCCAGTGCTCCAGCAGCGCCTCGCCGGTCGGGTAGCCGTACTGAAGCCAGGCTGACACTCGCGACATGATGGCGTCGTCGATGATGGTCTGCCGGTTGGAGGTCAGGAACAGGACACCCCTGTAGTATTCGAGCACCCGCAGGAAGACACCCACGATGGCATTCTGGTGGAGATCCTCGCCGCGTGCCCGAACGTACACGTCGGCCTCGTCCAACAGCAGGATGGCCCTCCAGCGCATGGACCGCTCCAGCACCGTGTTGAGCCGCTTCTCAAGCTCTTCCTCGTCGGTGCCAAGCTCCGAGCACTGCACGGCGTAGAGCGGTTTCTGAATCTCCTCGGCGAACACTTCGGCGGTCAGCGTCTTGCCGGTGCCTGGGTGGCCCGTGGCCAGCACGATGACGCCGCCTGTCTTGCCGCGCACGATGTCGTCCAGAAGGTCGTCCACGCTGCGCATGAGCAGGCCCACCAGGTCTTTGGTCTCCTTGGGGAGCACGAGCTTCTTGGCCAGGTCTTTGGTGTAGGCGTAGGGGACCAGGTTGTCCGCGTGAATCTCGACAAACGTCTGGAGCCGGAAGTTGAACACCTTCAGGTAGGGCTGGGTAGGCAGGACCACGAAGCCGTCGTCCAGCTCTTCACGGCTGTCGTCACGGCTGCGGCCCTTCTCCCAGTACTTGTTCGTGTAAAGCTCGCTGTCGTTGTCCTCCCGGTTGTTGCCCTTGCGGCGGCATTCGTCATTCTCGTCATCCATCACCACCCGGTCAGGCTGTCCGTCACGTTCCATCGACACGAGCGTCTCGCGATAGCCCTCTTCGCAGTCAAAGCCGGTGTCGTGAGCGAAGAACTGGCTGCCCGTCAGGCCACGCATGGCGTCATGGATCGTGGCCTCTTTGTGCAGGGCCGCGACTAAGGCTGGAGTCTCCAGCGCCAGGCCGCGCTCAGCCAGCAACGTGGAGACGGTCTTCTTTTGCAGGTTGTCCCTGGAAAAGTGAACGAGGCTGCTGACCCTCTGATGCTGCCGGTAGGCGACCAGGCCCAGCGTGCAGGTCGCAGGCCGTCCACGGTCGGGCGGATTGTACGAGACATCGTAGAGGAACCAGGGAATCAGGTGGCCGTCCGGTGACTCAGAGAATAGCCAGCGATTCTCGGTTGGCTCGACCAGCGCCTTCACGGCTGCGGCCAGGGCTTCGAGTTTGGCTGGCTTGATGCCGCTGGGGTCGCGGGCGATGCGCCGGAAGGATGCGATCTTCTTGATCAGCTTCACGGAGCCTGCATCGGTGCGACCCTTGTAAAGCTCCTCCAAGGTGGCCAGCTCGGCCTCCGTGAACTGGTCGGCGGTCAGCACGATAAAGTTGTCCGGCTGCCGGTAAGCAGCCAGTTCAAGCAGGCGCTCGTTGTTGTGCTTGGTGGCGACGGCAGTGAGGTCTTTGGCTCTAAATGTGAGGTTCATTTCTTCAAGGTTGTCTCGGCTTTCAAGAACGCCTTTTCCGCCAGGGCTGGAGTCATGTTGATGATGCAGAACACATGCTGGGTGGGCGACACGGTACCTGCGTAACGGTGCGTGCCGTCCTCGGACCTGTAACGGGCCACGAGGATGATGCACTGGGGCGAGCAGCCGGTGTAGCTTACCGCCTCCAGCTCATCCGGCATATCTTTGCCTGGTGACATGAGGAGCCAGCTCACTGTGGCCTCAATCCAGCCTTCTGCTTGGGCTGCTAATTCGTCTGTGGTCATTTCTGTTTACGGTTTTTGGATTCGTAGTCGGCGATGGCCTCGTTGATCCGGTAGGCGTAGGCGTTGTCAGCGTCCGGGTCGGTCATGCGCTCGCTCATCTCCTGGCGCAGCACCAGCTCAAAGTCCGCAGGCGAAAGCGGGAGCTTCATCTCCATCAGCCATTCAAGGCCGAAGAAATCGGCAGGGTCGTCGTCACCAAGTCCGTTGAGCTTCCGGTTCATCCACCGACTGAAGAGCGACATGGGGTAGAGCGCCCGCATGACGGCGTTCTTTGACGGCCATCCGAGCGCGACCCAGAACTGATAGATGCTGTCGTCGTGGTGGCGGTGGTGGCTTACGTAAAACAAGACGCCCCAAGTGCTGGTGGTCGGGTCGTAGTAGGCCCGGAGGTACCGGCACGCCCCTCGGTAGCCGTGATCCTCAAACTGGTCCATCTCCTCGGCGCAGGCCAGGCAGGATTCGAGCGTCTCGTCCACCTTCTCGGTTCCACAGTGCGGGCACGTCACGTCGGTCAACAGCGGCTTGTCCTTGTCCTTGCGCAGACACAGCCGGAGCATCTGCTGAAAGATGAAGACGTTATGCTTGTCGGCGCTCTCGATGGGAATCGGCTCCATCCTGGATAGCTCGCGCAGGCAGCGTTCCGTGTCGAACTCGCCGTTGTGAATGGCCGTGATGACTTGTGGCCAGTTGGTCTTGATCGGGGACTGCCCGAAGAAGATGTCTGCGGCCTGTAGGTCTGGCCCGGTTGTAATCACGTCGCTCATATCGCCTCCGCCTCATTCAGCTCGATTTCAACGTGGTCGGCAGGACTCGTGAGATACCGCTTCTGAACCGTCTTCCACTGGGCCAGGAGAGGGACCACCCACGCGTTTTCAATTTTCCAGTCCCGTACGTCCAGGATGTCAGCCGCCAGCTTGGATGGCAGGTCCATTCGCATCCACGGCCCCTCAACTTCGGTGAGAGTGGCGTTGGCGACACGGTAGGAGCCATAGCACCTGTGCTTGGCCTTGCGGCGGAAGCGGACGACCGGCTTGCCCGCAGGCGACAGCTTAGCCACCTGAAACAGCGTTGGTTCAGAATAGCCACGCCGCCAGGTAGTCCGGCCAAGCTCTTCACGGGAGACGAAGGCGGCGATGATCCACTGGCCTTTGACTACGTGACTGAAGTAGGGCGCGATGGCTGCCGGTCGCGACTTGTCAGGAAGGCCGTGCGAGTAGTCGTAGATGAGTTCAAAGTATTGCTCACAGACCTCGTGACGGAACAGGTCGGTGCCGGTCGGGATGGTCAGCACGTCGGTGTTGTCCACGATGCCCTGCATCAGCACCAGGAACAACATACGGTCCTGATTCTTCTCGCGCAGGTAGGTGAACGCACGCTCATTGATCTCTGGCTCCAGCTTGGCGTACTCCTCGCCGTCGAACCACTCTTGCAGCGTCTTGAAACGATGGAGGGTGACCTCGCGCAGCTCGCACGGACTGCGCTGCTTGATTGCATGGGCCTTGAGTCCGTACTTGGGTTCCGAGTGGGCCTTGAAGCAGTGCGCCCATACGTGGTCCTTCACGTAGGTGAAGAGGGAGTCCTCCTCCTTCTTGCTGGGGAACACGGCATTCTCAAAGTCAGTGTCCACGGTAAGCTGCACGACGTTCTCGCCGTCGCGAATCCAGATGATGTTTTTGAAGTTCAGCTCGTTCATCGCCCAGTCCGAGATGGGGCTGCCATAGCTCTTCTCCTCGTCACGAATGCGCGTCACCAGTATTGTTTTATCGAAAGGGAGGAGCTTCCAAATCTGGCCGCTCTTGACGATCCACTTGTTCAAACCCTCCATGTCCCGGAAGTCCAGGTCGGTGAGGTTGGCCAGCAGCGCCACCTCACGGTTGAGGAACTGGCGGTTCTGAAAAATCTTGTAGGGTTGATTGGCAGGCGCACGACTTCCACGGGCCAGCCAGGTCGTGTCCTGGATGCCGTGCAGGTAGGTCTGCATCAGCTCAATCTGCGCCTCGATCTTTTTCTTCTGCTCATTCATCGACTCCCTGGCCTCGTCCAGCTCCAGCAGCTTGGCGCTGACGCTGTGCTGAGTGGCCTGCAAGTGCTGATGAAGCTCATAGCGCCTGGCCGCGAGGTTGGAGACGGACGCGCCAATGGGACTGAGCGCCTTCTGGTTGGCGTCTGCATTCGGGTCTGCCAGGAGCTTCCGGCCCGCAGGCGTGAAGGTCACAATCTCCGTGACCCGGATCTCCTTCAGCAGCCCGATGTTTTTGCCTCTGCCTGTGTGCCGCGTCATCTTCCCGGCCCGGTCCACGGCAACTGCTTCACTGCTCCAGACCTGGATGACTTCACCACCGTCCACGCCAGGAAGGGATACGCCGTCGATGAAGTGCTCACGGCCTGCCGCTTCGCCAGGGAAGGACATCGTGCTGAAGATGGAGTTGAGCGCCGTGGACACGTCAGCGGCCTCTGTGCTCCACTTCCCGTTGCCACGGGTGTGGTGGCTCTGCGCGCACTCGTAGGGGTCTGGCCCGATGACGTATAGGTAGCTCATGGCTTCTGCTGTTCGGTCAGTCTCTCATTAAACTATACTGTTGACAAGCATTTGTTTGGTTATACAGTGCCGGGTCCAATGCGCCCGTGGGTCGGCAGGTATGTAGAACGTATGAACAACGCACGTAAAATCGTGGCTGAACTGTTGGAAGACCCCGGCGCGGGAACCAAAATTATGGAAACAGGTGACTTGAAAGGTGACATGACGGGCGGCGAAGGAAGACCAATACGTCTTTCGGGTCCGGGGCGTCCTCCAATGAGCGGTCGTCCCGGTGGTGCGCCCAACCCTATTCGCGATCAGTTTATGATGCACCTGGCCCAAGCCTTGGGGCCGGACAGCGTGGGCATCGCCGAGCTGCTGATTTCTGGGAAGCCGATGGAAGCTGGACACCTCCAGCATTTGCTCGACGAGTTCGAGCGGATGGAGCCTACGCCTCTACAGCACGCTGCTGTTGCAGCTCTTCAGAAGAAATTAGGGGCTGGTAGCGAAGCTTGAACATCTTCAGCAGGGTTTCGAGTTCCTGCGCGTTGGTGGGAGCCTGAGTGTGAGTGACGGTGCCGGTGTTGAAAGGGTCTGAGGACATCAGCGCGATGGGCGTCTCTGGGTAGGAGTGCCGCAGCCTGGTCACGATGCCGGGCTGGTCGGTGAGAATCAGGTCAAAGGCTCCTTCGCACTGCGGCCCGCACAGCACTTCCAGCCCGAATTTTTCGAGGATGCGCCGCGTTGCAACTGAACCTCCGATGAGGAGGACGCGTGCCGAACGCGACAAGCTTGTCACCCAGTCAGTCAAATCCATGTCTGTCTTTCTGGTCATGGGCCTTTGAGCCACTGCTCTATCACGACCTTAACTATCACTGGCACGCAGACCATCAACGCGCCAGCTCCAAGTGCCCATTTTGATGTCAAGATTGTACGCCATCGCATGAGCGACTGAACTTTGCGGTCGAGTTCAATGTTGGCGCGGTTGCCTTCGACCGTGGCGCGGATGAGCCACTCGTTCTGCTGGCCGAGTACAGAAAGAGTCTCCACGAGATACTTCTCCTGCTCCGAGAGCTTGCCCAGGAGGTGTCCAGGAATCAGTGATCTGAACTCCGGCACTTCCAGTTCTCTGTATTTGGATTCCTTGTCGTCAATTTCCTGACTCATAGCAACTTGCCATAACTACATGACTCACGCCGAATGTTTTGAAAAGTTGGACAGAACCTTGGCCATGCTCGAAGAAGGGCACGCCGAGTTCATCGCCCTGGCTCGTCCACGTCGGGTGATTTCACCCCACGGCTACCACACGTCTAAGTATTATCCGGTCTCGCTCTACGCAAATGCCGCAATGACCATTGTGAATGCCGGGGACAGGACGGCCACGGTCGGCTACTGCTGCCAGCGCAAGCTGCTCGACTACCAGGTGCCCACCTACTTCGTGACGGAGGATTTGCTCAACGACCTGGCCCTGACGGAACCACCAAAAGACTTACGGCTGAACGACGAGTTCAAGTGGCCGATGCCTGCCATGACCTTCATGCTGCCCAAAGACTTCGCTCGCCGTTACTGCGGCGTCGAAGTCCTCAACCTGACGGTCGCCAGGTTTGAACCGGAAGAGCGGATGAAGTCGTGCTTTACGACGGACCTCGGACCTGCGGAGGAAGTGCGTATCCCCGGCCCCTTTCCACGGTTCTGTTTCCATTCCGAAGTCCTGGACCGCACCGGCCTGATGTCGGCCTACAGCCAGTCTCAGCCGATGGATGGCCGGACGCTCGGCGAGCTGCTGGGCGAGGAGATGAGATACTACGGGCAGTTCATCGACAAGATGGTCGGCCCGCAGCCTGGCTTCTTTGACGCGGAAAAGGACGGCGAGGTGACGGACAAGCTGATCTCTATCGCCCTGAAGATCATGCTGGTCATGTCCGCCCGGCCCGGCCTGGTGACCGAGGGGAGCTGCTCACGGCCTGCACGGCAGAAGAAGGGCAAGGAGCGCGAGGCGCTCTGGTCGCCTAGCATCATCGGCGCGTCCTACGTCAGCCACATCAGGGCACCACAGGGCGGCACCCATGAGAGTCCGCGCATTCACTGGCGCAAAGGCCACATGCGCAACCAGGCCCACGGCCCTGGCCGGGCCGACCATAAGATCATCTGGATTCAGCCGATGCTGGTTGGAGCCAGTGAGGCTTCAGATTAAACAATACTGTTGACGGCTGTAGCAGCCGGTGCGAGAGTGTGGCGTGAACTTAAAAGACTACACCTGGATCGTTGTCAGCACCTCGGCTGGCAAAGACTCACAGGCCATGATGGATGTCGTCTGCACGCTGGCCCGCGAGCAGGGTGTGCTCGACCGCGTGGTCGGGGTTCATGCCGATTTAGGCCGGGTTGAGTGGGAAGGCACCAAGGAGCTGGCCGAGGAACACTGCAAGCACTACGGCATTCCATTCGAGGTGGTGAAGCGCGACGTAGGCCGTGACCTGCTCGAAGAGATTGAGCACCGTGGCAAGTTCCCGGACAGCAAGGTCCGCTACTGCACGAGCTACTACAAGCGCGACCAGGTTTCCAAGACGCTGACCCGTCTCGCGGCCAGCCGCGCTGGTGACGAGCCATGCCGCATCCTGAGCTGCCTGGGCTTCCGCGCCGAGGAGTCGCCCGCCCGCGCCAAGCGCAAGGAGTTCTGCAACGACACCCGCAACACCAACGGTCGCCGCGTCGTGGACATCTGGCTGCCCATCCACAAGTGGACGGTCCAGCAGGTGTGGGCGCGCATCAAGGCCAGCGGCGTGAAGCATCACCCGGCCTACGACCTTGGGATGCCAAGGCTCTCGTGCTGCTTCTGCATCTTCGCGCCGAAAAATGCGCTGATGCTCGCGGGCAAGCACAACCCGGCTCTATTGGCCGAATACGTCCGCGTGGAGGAGAAGATCGGCCACACGTTCCGGCACAAGCAGAGCCTCCGTGAAATCAAAGACCTGCTCGATGCAGGTGCGCAGCCTGGCAAGGTTGCAGACTGGAACATGTGATTGATCTCTCCAACCTGCTCCCGTGCCCCTACTGCGGAGGCTCCGCCAGGTTCGGCCACGCCAACTGGACCTGCATCGAGAAGATCGAGTGCGTCAACTTCGGCCAGTGGATCGATGGCGTCTGGCACCGTGAACTGGGCTGCGCCAAGAGACCGAGCGTTTACGGCAAGGGCGAGACTGAAGAGGAGCGCACCCTCAGCGCCATCGCCCAATGGCAGGCGCTGCAAGACACGTTCTCAGAAGCACAGGACTCCATCCTCAACTTGAAACTGCATGAAGCTTAAATTCTATCACAGCGACGAACTCCTAAAGTTCGGGGACCGCCACAAGGAGTATCCAGTCTCGGTGATTGCCCGAAGCCGCGAGAAGGTGATCGAGCTGATGTCCAAGGTCGGCCCGATCCTGTCGCTGGCTCATGTCACCAAATGGTTCTCGATGGTGGACGGGCCGTCCGACGACCTACAGCACGCGCCGCTGGAGGAGTCCGTCTGGTTGAAACCTGACCCTTCGATGCCGATTGTTCGGATCTGGCCACCGCCATTCAAGGTGGGCGACAGCGTGCGGTTCCGTAACCGGGTGCAAGACCTCGGTGCGCCCGTCGTCCGTTCTGTGTCCAACGGCATGGTGAAGCTCGACAACGGCGTCGAGTGGCCCTGGGGCTGTGTCATGCTCGACAAGGAGTGGCAGACCAAGCAGAAGAAATGAGGACGAAAAGCAAACCGCGAAAATGCCAGCACGCAGGGTGTCGTCGCCTTGCAGTGGTGAGAATAGCCATGCTCTCCACTTACGGCAGCAGACTGGACCAGGTTGATGTCTGCCAAGCTCACATTAAGGCCACGCGCCAACTACCGTAACTGACTATGAAGTATCGAGCAGAAGTTTTTATCAAAGGCGCAGTGCCTCAGAAGCTTTACCGGAACACACTGGCCGGTGCCGAGCGCATCGGGATAAAGGAACTGACCGACCGGAAGCCTGGCGAGATGAGCTGCTGGCCCGTGCAGGTCGTCCTCTCCAAGAATGAAGGGGAGATCGATGGCAACACGTCCAGGTGGGAAGAGGTTAAGCGCATCCAATACGACGAGCTGACCAACGACCAGCACCACTGGCGGCAGCGTGAAGAAAAACATAACAGTTGACGACCATTATGCGAACTATACACTCCACACTCATGCGTCTCGGACTGCTCTCACTGCTGCTCCTGTCACTGGTTGGCTGCGCCTCGCGCCGCCCGCTGATGGTGGTCAACAACACCCACTACCGGCTGGACGTTTACCAGGATGGCAAGCGCATCAAGACCCTCGTGCCTGGCGAGGTGCTCGGCCTGCGACCACTGCTCTTCCGCAGCACGGGCCTGGCCGTGTCCGGCTACGACGTGGGCGGCGAACCAGTGGGCGTTGATTCCTGGACGTTCGACCCGTGCGTGCAGCCGGAGACCTGGACCATCACAAGACTTTTACCTGCCAACAACTCACGACCATGAAACCACTCACCGTACTCGGATTAGTTGCTGCTGTCTGCGTTTGCGCCCTGCTGATCATCAGTGTTCTGCCCACGCCTGCCAGGGCTGAGAACTACGGCACCATTCTCGAACGCGAGATGCTGGCCACCCAGAAAGACCAGGCAGCCCAGCTCAAGCGCATCGCCGACGCACTCGAAAAGATTGCTGCGAAGAAATGAGCCTCCAGTTAATCCCCGGCAAGAGGTATGCCCGGCACGGCAGCGCGTGGCCTGTCATCTGTCCGAAGGAGGGGAAGAATCCATTCACAGGCCAGGTAACTCGCTACGTCATGTTCGAGTGGGCAAACGGTTCGGAGACAGGCATGGGTGACTGGGACGCGCTGGAACGTGAACTGAATACGGGGGCTGTTTATGAGCAGGTGAGTTCCATTGCCGTCACGCCCGCTGATACCGCAGCCGTTGCACTCTCCAATGCTCTCACCTGCTCCCTGGCTGGAATGCACGCGTCGATGTCTGCCTCCGACCTTGAGCGGGTCCACAATCACCTGCTCAGGACGCTGGGCGAAGACCTGGAAGAGCAGGGTTTCGTGTTCCGACCGCAGGATGAACGATGACCCAAAACGCGAGTTGCTCTCCGGGAGGCGAAGCACGCGGCTGCTGCCAAGGGACCAGGTGGAGCGAACGCTGCTTTATGCCGAGCATCGGCTGCGAGGTGAGTTTGAGTTCGCTGTCATTGGCGTCGTTCGACAGTCAACTAGATTGTTCAACGTGGGCGACGTTGTTACCCTGTTCACGAACAATGGTGAGGGCAGCCGATGGCCTGTCTATGCCGTGTCCTCGAAAGGCTACACCGTGTTCGGGCTGCATCTGCACTTTCAAGCCTTCGTCTGGCGGCGCACAAGGTCGCTGCTTGGTGAGTCCCTCTGGCTAACATTTCCTCGGCGCGTGAATCTGATCTATGACGGGCCGGAACAGGCTCTCCATGCCCGGCAGGTGCTGGACCAGTGGAAGGCTGCTCCGGCCCGTCATCGAGAGATCGTTGATACGCTACGCGCAGCGGTTGCCGAACGACGGTAGGTGCGGGTATCCGTCAATTTTATGAGTTCGTTTACGTACAAGCTTCAAATGGCCGTGATCAACCTGGCCGCAATGGCAGCGGCCCTGGCCGTGTCCTTCACCACTACGGACATGATCATCCGCATCGTGGGCTATGGCGCGGCTGCGCTGTTCGTTGGGTTCTTCATTCGTGACCTTTTGAAGAAAGCACCATGAGCGCAGCATACGATGATTCAGTGCAGCAGTTGAAGACCCGACTGCTTCAAAGCCCCGGTGCTTACTGCCATGTCCCTCGCGCTCGCATCAACGAGGCGTCTGTTGGTCTGACCCATTCACCAACGCAGCTCCTGCCTGCCCTGGTTGAGAGCGGGTTCCTCAAGAAGCTGTCCCGCGAGTTCTACCGCATCGAAAGGGCCACCGCTCAATGATTCCAGTCCAAATATCCGTGGCAGAAGCCTTGGCCCGCATGACCAAAGCTGATCCTGTTACGGTCTGGTTTGAGCCGACGCCCAGCACAGGCATCACGCACGTCGCTGAGATTGAGCGCGCAGGACTGGTTGACATGCTCAGCCGGTCGCTGCTCTTTGAGAGTGGCAAGCACGGGCAGGCGAGCGACATGGGCGTCAACACCAACTTCACTCACAAGGTCCACGGCAGAGGCATTCTGTTTGTTCAGACCAGGCCGGAATGCAGGCGGACGGACGAGCAATTGGCGGAGAGCGTCGAACGGCGTCACGCTGAAAACATCTTCTCAAGAGCACCAACGCACTAGCATGACCACCGACTACTACACGTTCTGGTTCAAAGGCGTCAGTGACAGCGGCATCAAGATTAAGGCCACTGGCTCCGTATTCGCACCTGCGGGCACGGACCTGGGCGCTGTCTTCGCCGAGGCCAAGCGCGCCATCAAGATGCAGCTTCCGGGCGTGGAGCCAAAGGATCGTGAGGTCTCGGTGCGCAAGCTCAAGAGGAAGCCACGATGAGCACCATGCCGATTGAACGCCGGGTGAGGAAGCTGCTGGAGGAACCCTTCTGGCTGCCGACGCTCACGACGATGAAGACGTACACGCGCCTGCACGATGACCACGATGGCACTTTCGAGGGAAAGCTCAGCGTCATTGTCGCGCCGGACGGTGACATCCATGTGACCATCGACAAGCACCCTGGCCGCTCGCTTCGCTTCAGGATGTTCGGTGGCGGTGGCCAGTCCATGCGAACACGCACCGCGCTCCTTATGCTGGCCGAAGCCATCCGCCTCGACAACGCCGACCACCCACAGCAGATCCCTGGCGAACAAGACGAGGAGAGCAATGACCATCCTTGAAGAGCTGATGGAGATGCAGAGGCGGCTGGCCATCCTGGGCGACCGCATCGAGCACGAGCCAGAGCTGGTCACCCTGGACCGCTGTTCGACTTACAAGGTGGCGGCGGATGCGATTCAGAATGCAGGCATGGAGCTGAACCGTCGTGTGCATCGTCGTCATCAGTCGCTGCTGGGCGAGACCTACAACGGAAAGACGGTGGACCAGGCCATCGTCGAGCGAATGACACTGGCCGGGTTCGCCTCGAACGTGCCCTGCATCCAGCAGTGGCCGGACGCCGCCACGCTGCAAGCAATAGATTCTACTCCCTGATTGTTAATTATCGTTGACACCAATCTGTTAAAATATACAACCAACACATGAATCCAAATGAAGTAATGGCGGGAGTTGCAGTCCTCATCAAAGACGGCCAGACCAAGATCATCGCCGACGTGCAGCATACGCTGGCCGGGGCTGAGATGGAACGGCGCGAGGCTGCCATCATCGAAGGCTTGCGACGGCTGCCAGCCCTGGAGGAAGACGTGAAGGCTGTCGCCCCAGACGTGAAAGTCTTCAATGCCACGGGTGAGCAGGTCGGCGAGGCAGGCTACAGCGAACACCAGTTGAGCCGTCTGAACGCGGTCAAGGGCACGCTCGATTCGCTCACTGCCGCACTCAACAAGGCACTAAACGACGGCGAGTATGACGACCTCTTCGAGCTGACCAACGGCCCCAGGGCAATGGAGGTCCGCCCTGCAAAGAGTTCCAAGTGACCATCGCAGAGCTTCATGCCGGTGCGCTGAGGCTGGCCGACGAACGTCAGCCGGAAGTGGTGCGCCGCGTATTGAAGCGACTGCTCGCGCCACAGCCAAAGCCAGACCCGCAGCCCACGTCTTGGGACGGGCCTGCGCCCATCCTGATGGCGGACTATCGGGAGATGATGCTCCGGGTGCGCCGCGCACGACAGATGCTCTTCCACCTGCGCGAGCAAATGCAGGATGATGACGAGGACGGCAATGACGAGTTCATAACGCAGAACATCAAGGTCAGGGAGCAGACCGTTGTTGTGGAGAATCTGTTGAAGAAGGCCAAGGCGATGGACTCCAGCCTGCGCCGCTATGGTGTCACCGAGAGCGATTTGATCCTGGTCCGCGCTCAAGCCTACAAGGACGCCGACGCCATGCAGGAGGCTCCGAAGAAGTCCAAGCCAGTTCATCACTACATCGGCCACACGGCCACGTCCAGCGCAGTCACCATCAAGTGCCTCAACAGCTACTACGCATGAACTACCCCTGCCTCGTCTGGCACCGCAACCTCGGTTTGTGTGAGATCACCCACCTGACTATTGCATTGCAGTCTAGCCGTGGTGTGGAGGGTAGCCTCTTCGTGGACCACCAGGGCGAGGCTGTCGAAGTGACACGAGACATGGTTGAGCATGAGTGGACGCCGGTCACCTTAGCGCCGCCTCATGGCCTACCGATCATGGTCCGCAGCCGGGAAGGAAATCGTGTTGAGCGCCGGGTCAATCTGCTCCATCCTCCGCAAATCAAGCTCTGCCTGTTCCGTCCACGCAGCAAGGTGGAGACGGACTTTGAACCGAAAGAGTGGATACCAGCACCATGAAGACGATGGTCGTAAATGGCCGGGCGTATCACTTTCAGATCCGCTGGCCATTCTTTACGACCTGCCGTGGCCACTGCCTCTGCGACATCAATGCAGTGCTGGCCGACCTCAATCGGAAATACTCATGGGAACGCAGGCTTGGGCGTGCATATTCCATGTCCACCAAGGTTGTGGTCAATACCGTCTCCCACTTTAAGCGGCGTCGCCGTTACTGATGGCGGTCGCAGTTCCCCAAGCAGGTATTCGTGCCACCTGGAGCACAGCGCAGCCGATGAGACGGCATGGTGCAACGCCTTCGTGATGTTCCCGTGAGTCTGCGCGTGGAGCGCCTTCCCTCCGAGATAGCCGAGCGTCCAGAACCAGTCAGCAGGCTCCTTCCTCGCGTCATCCTTCTTCCAGGTCTCCGCCTGGTAGGCTGTCTCCATCCGCACGGACTCAAGGAAGTTGCCCGTCGCGGGATTGTTGATGAGGGCTTCGAGGCGTATCAGCTCGTCGCGCACGAGGCGTCCGGCAGGGCTGGAAGGAGGAAGGCTGCGGTCAATCTCACTGAGGGCCGCAAGGAGTTCAGGCGTCATGCCTGAGAAGAACGGACTAACCGAGCTGCTGCCGGATGATTCGGTCGCGAGCTGTCTTTCGCTTGCGCCGCTCGTAGCCCGTCACCACGTCGGAGAGCATGAGCCTGCTCTCCTTGATGTCCGTTAGGGAGGCGAGCGCGGTGACGATCCACATGCAGAAAACTTTCCAGCGCGGAGCCTTCAGGAACCTGGACTCAATATCGTCGTCAACACTCATGTTCAATCGAGAAGCATCTGCACGATCTGCAAGGCTGAGGACTCGAACTGTTCACGCTCCCGGTAGAAAGGTTCCGCCGCCCGGCGCAGCGCGTCCACCTGTTCGGGCGACAGAAGCTGGGTGAAGTGGGTCAGGTCGTCGATGTCGCCAAACTCCTGGTCGAAGCGTTCCCAGTAGGCCGAGCGCCAGGTGTTGCCGACCACCCAGTCGAGCAGCTCGTCCAGCTCGTAGTTCTCCGCTGCCCTTGCGCCGACACGTTTGAGATTCTCCAGGGAGTCCTGCGTCATCTGGGCCGTGGTGTAGCCACTGGCCATCAACTTCTGAAGCTCTTCAGTCATGGACCTAGCTACCCTTTCAGTCCGACAGCTTGGAGCGTCCCTCGCGGTGCTCCTTGAGCCTGCGCACGTCGGAATCCACCATCAGCTCCACCAGCTCCTTGAACTTGGTTTTCGGCTCCCAGCCTAAGACCTTGTGCGCCTTGGAGTAGTCTCCCAGGAGCAGGTCCACCTCCGCTGGCCGGAAGTAACGCTGGTCGATCTTCACGTATTTCTCCCAGTCGAGGCCGACGTGTCCAAACGCGTGGGTGAGGAACTCCCGGATGCTGGAGGTGGTGCCGGTCGCAATCACGTAGTCATCCGGCCTCTCCTGCTGGAGCATGAGCCACATCGCCTCCACGTATTCCTTGGCGTAGCCCCAGTCGCGCTTGGCGTCGAGGTTGCCCAGGTAGAGGAAGTCCTGGTGGCCCAGGAGGATGTTGGCCACGGCCCGCGTGATCTTCCGCGTGACGAACGTCTCGCCGCGCCGGGGCGACTCATGGTTGAAGAGGATGCCGCTGCTGGCGTGCAGGCCATAGGACTCGCGGTAGTTCACCGTGACCCAGTGCGAGTAGAGCTTGGCGCAGGCGTAAGGGCTGCGTGGGTAGAATGGTGTGGTCTCGCTCTGCGGCACCTCCTGGACCAGCCCGAACATCTCGCTGGAGGACGCCTGGTAGAAGCGCGGCTTGAGGCCAGACTCCCGAATGGCTTCGAGGATGCGGATGGTGCCGGTGGCCGTGATGTCGGTCGTGTATTCCGGGCAGTCGAAGCTGACGCGGACGTGCGACTGCGCGGCCAGGTTGTAAATCTCGTTTGGCTGAATCTTGGCCAGGAGCCGGGCGAGACTGCTGGCGTCACTCAGGTCGCCGTAGTGGAGCGTGAGCTTGTCGTAGATGTGATCGATGCGGCCCGTGTTGAACGTGCTCGCACGCCGGATGATGCCGTGGACATCGTAGCCCTTCTCGATGAGCAGCTCCGCGAGATACGATCCGTCCTGGCCTGTAATGCCCGTGATTAGTGCGCGTTTCATTGCGGAAGGAAGAACGGCATGTGGTAGTCAAAGCGCCAGGTCGGGCAGCCGGTGGTCCTGTTGCAGTAGTCCATGATGAGCGTGAGCAGGATGTGCTGGTTGTCCTGGTAGTCGCGCAGGAACGCCTGGATCTTCGACGGCTCACGGGAGTTCCACCAGAGCTGGGCCACGTTCCCAAAGTGTTTCATCGACAGCTTGTCGAACCTGTCCGAGTCCCACTCATAGAGCCGGTCACTGTAAACCGTGCTGGTGGTCTGCGGAGTTCCTTCAGGTGCGCGCCAGACCACGTAAGGGTCGTAGCTGTGAGGGAACTCTGTCCGGGTGCGCTCAACAGGGCGTCCACGTTCGTTGCGCGGCCAGGTCTCGTCGATCTCGCCGACGCCATCGCAGTTGAAGATGACCCGGTGGGTTAGCTGTGCCACTTGACCTCCAGTGCGTTCGCGGCGTCCACCATCTCCTGCGCCTCTGGCTGGCCGACCACGATGACGACCACGGAGAGAACCTTCCCGTCTGTGTCACGCAGGATCTGCGTGGACATGCTCGCGCCCATCTTCTCCAGCAGGGCGATCTTCTCCGTTACGGAGTCGCTCTGCGTGGCCCTGTAGATGTCGGATTCGTCAGGATTTTCTTGAGCCATAAAAGTTCTCGATGCGGGTCACCTCAGCAGGCGTCGGCAGCCGCCACTGGCTGACCGGATGGTTGCCAGGGAAGAGGTAGGGCCACGACTCCTCGGACTGCGGGTGCTGCGCCACGTAGGCGAGGATGGTGCCAGGCTTGGCGTCCGGCATGTCGTCCTTCAGCCCTTTGACGTGCAGAGGGAACCAGGTGCCGTCATCCAGCAGACCCATCCAGTAGCCTTCGGCAGTAGGCCATTCAACGATTGCAGCTTCGGTGTCAGTTGGCATAAATCAGATTCCTTCAATGTGGCTGGTCGCGGGTACCTTCGCGCCCTCGCGGGTGTAAGGCCCGACATAGACGAAGACTGTCACAGGCTCGGCAGCACCTCCTGGAGTCAACTCCCAAGTCGAGCTTGCGCGGTGCCAGGTGTAGGAGCCTGGATGCGCGGTCTTCTCCGGCAGCGCAGAGAACAGCTCGATGTCCTCCGGGCGGGCGGACGAGTAGCCCCAGGCTGCGCCGTCGCTGTCGAGGATGAGCGGCACGTAGTAGCTGCGGTCCTGGCCGGTCGTGCATTGGTTGCAGCGGTCATCCGCCTCGCGCCGGAACATGCCGTGGGGGCGATATAGGCGAATGCCGGTACAGCCACACAGCCCGCACTTGGGGACGGGCACCGCTTCGATGATCTCAGCCTTGATGTCAGGTTCGTCACTCACGAAATAGCTTTCAGCTCGAAGCCAATGGAAGCTATGGAGTTTTTGGGCTGTATGCGCAGGCATACTCTTCCGTGGGTGCCAGGCGGGTTGACCATCTCCCCGCAGACAAAGGAGAACTCGTTCAGCTTGCCGTCCCTTCGCAGCTCCAGACTGATCAGATCCCAGAACATCTGGGTCTGGGTGTCAGGCTCAGTGTAGGTCTTGAACTCAACTACCCAAACGTCATTGAGTATGGCACGGGCACGTTCAAGGATGGCATTCGCCTGCTCTTGATCTGGGCAGCCACGGACCAAGAACGCTGCCGATGTGATGCAGTCTTTTACGTAGTCTTTTCTCATAGGATGGAACCATGCTGTGGCGGCTTGCGGTTCTCGGCCTCGCCCTTGAGCCGACGAATCTCCTGACGGTTGCGCTCAGCCGCCGCGCCGATGTAGATGACCTGGAGCTGCAAGCAGCACAGGGCGATGGCCGCGTAGTAGCCTGCGCCACCGTAGGCACCGTCAATGGACCGGGTGAAGACCATCAGGCAGCAGAATGCGGTGACGAAGGTGAGGACTTTCTTCATGGTGGTGGCAGAGGTGGAAGACACTCCTGGAGCCTGGTGATGAGGTCGCGCACGTCCACTTGCTCCCAGACTGCGAAGAGCTGGTCCTTCTCGTAGCCGCCGTCCCGCTCCATCTCGTGGAAGTTCATCACGATGGAGTCCCCATGCTTGGCCGAGGTGTCCATGATGGCAAACATCTCGTTGGCGTTGCCAGTGTGATCGATGGCGTCCACGATGCCGCTGGAGAGGAAGTCCACGTCCCAGGTCTCGCCCTTGATGCGCAGGTCATCAAAGCAGTAGGGCGTGTAATAGGAGAACACTGTGTTGGCGGGCAGGGCACGGAAGGCTTCGAGGTTGACGATCTTCATTGCTTGCGACGGTTGCGGCGGCGGTAGATGGAGAGCTTCCACTCCAGGCAGAGCAGGCGGACGAGCGTCTTGATGAGGCAGCCCAGCCAGACGAGGAACTCAGCCAGCCCGAAGACGACGAACATGAGGCCGCACACGAGCAGGAGGAACTTCAGGACTTCAATGGGGTGGGTCATGGCCATACGTTGTCCACGGCCTTCATCGCCGCGCTCGCCGTCTTGAACTTGGAGGGGATCTTCATCCGGCTGTTCCTGCGGATGAAGCCGATGTAGTTGTGCTGGTCCGGGCCAGGCCCATAGGCCACCCAGCCCCGGTAGTGAGGCAGCCAGGGCCGCGCCGTGCGGGTCTCGGCCACCGCGTCAATTTTGACCACGGCACCGTCATCAGACTCCCAGCGTCGAGGGTTGCGTTCATGCCAGGTGCGGGTCATTCACGAGGAGAGCTGTTGATGCGAAACTCAATCCAGAGAGCCTCCCAGGTGGTCGTGTGCGCGCCGGTCATGCGGTTGTAAATCTTGGACTCCATGTGGGACTTGAACACCCAGACGCCAAGGGTCATGGCAATCAGGATGCCCATGAAGAGGTAGTAGCGGTGGTCAGGTCTCATTCGATGGGGACGATGCCAAGGATGCGGCCCAGGGCCGGGTCGTCGCACGTCTTGTAGGTTGCCGCCGCCTGCTCGATGTCCATCTGAGCCGCCTCGGCAAACTCGCCGGTCCAGGCAGGCTGGAGCGTGTCGTGCAGGTAGCGTTTGAACCAGCGGCGCGTGAGCCGCTCCCGTGCGCTGGAATGGTTGGGGATGGCCTGGTAGAGCGCGAACTTCATAGAATCTTGGTGATGGTGGCGGTCATGCTCTCCAGCTCGTCCCGGTAGAGGAGGACGGGGATCATGGACTGGCTGACGTAGGCATAGACCGGAAAGCGAGCAGGCGGCTTCCTCGGCCTGGCCACCTTGATGTCGTCCCGCGCCCACCAGCGGGTCCAGGCGTCACGGGTGTTGAAGAGAATCCAGGTGGGGTTCATAGCGGCTCGCTGGTGACGGTGAGGTCGCCCTCGTGGTGCCTCAGCACTTCTTCGAGCTTGTGCTCCGGCACCGGCCAGGCGTTGGGGCGGGTGTTTGACCAGCCTGCCACCTTGCGCCCGCCCATCTTGATGTAGCCGGTGAGATACTGGACCTCGCCCGCTCCGCTGGGCATTGGGACAACGCGACGGATGAGATGCTTGGCCTCGAACGTCCTGGGCCTCTCACCTGGCTGGGCCTGGACGAAGGCTGCGAGCATGTAGGCCAGCTCGTTATGGTAGAGGAAGTCAGTGCTGGTGTCTGACCCGCTGTCGAACACCTGCTTGGCCCAGCAGGGATACTCCTTGGGAGCGCCAGGGAAGGCCAGCCTCTCCTTCTGGTGCCACTGTTTGAACTGCGTCTTGTTCGCAAAGAAGACCCAGCCTGAGATGTCAGCAGGATTCATGGTTTCAATCGGGTGTGCCGCATCCAGACCCAGCCGATGCCGACGAGCTTGAGCCGCATTCCATCCTTCTGCACCACCTCGGCGCACGTCGTCCCGTGGTAGAGGAACTGGCCGACCTCGGTGCCAATCACCTTGTCCATGTTCTTCACGAGCGCCCTGGCCATCAGCACGTCAGGCGTCTCCGTGCCCGCTGCTGCCACGCCGGTCGTCATGGTCACGCCCTCCTCGGTGCCGAACTCAGAGGGCCGGTCCTCCGCGAAGATGGCAAAGTGCGGCTGGTCAGCACGAGCCAGCTCAATGCCCATCTGCCAGGAGCGTGCCGCAGCCCGGCTCAACTCAGAGGTCGGCTCGATGTTGCCGTTGATGAGGTAGTCACGGTAGCCCGCCAGCACATGCTTGAGAAAGTCCGCGTCAGGCTGGCCATTGTAGCCGTCGCCGATGTGAAGGTCGGTCAGCTCGTGCAGAATCAGCCGTGGGTCTCTGGTGCTCATGTCAGTCTTGAAAGGGGTCTTGCCGCCACCAGGTCACGATGACGCCACCACGCACGAACTGGCCCGCAGCCTTGTGCGTCTTGCCAGCCACCGTGAACCGGGCATCCCACTCCTGCTCAATGCGGTGGTGCAAGTCCTGACCAACATCCCACGTCAGGTCGGTCAGGATGCCCCAGCCCAGCCCATCAGCCAGGGCACGCATGGCAGAGGGAACGTCAAAGCCCACGGCATGGACTTCGAGGGTGAGGGCGGCAGAGCGGTTCATCGTGTCTCAAGAACCGTGTTGGTAGGTGCAGGAGTAAACGGGCCATCACGTCCAGCCCGTGCCCGCTTATACCCCAGGGCCATGACCAGGATGAGGAAGGCCAGCAGCGAGAAGAAGATGAGGTCAGCCCAGTCAGGACGGCATGGATGTCTCATGGCTTCAAGTGGACCGAGTTGGTGAGTTCCACTGCGCGAGTCCGCAGGGCAATCTTCTCCTGCACGAAGAGGGCCAGGCCGAAGACGATGGCCGCGACCATCATTACGCAGAACACGAAGAAGGGAACGGTCCTGCCCATGAGCCAGAGCACCAGATCCTGCGGCCAGCCCTGCATGAAGGCGTTGACGAGGCCCAGGCTAATCGCCAGCCCAAGACCGACGAGCAGCATCATCTCAACGGGAGTCATTTCGGTCCTTCCTCCTCGACAACCGGAGCAGGCAAGGGCGGAGGCTCAGGCGGCGTGTAGTAGGACGGATGCTCCACGACCGGGCCATAGCGCCGTCTGCTCTCAAGGCTCACGAGGATGTAGATGCTCCAGACCAGTGCGATGCAGGTGAGCACGAGGGCCAGCTTGATGAGTTCCTTGGGTTTCATCAGTGCAGCCTCGGTATCTGTCCATCCGCGTCACCCTCACCACTGAATGGCCTGATGCTGCACACAGCGGCATTGGACGGTGCAGGTGGATTACGATGGATGGAGACGCCTGGTGGTAGTGCCGCAGGCTGGTCATCGACTTCACCCAGACCGGGACGAACCACCTGAGCGAGACCTTCGAGCACCGTGGCCCGGTCGTCCGTGATGACGGCGGTGAAGTGCGGGTGTGGGAGGTCACGCAGGAAGTCCATGAGAGGCTGGGCCAGGAGGCGAAACTCCTGCACCTGCTGTTCGGATAAAATCATGCGCCTACTGTTGACGAGAGAATTATGCTTGTCAACGAGAATGTCCAACGAGTAGGCTGCGCGCAGCCTAGAATTACCAGCCCACAAAGAGCAATGAATACAGCACTGTCAGCACATACCGATGACCAGGTTCTAGTTAGGAACATGGACAGCATACTAGAGGACGTGCTTCTGCACGGGTTCCGCCTGGACCACGGACACCAGGCAAATGGGGGCAAACTGACCGTCAGGCTGGTCAATGACACCACTGAATGCGCGGTCAGCCCTGACTTCCCCAGCGTGGAGGGGCTGGTGGAGTGGCTCAGGGTCAACGTGGACACGCTCTCTTAATACGATTGTAAACGGTATTGTTTATGTCATGCTGAGCATCCCATGAGCGGACTCTACAACATGCTGTGCGGGATCAACCCGGCCTCTGCCTACGTGCTCTCCTACCTCCATCTCTCCAACACGGAGGTCAGCCGCTTCCGTGACACCTGCATCTCCGAGGATGGCAAGCTGGTCACCGTCTATGCGCGCATTGGTGGTGGCAACCGTGAGCACCATGCCAACGAGTGGGAGGCGCTCAAGGGCCATCCACAGTATGTGCGGGACTACGACGACACGTTCGACAACACGTATGCCAGCATCGAGTTCAAGGTCATCCTGCCGGAGCACCAGAAGGCGTTCGCCGAGATGGCTGCACACCCAGCAGTCGGCACCGTCCACCCGACGCAGAAGTTTGCCGAGGTGATGAGCAAGATTCAGGAGCACAAGCCGGGCACTCCGACCAAAGACCCGGTTCTAGCCAATGCGCTGACCGTGGGTCAGGCCATCGCCGATCAGTTGTGTGGGGCGAAGCCTGGTCATGTTGGCAGTGTGGACAACGAGCATGGTGGCGTCGTCATCATGTCTCCTAACCTCAACGACAAAGACAAACCATGATCTGGCCGTTCAGCCTCCTGTTCCCCAAGGCTCGCAGACCGCGCAAGCCTCTCTTCATACCGCGCACCTCCATCCCGCAGCCCGTGCGTGAGCGCATCCGTTACCGGCATGGTGGCGTGGCCTATGTGCCAGGTGGCTTGGAGTCCGAGTCCATCGTCGAGCCACTGATTGAGGGCGCGGCTGCGCTGCTCGCCAGTGACGACGCCGAGGAGACGCGCCGTCACCGCCATCGTGAAGACACATCTCCAGGCTACGTGCCGCCTACTGACCTGCCACTGGAGAAGCCGCACACCGGCTGCACGGCACACTCTCACGACTACGGCAGCACCCGGCACACTCACTGCCATGACCACCAGCATGGCGACAATCACAACCACAGCCATCATTCCCATGACAGCCATGTTGACACCGGCCCATCTGACTGTGGCAGTGGCGGTGATGGCGGCACCACGACTGACTGACCATGTGCAACGACCCAAACTGCCCCACCTGCAAGCTGGCAGCCGCCCTGGCCAAAGGTGACGCCAAGACGGCGGGCGAACTGCTCAAAGCGGGGCCACTCGGCCAGCTCATCGGTGACGCGACGATCAAGTCCGTCAAGCTGATCGGACCTGCGCTAATCCTGACGCCCATCCAGACGGCGCTGAAGGAGCTAATGGAAGAGCAGCTTGACGAGCCATGCGACTGCCCGCAGTGCAAGGCTGACATCGCCGCGCTGCTCAAGGCTGGTGGTGAGGAGGTCAAGCTGGATGCCCGCGAAGCCTGTATGCCCCAGGTTGACGCACTCATGGCTGCCAACTGGATCTTCGAGCTGCCTGCCATCCAAGACCCGGAGCCGTGGCAGTGGTATTGGCGCAGGCCGAGCAAGGTGAAGGGCAAGAAGGGCCGGAAGTTTCTGTCCACCAACCAGGCATACAACGCACTGATGAAGGAGAAGGCGTAATGCCAACAGCCAAGTCGAAGGCTAGGTTTAAGGCAGAGGTGAAGGCGTGGGCATTGCAGGAAGGCTGGGTGTGTCTGGGCCGCAAGGTCTGGCACAAGGCCGGAGCAGGCCAGCGCACCTTCGAGTCACTCACTGAACTGTTCAAACAGAGAAGCACATGAACGACCAAAGACCACAAGTCATCAAGCACCCGATCACCAAAGATGGGCTATGCGGCTACGACGACCACAAGCAGTTCTGGGTGTACTGGCGCGACGACAGCGGCAGCCTGACCGGCTCCATCATGGCCGATCTGCGTCAACACAAATGTCTTCTCTGCAAGCAAGGGTGGAAGACGTGCGCAGTCAGCCTGCGTGACCAGTATCACTCTCACGAGATACGTGGCCACGTCCACAAGACCTGCTACCTCAACTATCTCAACTTCCGCGAGCACGCCCGGATGCTCGACCTGTTTGGCCAGGGCGGACTCTACGACCACATCAGCAAGATCGAGGTCTTGCCCAACCAGTATCATGGCGGTTGGGACACTGACTGGTTCAACGTCACGCTCGAATTCCCGATGAAGCCCATCGTGCAGTTCGGTGCGCGTCGCCGTGTGGACTCCATCACCATCATGCGTCTGAGCACGCCGCAGCGTGACGCCATCTGGGAAGTGCTAGGCAACGAGAACACCACGAAGGAGCACACGTCCGACTCGTTCATGATCCACGCGCACAACAACGACGACGTGGCGCGCTACTTCCGTGTCTTCCTCGCCGTGCTCTCGCCCGTGCCCGAAGGAGACAGCGCCACAGCTCCAGCAGAGGCCACAGCATGAAAGGCGCGATTGAAGAGTACCGGCACTTCCCGATTCGCTTCGCCAAGCAGACAGGCGGCAAGGCAGGCACGGGCCGGAACAAGACCACCACCATCCAGGTCGTCAGCGAGCAGAACGATGGCAGCGTCGTCATCGAGAAGTCCGTCCGCTTAAACGTCGGCGACCGGCCATCGTTCGTGCAGGCGATGGTCAAGGCCCGCGCCTGGATCGACAAGCAGTATGCCACCGGAAAGGCGTGACAAGCCTACCATCGACGAGATGGTGAAGGCACTGGCTGAGGCAGGTTGGAGGCGTGGACGCACTCACGTTTGGGAGTCGCCTGACAAACGGTTCTTTCGGGGACCGGCGCTGGCATACCACGTAATGATGGGACTGCCCTGGCCACCAGATGACGATTCAGTTAAACCACGAGATGGAAGGGACGCACGATGACACCAGTAAATGAAGCATCAGCAGTGTTCAGGGCCGTTCCTCATGGCACCGACAGATGGATGGCTGTGGGCTACGTGGATGGCCACGAGGTCTGGGCCGATGGCTGTTGCATCAAGGACAAGGTGCTGGCCGAGCGCATCGCCCTGAACATGCAGGTGAGCTTCGAGGCAGGCGTGAGATGGGCCACGACCCGCGCTGCTGCCCAGCTCGCCTGCCTCAAGCCGCCATCGACCAACCCCGTCTGTTACCAGATCACGATCAACGGCGCGGTCCACGAGTGGAAGCATCGCAGCATCACGCTGGAGGACATCAACAGGCTGCTGGGCCGTGACATCAGCTACGTCATCTACTCGACCACGTATGCACGAGGGCATGAGCCAAAGCCGTCCGGCCTCCTCAACCAGTCGGAGTGCGTGCCGGTGCGCGAGGGCATGATCTTCAACTCCTACGACACGTCCAACGCATGAACTACTCTGCCTCCGAGGACTACCACGCAAGGATGCGGCAGTTCGACAAGAAGGCGATCCAGGCGAGCAAGGTGCGCCGTCGCTGGTTCCGCAACCATTACGTGCTCCAGCAGACCAAGCACAGGTTCACGACCATCTGCTTCGTTATGAAGGGAGGCGCGTTCAACCCGGTTGACTTCTCAGGTGACTACTACGGCCCGTTCCTGCTGCTGAGCACGGCCAAGGAGTTTGCTGAGGCGTTGACCAGCACGCACCGCAACTACCTTTATGGGTGACGTGCGGCCTGGGCTGTAGTAAACACTTTCATTGACATGCCTGGCGACGCTCGACAACCCGTGACGGAACTCTCCGACGACAGCCTCCTGGACGAGCTGCGCGAGCAGGTGAACAAGGCCCGTCGCGACGGCAAGCATGACCGCCCACGCACCAGGGCCATTGCCGAGGAGGCACAGCGTCGAGGATGGGGCCACTACCCCGCGCCAATGAAACAAAACAGTTGACCACCATCGTGACGTATGAATTTCATCTCAAGGATCATGAACTGGTTCGACCGCTGGCCTGGCCAGGTCAATGGACCCGACATCAACTTCTACAGGCTCACCATGCCATCAGGCCCGCTCTTCGGCCTGACCTGCATTGAGCGGCCAGGGCTGCCGGGCTACCATTACGTGCCGGACCTGGGCGTCTGGTGGAGGACCATCGGTGTCAGGAAGGGCGTGCGTCCGCTGGAGCCTGAACTCTCCGAGGAGTTCGACCTGGGTGGGATGACCGAGCAGCAGCGTTCTAAGGTGAAGCAGCAGGTGGCTGCGTTTATACTACAGGACAAACGATGAAACGCCGGACCTTCCTCAACGTGACGATTCTCGCCGCTGCTGGTGCGCCACTGGTCGCGCCCGCCATGCTCGCGGCCAAGCCTGCACCGCTGCCCGTCGCCGCATGGGATGAGATTCGCGCCACGTTTGTAAGTGTGCGAGCGGCGCTGGGCAGCCTGACCATCATCGCTGGCGAGCCGAAGTCCGGGAAGACCCACCAGCTCTGCAAGCTGCACACGATGGCCTGCGCCTACGACATGCCGATGATCATCTTCGATCCGAGCTGCCCCATCGAAGCGTCGAACATGCTGGAGGAGATGTTTGGTCGCGGCAGACATAAGCCTAGCGTCGCCTACGCCATGACGTGGAATGTTGTCACTGCGCTCGACCGGACGATGATCTCGCTCCTGCGCCACACGAAGAAGCTCCACTACAACTGCCTGGAGATCCCGGTCATCCTCGCTGAACTGCCAAGCCGCACTGGGCCTAGCCATGCGGTTTGAAGTCATCGACGTGCCGCCCAGGCTTCGCACTACTGTCTCAGTCGGAAAGGTGTTCTCCGTGGCACAGGCAGCGCAGTTCTTTGAGCAGAACGCCGCGCAGCTCTACCAGCGTTCCTATGCTGCCTCGTTCGTGAAGTTCAGTGACATCAGCTTGAAAATCATTCTCGAACCCTGCGACTACCGTGATCACGACTGACTTCCCTACCGCTGAGTTCTGGCGCAATTACGGCATGGTTATGACTGACTTCCCCACCTCTGAGAGTCTCGAACGTGCCTTTGACCGGATCGAAGCGCCGATGGCTGAGCGGCCAGACGACGACGTGTTCCGCTTCCCACCTGACCCGAAGTCGCTGACTGGCGTCTGCCTGCACGGTGACCATCACATGTGCGGCGGTCGCATCCTCTCTGCGCTGTGCGGCTGCGAGACCCGGTGCCAGTGCAAATGCCACAAGCTATGACCACCAAAGTAGTAATCGTCACCCAGCACATCAACATCACCGTGGACGAGTCCAAGTTCACGCCGGAGTTCATGGCGCACTTCAGCAGGCACTTCCACCACTGCCCCACGGTCGAGGACCACATCAAGTATATCGCCCTGTCCTATGCCCGTGGCATCATCGACAGTGCCAGCCAGTTCCTGGAGGGATACGGCGAGCTGAGCCACTTCGGCGTGAAGTTCAAACGCGAGCATGTCGATACTGAGATCGAGGAGGATTGAGCGTAGTTAGGGCAATATGACAAAAGCTGAAAGCATTGTTGGCAGCCTCCTCGAAGACTACGGCGCAGGCGACATCGAGCCTGAAGCGGGCGGCGGTTCTAACATCCATTCGCGCTTCCGCAAGACGGGTGGCAAGCCTACCCTGGGCAAGATGAAGTTCGTGAAGCGCGAGGACAAGCCTGCTGCCAAGAAGGAAGACGACGAAGACGAGAAGGACTGATCGTGGACGCCAAGTCCACTGTCACCGATCTCTTGGAGGACGCCAGCGAGCTGAAGCACGACATCCTGGCCGACGCCCCGGTCAATGCTCAGACGCTGTTCGATGACATCAGCGCGGCGTTGCGGGAGAAGTTCCACCTCAACCTCAGCCTCCAGAACAACCAGAAGTATGTTTACGGCGTCAGGCACATCGCCGACTACATCGCCAGCCAGGAGGTTTCAGGCCACTACACCATTGAGCTGACGCGGGAAGGCACGCGTGCGCTGCGCATTGGCGTTAAGATGGACGGCGGCACGGAGTTCGGTCACACCATCCATGTGGACGGCCTGGCCTATCCGTTGAAGAAGGACCGCACGTTGGTGCGCCACGGTGGCAACATTAACATCAAGGAGTTCTCCGAGCGACACACTTTGAGCGACGGCACCAGCCTCGCCATCCACGTCACGAAGAAGCTGGTCGGAGGCCACCTCGACTGGTGGGTTCACCTCACTACCCAGGATGACCAGGGCAATACGGCGGACTTCGCACTCAACAATATCCCCAATGCACGGGCCAAGCAGATCATCATGCGAGCACGACTTATGAAGGGAAAACTCAGCGGCATACCGGCCAAGCAGCGCAAGAAGGTGCTGCAAAGTTTCGGCACCATTGCCGAGTCAGTCACGCCGCAGACTGTGGTGTCACGGCTCCTGGAGGACGAGGGCGACGACTTCAAGAGCGAGATCCTCGCCTCGTTGCCGCCGATCTCCATCACGTCGTCGCACGGCGAGTTCACTGTTGACCCTGCTACGGGCAACGTCCTTGAACGTGAGCGTTACGGCGACGATCCGGACGGTGCGTTCATCGACGAGCTTGACCGCTTCGACATGCGCGAGTGGATCGAATACTACCGGATGAGCGGCGACGCCAAGCATGACCTGGACATCCTCGACATTGGCTACTGGATGAAAAACGGCTTTTACGAGGAGCCAGTCAACGACTGGCGCGAGCAGCACGCCCAGGGAGCCAACGAACTCCGCGTCCGCCGCCAACAGCAACAGCTTCAGCCTCCACCCGAATAGCGTTCTCTCCTGCGTGTCCATTGGAACTCGCAGCTTGTTGTTCGGCGTCCATCAGTTCGCCATCCACCCGATCATCGTCTTCATCGCCTGGTGGAAGTTGTACGGCTTCCCGTTCGACCCGCGCCTGTGGGTCTGCTTCGTCGTCCATGACTGGGGCTACTGGGGCAAGCAGGATATGGACGGCCCGGTTGGTGAGGCGCATCCCACCGTTGGTGCTCGCATCGCAGGCTTCCTCTTCGACTGGCCGCGAGAGATCCCAGATGATGGCTCGGTCTGCCACTGTGGCGAGCTGTGTGAGACCCACGGCTACTGGAGCGGCCACACCGCGTCACCAATGGACCAAGGGCCGATGCCCAACCGGCGCTGGCACAACTTCGTGCTCTTCCACTCGCGCTTCATGGCCAAGAAGCACAAGGCCCGGCACTCCAAGCTCTGCGTGGCCGACAAGTATTCGGTCGTGGTGACACCTGACTGGCTCTACCTGGTGCTCGGCAATTTGAGTGGAGAGATCCACGAATACATGATAGGCAAGGAGGGTCGGACCCCTGCCATTGATGGCGACCAGCGGCGCTGGCACCAGGACATCAAGAAGTATCTCGATGCGTGGGTGGAGCAGCACAAGGACGGCAAGTTCGACGAGTGGACGGGCAAGCTGTCCCGGCCTGAGCAACTGAACCTGTGACCATCAAAGACGAAATCATTGACACCGAGCCGAGCGACTACGAGCAGCTCCAGAAGCAGGTCATGGACGTGTTCGTCAAGGGCGGCACCGAGTTCCTCTTCGAGCAGGCGGACGTGGTGCTCGTCAGGCTGCGCAAGGCGACTGCACATCTCAACGTGGTCTGCGAGTCCGTTGACCCGACCGAGAACCCCGGTGAGTTCCTCATCACCATCCGCTGCCCGCTCTTCACCAAGCCGCTCGAACTCCTCATCTACTGCCAGTCGTGAACACCAAGGACGAGATCCTCGAAGGCAGGCCATCGCCCGTCGAACGGCTGATGGAGGAGATCGACTACAAGGCGAAGGAGACGCTCGGCCAGAGTCTCTACGAGTGCCAGACCGTGGAGCAGGTCGAGGAGATCCGGCAGATGCTCACCAAGACCTACAAACAGTTCGAGAAGACCTACCCCAACGGGGTCCACATTGGCGTCAAAGACATCAGTCTCTGCAACGGCAGCGCGTTCAACGTGAACCTGACCGTCACCTACGATACTGTCATTGATGCCGTCGTGCCTTCGCCCGTCGCCATCAAGGCGTACGTTCTGTAGTTAAGGCAATATGGCTCTGCAACTCTCCATCTCTGCACGAAACGCCCGGCTCGACTCCATCGAGACCGTGGTCAGCACCACGCCCAAGCTCCAGATCCGCACCCTGGCCCAGCCTGCAAACTGCGCGGCTGTGGATACCGGCGTGCTGCTCGCGGAGATTGACCTGCCCGCCGACTGGATGAATGCGGCCAGCTCTGGCTCCAAGACCAAGAATGGAACCTGGAGCGTCACGGCTGTGGCCACCGGCACCGCCGCGCACTTCCGCATCAAGGATTCCACGGGCACGACCACCCACATCCAGGGCAGCGTGACCATCTCGGCGGGTGGCGGCGACCTCACGCTGGACAACACCAGCATCGCGACGGGGCAGACCGTCAGCATCAATACCTTCACCCTCACCGATGCCAACGCTTAGTCATGGCCTTCACGATTTACCGCAGCACCGACCCTTCCGCGCCGGTCCTCACGGGTGAGAATGGCAAGCTCGTGGACCTGCTGGATGCAGTCCTCGTCAATGGTTATGGCTCGAAGGTGGCCGCAGGCTGGGGCAAGGCGTTCTCCGGCACGAGCAAGGCTGCATATCGCGCACCCTCCGGCAACCGCTTCTATCTGCGCGTGCAGGACGATGGACCTGGCACGGCTGCGGCCAAGGAGTCGCGCCTCACCGGCTACGAGGCGATGAGCGACATCGACACAGGCACGGGCGTCTTCCCGACCATTGCCCAGGGTGCCGATGGCGCGATTGCCATGCTGATTGCCCGCAAGAGCAACACGGCTGACACCACCGCCCGCCCCTGGATCATTGTGGCCGACCATCGCACGTTCTACGTCATGGTCCTGACGGGTGACACGGCCTCTTACCGTTCATTCATGTTCGGAGAGTTCTACTCCATCCTCAACACCACGGACAATTACCGCACCATGCTGGTTGCCCGCAACTCAACGAACACCACGTCCGGTGGCGCTGAGTGCCTGGACCTGCTCTCCACGTCGGTCAGCACGCCCACGAACGGTCACTTCACAGCACGAGGCTACACAGGGGCGGGCGGCTCCATCGCGTGCGGGGTCCACGGAGATTCGGTCAAGAACGGTGGTGGCGGCAGCTTGATTGGATCGGTGCCAATGCCCAACTCACCGGATGGTGGGCTGTTCCTCTCGCCCGTCTGGGTCCATGACTCGACGACCTCACCGGCCAACCATCTGCGCGGACGGATGCGTGGTTTCTGGCACTTCTGTCATGTCGCCGCCGCTGTGGGCGATCAGGAGTCACTCGTTGCTACCGGCGAGCTGGCAGGCAAGACCTTCCTGTTCGTCAAGACCACCGGCAACGCAGGGGTGTTCACCTTCGAGACCTCGGACACTTTGGAGACCAACTGACTATGGCTTTTACGATTTATCGCAGCGGTGACGCTTCAGCCCCTGTGCTCACCGGCCAGACCGGGACGCTAATCACGGTGCTCGACGCAATCCTCGTCAATGGTTATGGCGCGAAGGCGGCAGCCGGTTGGAGCAAGGCGTTCAGCGGAACGAGCAAGGCAGCCTATCGCATGGGCGCAGCCAACCGTTTCTACCTGCGCGCCCAGGACGACGGCCCAGGTGCAGGCACGTTCAAGGAGGCGCGCATGACGGGCTACGAGTCCATGTCGGACGTGGACACGGGCCTGAGTCCATTCCCGTCTGCGGTCCAAGGCGTGGGCAGCATTGCGATGACGGTGCTGCGCAAGAGCACGACCGCAGACGGCACTGCACGGACCTGGGTGGCCGTGGCGGACGACCGCACGCTCTACTTCTTCGTGCTGACTGGTGACACGGCCAACACTTACCACGCGTTTGGCTTCGGCGACTTCTACAGCCTGCTGGCCTCGGACGGCTTCCGCACGTTCATCTGTGGCCGTACCACGGAGAACAACGGCACGGCGTCCACGGACAAGCTGGACACCATCTCGTCTTCCATCAACTCGTCCACCAGCTTCTTCGTGGCGCGCAGCCACACAGGCGTCGGTGGCAGCATCCTGTGCGGCAGGCATGGTGACGGACCCAAGGGTGGCTCTGGCACTGCACTCATCGGTGTCGTGCCCTACACGAATCCCACAGACGGGATGCTCTACATTGCCCCGGTCTGGATTCATGATCCGACCACCTCGCCTGCCAACACCATCCGGGGCAAGATGCGAGGCTTCTGGCACTTCCTCCATCCGCTCGCCTCAGTCAGCGACTTCGATACGGTCAGCGGCACCGCAACGCTGGGCGGGAAGACCTTCCTGTTCATCAAGACCAGCGGCAACTCCGGCCTCTACACCATCGAGACGAGCAACACGCTGGACACAAACTAAGTGGCTGACCTCGGCTCCATCGCAGTCAACGGATTCACGGAGAAGCGTCACATCGCCGCTTCAGGCTGGTCTGCCCTCGGCGCGGCCAGGGCGTGGCTGGCCGTGAGCAACACGGGTTACGGCCCAGCCTACCGTAATCGCGGCCTGGTGGTGGCCAACGAGCCTTACATCCTGGCCGTGACTGGCTCTGGCAGCAACAGCACAGAGGGGACGGTCACTCCGCCGTCCTTGCGCATGGATGCCAGGGGCACGTTCCGCTTCCGCTGGTCGGTCATCAACGGCAACCGCAGCATCGAAGTGTTCGTGAAGCAGGCTGAGAACGGTCAGCCTCGCCCGCTCCTGCGCGTGAAGGCCAACCCGCTCATCGGCGTGATGAGCGACGGAACTTCGGTGGCGTCCAGCGGCACGAGCTGGGTCTCGACCGGGACGGTGGCCATCTCGCCCACGACCAATGGTGCCGTGTGGGTTCACCTGGAAAACCGCTACGATGGCCAGGTGGCACCGTGCTACTGGGATCGCATCGTGACAACGTAAATGGCCAATGATCTCAATAACTGGCTGGATGGTGCGCCGGTTATCGGGTCAGAATTCAACGGCAACTTTGACTTCTGGCTGGATGCCGCACCGTTCCTCGACATCGAGCCGTCCGGCAGCAACAACGGCGCTGCGGACATCCAGCTCGGCGCGCTGACTTCCTCCGCAACGGGGCGGGTGCAGGTGGCAGGCGCTGCAAGCATCACCCTGGGCGCGCTCACCCTCGCCGGTACCGGCATCGCAGGCTCCGAGGGCGCGCTCACCGTCACGCTGGGCGAGGCCACATCCACCAGTGCAGGCGGTGTCCGGGTCACAGGCGACGCCGCCAACACTCTCGACGCCGCCACCATCTCCGCTGCGGGCATTGCCGTGGCTGGAGGCACGCTCGATGTCACGCTCGGCGCACTCACGGGCACCGGCACCATCAGCCTCGTCACCAACGGCAACCTCGACGCCACGTTGGACAGCATCACGCTGGTCTCTGCTGGTGTCGTGGCCGAGGCCATCGCAGGCAATCTGTCCATTACACTTGACGCGTGTAGTGTCTCCGCAACAATGTCCCTGGGTGAGTTGCCGTTCTTCCTCATCAGTGACGCGGATCTCCTGCAAGCAGTGCGAGCCGGATACTTTTACTACGACTACCAGAAGTTCGTGAACGACACGGAAACAACAGCGGCGGCAGTCAGCTCCAACCAGGAGCTGGAGAGGCTGATCTCGATGGTCGAGAGCACGCCCAGGCTGCGTGGCTGGCTCCTCGTTCCGACTATGGACTATTCCAGCACGCGGCCTGCACAGGTCTCCATCTACGACTTGAGGAAGATCCGTCACATTTTCCGACCCGTTGATACGAACCCTGTGTTCCCGCAAGCATGAGCTGCAAAGACGAGCTGCTGGCCGAGCCGAGGACGTTTGTATCGAGCGTCACGTTTTACTGCGAAGGCGACGGTGACTGTGATCTCGTCAGCAGGTCGATTCTTGTGCCAGTCGATTCAGCTCCGGCTCCTGCGGTGGGTGATGCGATTGTCGTGAATGGTCGGGACAGCCGCGTGACATGCGTGACTGCTCCGTCGCACAAGCTAACTCCACTGGAAGTCCGCAATGCAAAGACCAACGCCCGGCGCAAGGTGGACAGCCGTGCAGTTGGTGCCCTGCGCTATACCATTGAATTCTGCTACACTTAAAGATGAGCTGCTGGCTGAGCCGCTGGCCTTCGTGGAGCCGATTCTCGACGTAGGGTCCATGTCGATCACCGTGCTGGAGTCAGACATGGCTTACAAGCCCAAGCATGGTTCTCTGATCGTGGTGAACGGCATCGACCGGCGTGTGTCATCGCTCATGGATTTCTGGATCACCACGGATGGCGTGAAGTACATCAACATCGAATTCCGCAATGCCGACAGAATCTTTGAAGGCCGAGCTGCTGGAACCCCTGCGCTTCACGGGGGAGGTGATGTCGTACGGCATTTTCGATGAGGAAGGTGACCTGGTGGAGCACGAGACCTGTGTCATCTACCTGGACATACCACTTTCCTGTGGCCTTCCGAGGTACGGTGATATAATTGTAGTCAATGGTATTGATCGACGCGTTACAGCCAGCAACATCGCCATCGGAAAAGGTGGCAAGCGAGCAAAGCGCGTAGGCATCGAATTCAATGACGTGCGACCTAAAATCTGAGCTGCTGGTGCCCTGGACCTTCACGACGAAGGTGATGAAGCCCGTCCCAAACCCGGACAACTACTCGATGCTGCGGCACGAGGGAGAATTCCTGATCTTCGCCAACATCCCCTGTAACATGGGCCGTCCTGACGTGGGCACGGAGATCCTGGTCAATGACCGCAAGCGCGTGGTCAAGGAGGTGATCTCAACGCGGTATCAAGGAGGCGACCCCAGCAGGCAGATTCACACCATCATCTATTTCGACAATGTATGTGATGCCGTGCATGAGGACGAGCTGGTGGACCCGCCGCCACTGAAGCGACCGTCCAACGAAAGGCTTTCAGGCTATTGCCTGGGCGGCGTGGATTACGCAGAAGCATGAGCACCAAAGAGGAAATCCTGGAGGTGAAAGCCCTGCGTGTTTACAACAGCAGGGACACGCTGATCATCACTTTCAGCCCTGAGATGGCAGCCGGAGTCGCTGCGAAGCATGACGCCTGGTCAAAAGACACTGCCGTCATCGACGAGGTTGACGGCTATCGTGTGTCCGAGTGGGAAGAGTCCGAGCGTGTCCGTCGCAGGTTCATGTTCATCCCAGAGGACATCAACCGGCAGTTTGCGGCGGGCCTGTCTGCGATGTTTGAGGAGATCCGTGACACCATCGGAATTCCACTGCTCCTGGCCGCGAGACCACCAAATGGACGCCAAGACTGAAATCCTGGGCATGACGGCGCTGCGCGTCCACGACGGCGACAAGACCCTGTTCGTCACGTATGACGCAGCGAAGGCAGCCACCTACGTGGGGAACTACTTTCGTCTGCTGGGTGAAACGGTGTCCATCGAAGAGGTCAGCGGGGACATGGTGGCCGAGTATCGAGCGGCGTGCATCGTGGGTGGAAGCCTCATTGTCCGTCCTGGCGTGCCCAACAAGAATGGCCACGTCTATACGGAAGCCTATGCCGCCAAGATGACGGCCAGCTTCGTTGAAAACGGCCCGCCCATCCTGGCACGTACCGTCGATTACCCACCACGCCCACATGGACGCTAAAGCTGAAATCCTGAGCGCCAACCCAACCCTCATGGACGCGCTGATGGACGCCATCGCCAACCGGCATGACCACCGCAGGGAGCTGGTCTGCATCAAGGACGAGCTGCTCAGCGCCACCGCCCTGCGCGTCCATGACGGACAGCGGACGTTTCTGGTGACCTTCGACCAGAGCGAGGTGGATGCGTTCGTGGCGCAGCGCAAGAAGTACGTCAACACGGGTGCGACCTACGTGGACGAGGTGCCTGGTGACATGGTTGCCAAGTGGCGCGCTGAGATTGTCAGGACGGCGAAGAAGTTCACGTTCAGCCATGCGAACAACACCCTCAAGAGCGAGGACGGCAACTCCATGTCGGAGGAGCTGGCTCACATCCTCTACTCGCACTCGCGCCAGGAGCACCTGATTTACGGGGCGGTCGCGCACATCGAAGGCTTCCCTCGATCCATCTCCATCGCCAACGCATGAATGCCAAAGACGAGCTTCTCGAAGTACCGGCGTTCCGAGTTCACGATGGCGACTGGACCATCATGGTGACCTATCTCAAGGACGAGGTGACCTGGCTGTTTGACAGGCGAGAAAAGCTGTTCAAGCAGGGCAACGTGTCTGCGGCGCACACTTTCGTCGAAGAGGTGTCTGGCGGGTGGGAGGTTGCATGGCGCGAACAGATTGAGAGGCTGGCCTCGGATGCTCGTTACGACGGTGCTGGCCGCATTGAGGTTGAGAACGGCTGTAACCTCAACGGAAGCGTGCTGAACGAGGCTTACTCGATGATCGATGTGTCATGCCGCATCTGCTTTCCGGTCGTCAGGCACCTGATGGGTATGGGCAACCTGCCAGTCTTGAGGCTGATTCCATTTACGCATGGACACCAAGGCTGAGCTGCTCGATGCGACGGGCTTCATGGTCCACGACGGCGAGCACATCCTGTTCATGTCCTTCAACGAGGCAGAGGTGGCTGAGGTCGTCAAGTTCCGCAAGCGGGCCAAGAAGGACGTGTTCGTCCAGGACGCTGAGGGCAGGCTGGTCGCCAAGTGGCACTGGATGGTCCAGGCTGAGATTGATGCCATCCAGTCTGGTGCCACGTCCAACCGGAAGTTCGCGCAGCTCACCTGGCCGGACAAGATGCAGGCCATGCACCGAAACAACTACCCCAAATGGAAGGCAACCCTCTACTCATGGCCCATCAACACCGCCGAACATACGCCCTTCTCGCTGGCCTGCTTCTGCTGACCAGCGGCTGCACGTCGGCGGATGGCACGCGCTACCGCTTCATCTTTGGCTTCGGCTGGGTGAAGTCCAAGGCCGAGATCACCGACACCAAGGCGCTGGGCGTCACGGTCACCTACCCTCCTGGACTGACGGCTGGGTATTTACACCAACGGGACATCAGCCTGCCTGCGGGCACCAACCTGATCCTCGAAATTAAATGAACCTGTTCAACTGTTTCAATGCCGAGATACGTGAGAGACGCAGGCGGCTGGCACACGCTCGCAGCATCCGCGCCATGTCGCCGCGCTGGTATTCCGTGAACAGGACGATCTATCTCATCAAGCGAGAGCTTGAACGATGAAAGCCCGCGCCCTCATTGAGAGCGACATCAAGAGCGAGCTGCTCCTTGACCGGGGCGGGCCGGTCAAGCCGTGGCGTGAGGAACTCTATGACCTTGGGTTCGAGCCGACTGTTTACGATGAAGACCTTGGTCAGAAGTTCCCGATCTCCTTCAAACGTGAGTGGAACGGCCACGATATTGTAATCGACTACCTCTACGCCGTAAGACAGTGGGTGGTGAAGATGGACGGGATGAGAGTCGGGATGCCCTGGAAGTCGTTCGAGGACTTCCTGTGGTACCTCAACGAGAAGATCCTGGTGGCCAGGTTCGACGCAAGCAACGCCTGATGAACGCACGACAGCTAATTGAGAACGACGACCTGAAGGGCGAGCTGCTCAGTGGCCTGCCACTCATCACGCCCGGCGAGTTCGACAACTTCGAGGTCCACGGGATGGCCTTCCTCGGTGCGATTGGCGACTACGACAACGCTGAGCCTGCGGATGACCGTACGAACCCGGACTTCTGGACGGTCTTCGGCCACTACTCACCGGCCAGCGGCAAGCATGGCGTTGAGACCGTCATGGACTACGACACCGAGGCGGTGGCCAATGCCGTCGCGTCCGAACTCACTGCCCGTTACGCGCACAAACAGTTTGGTGGCCAGGTGCAGGAGGCCGAGGAGATCAAGCGCGAGATAATCGCCGGTCACCCTGTCCCGCGCATCCGTGTGGCCTACGAGAAGAATCCAGTCGGTGACGCGGAGGACGGTGAGCGTGGCTGGATCGAGGAAGAGGGCGTGGACATGACGCCTGACGCCTTCGAGCGCGACAACGGCGAGACCAGCGTGGCGCTGGCCACTGCCTACCTGGAGGCTGAGCGTGGTGACGCCCTGTATCCGAGTGCGAGCTACTTTCATCCCGGCGTCTGGTACACGACGCGATACGCTGGTGCGACGCACTCCTACCACCTGACTGACTTCAGCCCTGAAGAAGAGCGGGCCGTCTATGACGCCATGACATCGTGAACGCACGCGCTCTTATCGAGAACGATGAACTCAAGGGCGAGTTGATCGATGCCAGGGACCACTGGGTCATCTGCAACAAGCCTGGTGGGATGATATACATGGCGACGCGGCCAGACGGTGAACTCTACTGGGTTGGCCGACCAGAGAAGGCTGGTGTCTTCGGCGCAACCGAAGCTGCACGCATCGCCGACCGTGTAGTCCATGTTCAGGGAACGTCAGTCCAGGCTGTGCCCGCACCAGAATGAACGCACGCCTGCTCATCGAGAGTGATGACATCAAACGCGACATCATCGCGAGTGCTCCGCGTGACATCGTGTCGGTCGTGTTCGTCCATCGCAGGAGCAACAAGTTCGTGACCTCGAACATGTCCCTCAGCGACACCGTGCAGGGCGCAGTGAAGTTCGAGACGCCGGAGGAGGCTATTGACTGGGCGAACCACGTATCTCCAGGGTGGGAAGACCGATGGATAAAGGCCAACATCTCGTGGAGTCCAAAATGAACGCACGCACTCTGATCGAAAGTGATGACATGAAGGCCGAGCTGCTGGCCGACTCGTCTGTGGCGTCCGTGCTCAATCGTCACGGCATGGATGTAGTCGATAGCGGCACCTACCAGACGCGAGGCTGGGGCGACGACAACATGGCTGACGTGAACTGGAAGAAGTTCACGGGCCTGACCATTCCGACGACAGTGGAGGCATCGCCTGTGGTGGTCACGGTCACGCTCTGGGTAACGCCCAAGTGGTTTAAGTACGTGGCGCGCATTGAACTGTTCTACGGCAGCTTCGCCAGACGGCGTGACGTGGAGTCTCAAGAGGAGGGCGACGAAGCCATCAGGACCAGGCTCGACCTCAAGCTGGACAAGCTGAAGAAGCGGCTGAAGCTCTACCGGCCCAAGACGGACAAGGGATTGGACCGCATCATCAGCGCGCTCGGCTACACTAAGAGCTGAGCTGCTTGGGCAGGGACGCAGGCAGCTTCCTCACGATGTCCTCTCCAATCGACTTGATGCGCGGTGCTCCCTCCATCGCACGCGCCATGCAGCGCACAATCTCCAGGGCGATGGCAGCCGGTGACGGGTCCACAGGGAACTCCGCGAACACGGGCAGTTGAGTCTGTCCGCTATTCAGGCCCACGGTCAATGTGGCCATGATGACGAGCTGGCGCTTTGTCACATCACCCAGGCTCTGCTTGTCGTTCTTCCCGCGCACGAACACCACGGTCGTCGGGTCCACGAACTTGGCCATTATCTCGTGACCCATGCTGCTCGCGCCCAGGGCGTCCTTGTACAGCTCGCAGGTCCAGCCGAAGCTGCGCATGACCGTGGCTGCGATGGCGAACGGATCAGACTCCGCTGAACGGGCGGCTATAGATGAACCCGTGGTTGAGGACTTCGATAAAGACTCGGTTGTCCCCGCTGGTAAGGAATCCATGATTGTCTTTCAGGTCGGGGTCGAAGAGCACGAAGCGTCTGGACAAGGCTCCGAGATAGACGCATCTGCCGACCGCTGGGAGTGGTTCAGGAAGGCTGGTGTAAGGTTTGAAGCGCGGTGAGTTCAGGGCAATGTGCTTGATCACCCCACCGCAGACGAGCGTCTCGATGGTCCTGGTGTGGTCGGTGCCAAGAACGGTGCTGGCCCACTCAATGGCGGCGAGGAACGATTGCTGGTGAATGAACGGTGATACATCGAGTGGCGGTGTGGCATCCCAGGAGTAAGAGCCACACTGATTCAGGCAATGGATGACAGTGCGATCCTCTCCAGGGACTGGGTGGATCTTCGCGTTGCCGTTAGCCAACGCATAGGCCGCTTCCGCCGCCTTCAGGGCGTTGGGGTCGTCGTTGTGCCGCTCAATGAACTTTAGCAGCAGGGGCAGTTTGCTCATGCCCTGAAGAACCTGGTTCCTCGACCCGCCGTGCGTGACGCGCCTTCATGTCGGCCACCATCTGCTTGTCGATGGCATCGCCAGTCTCCTCGTCATCGAAGTCCCATAGTCGTCCGCGCAGCGCCCGGCGCATGTAGTCGCCGTGAATGCTGCCGTGCATCTCGCCGGTCTTGTCCACGTAGCGAGCGTCCACCCAGATGACGTAGATGCCACTGGCGACCGCCGCGTCGTGTGCGGACACCACCTGGATAAACCCAGCCGGGTTGGCCGGGAAGCGCCCGGTCAGCTTGTATGCTTCGATGTCCTCTTTGGTGAGGCCGCGATAGTATTTCTGTTTCATCTGAAATTCACTTCAATGACCTGGCACGATTCCGTCACCTCACGCTCCTGGAGCTTGCTGATCTTCTCCTGCCAACTGCGCACGACCATGAGCACCTCATCGAACTCGCCCATGCTGGACAGGGATTTCTCCGCATCATCCGCCAGCTCGCCCAGGAGCACACGGGCCTGGAGCAGATACTGCGCGGCCAGCACGATGTTCTTCACCTTCTCGCTGCCACTGAAGACCTTGTTGAATATGGGATAGGCCAGGCCCGCGAGCGCGAGAGCCGCCTCGTAGCGCAGGCGTTCCTCTTCCAAGGACATGACCTTGGGTTTTGGTGGGTCAGGGAAAGTGGACATATTCGTTGGGCTTGAGCGGCGCGTTCTTAGGACCGATGGAGACCCTCATGCCGAGTTCCGTCATCTCGCCAAGCGTCATGTTGTCGCGGATGTGGATGACCCGGCCTTCACAGTTCGTGAAGTCGAGAGTGATGTCCTCCAGCATCTCCTTCTTTACGTCATCGCTCATGGCTACTAGAACGGACAAATGTCTGGCATCGTCGGCAGCCGACCGGCCCGTGGCTCAGGATGGTTGTCGAGACGTTCGCGCAGTCGCACCCAGTAGTCCTCCAGGCTCTCGCCGGGCGGGACAGTGACGGTCTCGGTCGGTATCCACATGCGACCGCACGTCGGGTTCCGGTAGAAGAGCGTGACGATGACGAGCTGCTGGTTGTGCCTCGCCGGTTCACAGGTGACGCGGTAGCGCCCGTAGAAGAGCACCTCCGGCATCACCAGTTCACGTAACAGCTCCTCGGTCACGGCACGATTTGCAGAGTGGGCGCTGCGACGGCGCTGGCGGTGCCGGGGTAGGTGAGCATATTGCTCGGAATGGACTCCCGCCCGTTGGTGCCGATGGCGGTCATGTACCAGAAGATTGGCGAGGGCTGCTGATAGGGCGTTGTGAAGCTCGACACGCCGACCGGCAGATTGGTGTAAACGGTGAACCCGCTGGCCAGGTTGGTGGACCTGTAGATCCGGTAGAAGCTGACGCCAGGAGTGACGGGGGCGTTCCAGCCGAACTTGAAGGGACGAGCGAAGGTCTGCGCGAAGGCAGTGCCGGTGAGCACAACCATCACGAGAGCCAGGACGATGCGCGATGTTCTCATGTCCTAACTAAGAACCACCAGCAGGGTCCATCCCGCTGGTGGCGTGTTTTACCGTCCTGCACTGTTCGACGCATTGCCGGAGCGCAACATGTCTCTGCATCTCCGCCGCAGTCCTGGGCTGAACTACGGATTGCCATCGCGGTGCTTCACTGTCCGACGCATTGCCATCGCCAGGCCAAACACCGTCCAGCCTTGCCTGGGCAGGTCACAACCGGACGTTACTCCGCCCTACCGTTGCTCACGGACGCCGCATAACTTCGCATAGCCGTTGCATTTAGGCTCTGCGCCTTGCCATGCCCGTACGAGGCTCTCTACTCAGTCACACGGCCTTTCATTCGGAGCGTGGCTATGCCCTTGCGTCTCCCTGCTGGGCCATTCCATTGACGTGCCAGTCGTTACCGAACCGTACTTTGCCAGGGCCGTGCTAATCACCACTGCGCATCGCCGTCACTGTACCGTTCCACGCCATGCCGCTGCACAACGCGGCCCCGCCTCGCTTTTCCGTTGCCATTCAGTCTCCACGTCTCCGGCGCAAGACTCGACCGAACCGGACTTTACAGTGCCCCTGCCGTGCATTCCCTACCATGCGTCTCCATTGCCAATCTGACGCTGCTCAGCCCTACCGACGCATACTTTCATGGCTTCCCAGTCACGCTGCTGAACGATCACCACTCCACTTTGCCAGAGCCGAACTGACATGACTCCTCATTGCCCCTGCTAGGCTCGTCCCTGCAATGCCAACGCTTCGCTCTTCGGCGCGTTACTTCGCCACCGCGTCTCTGCACCGTGCGTTGCCCTCTCGACGCTAAACGAGTCGATGCCATCACTGGACCCAACTAATCAGTGCCGTCCTTTGCCGACGCAACGTCCTGCTTTCATTGCCCTTGGGAAGCGCCGCCCTACCATGCCATGCCTTTGCAGACCGGAACTCCACATCACCGCACGCAACTGCTCAACACAAGGCCGTGGCGCAACAGTACTTTGCATTTGCTCCACGGTGCCTCGCAGCACTATGCCTTTGCAGACCGGAACTCTGCTCCACGGCTCGCTACTGCTCAACGCCCTTACAGGTCGGGGCATTGCCGTGCCGCACCATGCCCTTGCTCCACTCCGCATACCTAAGCCCTCGCGGTGCCTGACTTCACATAACCATGCCGGAACGTGACTGAACATTCGTCACGCTGCCATGCCACTGCAAACGCGGCTTTCTCAACTTAACCGTGGCACACCTGGGCTAGACCGTGGCGGGTCATCACGAAGCCCCACTATGCCGTTACTTCACATCCCTGTGCCGTGACCGCTCACTGCTCCTCACATCCTTGCCGTTACTTCACTCTCAGCTCTTTGCTTTAGCCTTGCTGGCTTCTGCCGCCATCTCACGGGCCAGCTTGAACAGCCCGAAGGACGGCAAATCGTAAACATCATCAGGAGTCGGAATCTCCTCCCACTGGAACCGGCCATAGCTGCCGTTGCGCCACTGGCCAAGCCCCTTGGCCGAGCCGTAGGTGAAGCACGCTTTGATGTGACCGAGGTCGAGCGACTTGGCCTTGCCGGTGCCCAGGATGAGTCCGAACGTGGCGACCAGGCTGGTGCCTGCCGGGAGCATCTCGCTGTTGGCCAGCGTGACGCGCTCGCCCTGCATCGTCTCAGCGCGCAGCGGGCGTGACAGGCTCTCCGGCGCAACCTTGAACGCGCTGCCATCGGCACCAATCAGGTGACAGCGGCGCTGGGCCACGAACACGGCGCTGTCCACGGCCCGCTTGTGCGTCCACTTGGACACGGTGGTGATCAGCCCTGCATTGATGAGAGTGAGGACGGCTTCCTTCAGGAACCCGCGCAACTGGTAGTCGTAGAGGAACAGGCCGGTCTCGTCGCGGTGGAAGACCGTGGTGGCCTTGCCGACCTCGTTGTCCACGTCGAACGCGGGCAGCGTGCTGGCTTCTTCATCCGCCTTGTTCGGCTTGGTCTTTGCCTCTGGGTCTTTGGTGGCGATGAACTCTCGGTAGATGTCGGGGTTGTTCGGGGCACTGCCTAGAATCGGCTCAAAGAGCGTCATCCTGACGGTGATGACCGAGATGTTTAGGGAGGGTTTCTTGTCTTCGTTGGATTTCTTTTCTTCTGACATGGCGCGGATTGTATATTTCGCACTATGTAAGTCAACTGTATTGTTTGACATGAACTGAAGTGGATGCGATCATCCCGCGCATGACGACAGACCCGCTCGCACCAGAGAAGGCCAAGGCCAATGCCAAGATCCTCGAATACGCCAAGGCTCAAGGCTGGAAGGCGGTCGAGAGCACGCTCTACGGCCTTCGGATTACGGACCCGCGCTGCGACTACTCCGGCGTGAGCGTCATGGTGTGTGGCAACGGTGGCGGAGCCTGGAACCGCAGGGCCACTGACGTGAAGCTTATCATTGATGGCCCGCCGCGAAGGCAGTCCTACCTGGCACCGTCCTGCGCTCAGTTCAAGTGGGCGACCATCCTTGCCCGCCTCGACCGGGCAGTGGCGACGGCCACAGCGTCTTACCTCAATTCGGTGAAGGCTGACGCGGAGAACAAGCGGCTCAAGGCCCAGGCTGAGAAGGAAGCGCCCCTGCCGAAGCTGCACCATGACACCAGCCTGGAACGTGTTCTTCAGCCGGAAGGCCAGTATCAGGGCGGGAAGTATAAAGTCCGGCTCGACACCTATCTGGATGCGAGCCAGCTCAACGCGTTGACGGTCCTGTTGGCAGAATGGAAGAAACCATGAAGATACCTGTCTGTGAGATTGAATTTGAAGAGGGCGGCAAGGCCATCTGGGTCCATGCGCCGGACGGCACCACGCCGCTGCGCATCCAGTGCGAGGGCGCAATCGTGGTCCACGCTCTCTCCAACGTGCAGCACATGAGCATCGACCTGCGGGTCGCCAACAACATCCATGTCATGGCGCGAGCCGTGCCGCTGGACGAATGCGGCCTGGAGAAGATGGAACGGGAGCTTGAAGAGGCGGGCTGGCTGCGCAGGGCGTGTGGCATGTGGGAAGACCCACAGGCTGCCGTCTCGCACCTGCCGACCACGCAGGCTCATGCCGTCTTCACGGCGCGCAGCAAACCGTCACACGAATGAACTACTGGTTCACAGCAGACCTCCACTTCAACCACCCTGGCATCATCCGGGTGTGCAAGCGCCCGTTCGATATTACCGAGCAGGGCTTGGTGGACATGAATGAGGCGTTGATTGCAGCCTGGAACTCCCGCGTGAAGAAGCGCGACATCGTGTATCACTTGGGCGACTTCGTGTGGAAGGGCGACCCGCGCATGTTCGAGGCCAGGCTCAATGGTGCGAAGGTCTTCATCCGTGGCAACCACGATGGGATGAGCTTTCACAACAAGCTGCCAAACGTCCATGACGTGAAGCTCATCAAGACGCTGGCCGACCCGAAGCCACAGAAGATTTGGCTCTCGCACTACGCCCACCGCTCCTGGCCGGACTCGCGTCACGGCTCCTGGCATCTCTACGGACACGACCACGGCAGCCTGCCTGATGACGAGCACGCACTCTCGATGGACGTTGGTGTTGACACCCGTCGTGACCTCGCACCCTACTCGCTGGATGAGGTCCGGGCGCACATGGCCAGGAAGGTAATCAAGCCCCTCAACGAAGACACCTGATGATCCACATCGACAAGCCTGCGGATGCCGAAGTGGTCCAGCAGTTCGCCACGCAAGTCCCGGCCATCCCGCCGAACCTGCGCCGGTTCCTGGACGACTGCTTCACCAACGATCAGTCGCTCGACTTCTACCGTGGCCTGCTGGCGGGCACGATGAACGCGTATCAGTTCAGGACGCTGAAGGATGCCAATGGAACGACGGGCGCGTGCATGGCTCTCATCGCGGCCAAGCTGTTGGAGATGGAGGCAGCTACCATCACGCCCAAGACTGAGATCATCGAGTCGATGAAGCCGACACGGAAAGAGGTGCTGCTGCGCGCCGCCTATGACCTGCTCCAGAAGGCAGACAGGTCGCACTACGTCGGGTCAGTCACCGAGATCCTGGTCCGCTACGATGACGCCGAATGTGATGGCAGTTGCCTGATGACGGACATCGCGACCGAGCTGGGCATCAAGGACGACGAGGGCTAGGCGGCGAAGTGGTCCATGACGTGCAAATTGACCGCTGCAACGCCCGGCTCCGTGCAGTTTGACAGGAGCATCTGGTGCAGACCCTGGATGCGGCCCCGCACAATCAGGTTGATGACGGGTGGCGTGGCACCTGCAATGTGAACAGCGTCGGTCCCGTAATGGCGTGCAAGCCTGACGATGACGGACAACCCAATCAGGTCAGCCTGTGTGACCTGCGACAAATCGAAGGTGACGTGACCTTCGGAGCGGATGGTGTAGGTGGCTGCGGAGAGCAGCGTTTGATAGCACTCGCCAGTGAGTCTATCACCAGCGTGGACGACAGCATTCATGCCGGTCTCCTAGCAGGTCAAATGCCTGCTTGTCATTTTGTGAACAACTCGGTCAATACTATTGGATAGAACCTATGGCGAACGGTGATAGTGGAACAAGAGAAGAGCACCTCGCATGGTGCAAACAGCGCGCACTCGAATACGTGGACATGGGTGATCTAACGGAAGCCTGGATGTCCTTCACGTCCGACATGAACAAGCACAGCGAAACGCGAGGTCACCCGTGGCTGCGGACAGTTGGCAACAAGCTCTTTGTCGAGCACCAGCTCAACACGCCGGATGCGATGCGCGATCACATCAACGGCTACAACTGAATTTATGTTTCAGTGCAAACCACCACCTGAAGGCTGCGGTCGAGAGATCACCAGTTTCCTCACCGAAGTCGCCCTCGACCAGTTCAAGGTCACGGGCTTGTGCGAAGCCTGCCAACTGGCCAAGGCCCGCCCAGTCATCAAAGACCCAAAGGAGTTCAGCGTGGAGATCGAGGACTCTGGCCCCAAGCCTTCCGATGAATGAGAAGCTGCTCAAGACCAGGGCGGCGCTGAGGGAGTTCGACCAGCGCCTCACGGTGCGCCGTCAGCAGGCCGTGCGTGAAGGCACGCCCATCGTGGCCACCTGCGGCAAGGGCTGCTTCGCCTGTTGCCGTGAACCGCTCCAGACTTCGCGCACCGAGGCTGAGCTGGTCTTCGCGAGCATCCCGGAGGACGAGAAGTCTGGCGTGCGTGAGCGCACCATCAAGTGGCTCGACCGCATACTCAATGCAGGTGGCCTGGCCATGCAGGACATGCCGCTGGTCCACGACTGGCGACCGCTCATGGCCTGGTGCCCAATCCTCAAGGACGGCAATTGCCTCACCTACGCCAACCGCCCCATCGGCTGCCGCTCGCACATGGCGGTCGGTCCACGCGAGAACTGCGAGGACGACGACCTGCGCTACTTCCAGCAGTATGTGAACACGCCGGAGCTGACGGCCTACATCGTCGGCAAGATGGCCCGGCTGGATACAGACGGCATTGAGATGACGCACCTGCCCGCCTGGCTGGCGCTCTTCTTCGGACTGATTACGATGGAGGAGCTGACCAACAGCTTCTTCGTCCGCCGTGAGGAACCAATATGAAACCACCCCGAATGCCAGAACCACGACTCGCCACGAAGGATGAGCTGGCGTGGTGCTCCAAGATGCGGAAGCTGATGCTGCTGAAGCCGGAATCGATCACGCTGTTCTGCAACGGGCACATGCACGTCCTATGCACGAAAGCGGTCGATGCCCAGGTAAAGAAGGTCGGGTGTATGCCACAACCGATCAAGGACATCAGCTCCCTTGGGCCAGCGGATGGTGGGGACTTCTAAGCGGTGGACGATGCCAAGTCAGAGCTGCTGACGGACAAGATCAAGTCCGGCTATCTGTTCATCGACTATCTGCGCGCCGACTACATCAGCAACATGGGTCTGCGCACGCGTGACATCCGCAAGGCGATGCGCCACGAGAACGCCGAACTTGTGTCCGGCATGGCCCACCAACTGACAGGTAGCAGGATGAGCACATTCAGCATGATCGAGGTGCATCTCTTCGAGGATGGCTTCTGGACTCATACTGGTGGCAGTCCCGGCAAAGAAGGCACTGCCACCATCATCGTGCGGGGTCATATAAAAGTGGTCCGGCAGCTCGAAGTGGTTGACGAGGACTACAGTTCTAGTGAGGCGAGTATATGAATTATGCCTGACTACGAAGTTCAAATGGTGGCCATGAGGAAGGTTCTGGTCCGCGATGCTGAAGGCGAAGAAGACGCCATCGAGACCGCCCAGCGCCACACGACCAACGGTGACTGGGAGTTCGATGAGGCGGAGGCCAAGGCCACGAGCATCGATCCCCGTTCCAAGCTCACCATCATCGACGCCAGCGAGTGAGCCTGCCCGTCTCTGAATGCCTGTTCTACCGGGCGTGCAATGACGACGTGGCCTACACGCTTCTGCTGGAGCGGATGCGGATCAACATGGCCCACGGAGCCTTCACCCTGACGAGCTGCACGCATCAGCCGCCGTGCGTGCGCCCAGGTGACTTTGAGATGGAGACCCTGGACACTCGGCTGAGGAATGATCTGCGCAAGAAGCCTCGTAGTTAGGGCATGTTGAAAAAGCCTGTGATCGAGAGCACAACGCACATCTACCGTCCTGAGAAGCCCATCAAGCAACTGGACCTCACCAAGATTGGTGGCGAAGAGGAGACTGAAGAGGAGCGCCAGGCCAAGAAGCGTCTCGGCACCAGCACCTCCTTCGTCAAGCGCGGCCCCGGCGTGCCGTCCAAGCACAACCGTGGCAAGTCCGAATACACTCGCCTGCACCTGGAGAGCAGCACGCCATCCGCCATCGTGGCCAGTCTCCTGGAAGACGGCGGCCCGCCCGACACGAGCCGCATTGATCCCCGCGAGCTGGACCTGGGCCGTCGCGTTGAGATGGAACGCGGCAACCTGGACCCTGACGAGGCTGAGAGGATCGCTTTCTCCAACCTGCTCAAAGATTCCCGCTACTACACCAACCCTCGCCGCTAAGACACTATGGCTGCCATCCTACCCAACGGCGTCGTGCTTGAGGTGCCTTACGCCATCATCAAGGTCTTCCGCAACGCCCGGCCGTACAGCGTGGCCGTCGTGGACCGCAACCAGCAGACGCGGGCCAACCCCGCCACGGATGCCGAGGCCGACCTGGGCATCTTCGTCTATGCGGGCGACACCATCCGCTTCGAGCTGGCCGGGGCTGCCGGTGCCGACAACTATCCGGTGTTCGATCTCGTGCAGGTCAACTTCTCGACGGGTGTCGAGACCACGCAGACCACGCTCACGATGACAGCTCTCTGGCAGAAGCGCCTGAAGGTGACGATCTCTGCCATCAATGCCTCCAGCGGCCTGGTCACCTTCACAACCAATCATAGCTGATGAATGCGAAGGCAGTAGTCGAGAGTCTCCTGGAAACCCAGTGGAACGATGTCCCTCCACCGCGCCAGCATTACGGCAAGGAAGAGGACACCCAGCTTGCCGTGCGCTCTCCCTTCACTGCCTGGAACCTCGCCGTCGAGCAGGGCCAGCACGACCCGCGCCTGTGGGCCGTCATCAAGGGCAGCCCCTACGAGGGCCAGTATCGCAAGATGTTCAATCCAGCGGACTAGGGCAGGTTAAACAATACTGTTGACGGCTATCGTGCGTGTGCTACCGTGCCCACATGATAGACCTTCTTCATTATCGGTGCCTGCAAATCCTGGATGCCTTCCGGCTCTGGGTCAGGTGGACGCTCACTGGCTGGCCGTTCAAGCGCCGCTGCCCGCAGTGTGCAGGATGTGGCACCTACGCCACCGAGACAATGGCCCGCTACGGTGACGCGCCAGACCCGTGCTCGATGTGCGTTGGAACCGGGAGGGTGCAGCGATGAGAGACCTGATCAGCACCCACGAGGCGATGCGCTCCACTGTCGAGGGCATCCTCATCGAAGCGGCCACCACCTTCGGCAGCATCGTTCCGACCTGTAGGTCACAGTCGCTGCGGGCCAAGCGCGTCGTGGACCACCTGCGCACCCTGGCCCTGAAAGAGCGCGCACCCTGGCTTGTTCGCATGGGCACGCTGGAGAACTTCATGGCCCTCAACAGCGCCATCCGCATCCTCGAACGTGACCAACCGCCGACGAGCACGTCCCAGCCGCACGTCATCCAGCCAGACGGAACCATCACGCCTTGTCTCCCGGCCAACGGCACCGACTTCACGCTCGAAGAGCTTTACACCGCCATCGGTGCGGAGATGGTCGAACTGGTGCCTCTGGCCGATGGCCTCTACCTGGTGGGTGACGAGGAAGGCTACCGCAACCACAAGGAGGTCAACCTCCTGGCCACCGAGATTTACCGCAAGGCCACTGAACTCAACGAGCACTTCATCGTGGGCGCGGTGCTGATTTGCCCGCAGTCGATGATCAAGTGAGCAAACTCGTCAAAGTTCAGCAGCCGGACTACCGCAACAACGGCAAGCTCCAGTTCGTCACGGGCTGGACGGGCGGTGGTGCCGAAATGTGCATCCACCTGACCTTTGAAGAATACGAGCAAGACCTTCGCAACCAGGCTGGACCGGGCAGGCTGGTGTTTGTCCCGAAGGGTGACGCAGTTAAGTCCGACCTCCATGACCACCAGCTCGGCGAGTTCTGGTGGGAACCCGCAGACAAATGAGACTCTCGAAGCCCTCGCGCTGGCTGCTCAACCACCTGGTGGAGTGCCATCCGCGTGGCATAGCCACAACGACCGAGCTGCCCTGCTACGACCCCAGTCAACAGCCGCGCCTGATTCACATGCGTGGCCTCGTTAAGCGAGGATGGGCGCGAGAGGCCACCCAGCACGACAAGCCAGACGGGCAGCCGATGGGCATATTTTTCGTCACCGAAGCAGGGCTGGCAGCCGCTGCGAAACTGAGGAAGGCTAGTTAGACCATGAGCAGAGCGCGCAATCTAATCCTGCGGAACTTCACGATGCAGCCAGGTACACCGCAGCCAGCTTCACCCGTGGGCGCGACCAACTCGCACGTTGGCAAAGCCGCCAACATGATCAGGACCAAGCAGTGGGAGCGCCAGCAGGCTCTCGACTTCCTGACCAAGAAGCTCAAGCCGGAGGACATGCCCTACGCGACGGCGCTCCTGGACAAGCACATTGAGTCGATGCGCTCCGGCCAGGAGGGTGACCCACACGCAATGGCCGTGGAGCAGGCTGGCGGCAAGCTCATCGGCATCAACTTCGACAGGGCCAAGTTCGAGCGCGAGCTGGCGAAGTATGCGCCGGGCTGTGGATCTCCGACGCCGGTCGCAGGCACTGGCGGAACCATCCCGTGTGGCGCGAAGCTTTACGGCAAGCCCTACTTCTGTCCTCACTGCCCAACATGAATGCACGCACTCTAATCGAGGCCAATGACCCGGAGCGCCCGCACAAAGGCAAGCCGCGCCATGAGCTGCTCGCGGGTGCCCTCGCCTCTGCTGACGAACTCACCAAGCTCCAGGCCAGGAAGCTCGAACTGTTGAAGCAGCATAAGCAGGGACTTGCCCAGGAGTTCTTGCGCTACGGGAAGACAGACCAAAAGGACGACCTGCTGTCGTCTCACGGTCTGTCATGGATTCTTGCGGACGAAAGGACTGATGCTTATGGTCGGCGCAAGTGGCTGTTCAAGCACGGGTCGCACATCGCATCGATCAAGATCCTCAATGAGTTGTTTGGCCGCGAAGCTGTTTCTCCGGGGTCTGATACACACTACACGGTGAGTGCTTATGGTGGCAGTATTGTCGGCGGAAGCACATTCATAGACTCGGAAGATTACACGGCTGACAGCCCTGAAGAGGCGGTGGCCAGGGGCCAGCAGATGGCCGAGACGATGCTTCGGTCCTGGTCTGCCATCAGGGTTTCACGAATGCTGGCGTTCGACGAGAACAAGGCAATGAGCTGACATGAGCAGGGCCAAGACACTAATCGAAGGTGGGATGCGAACCCTGCGTGACTTGCGGGCCATGCCCGATGACCAGCGGTATCTGTGCAGCGACGCATTGGTGGCCGAGCGTCACATGATGAAGATCCCGTTCGAGTGCGGATGCCGCCAGTGGCACAGTGCAGGGATGGTTGTGGTTGAGTTCTTCTCGGACAACCCGAAGTATGGCCGACAGTTTCAGTCCTCCGACTATGCCTCGATCAAGACGCTGACGCCGGTTGAAGGAACGTGGCAGTTTGACAAGACGCCTGAGTTCTAAACACCATGACTAATCGCATCGTCCTGTTCGCCCTCCTCGCCCTCACCGGCTGCCAGACCAACCCCAACCGCATCGTCGTCCACACCGGCACGGCCATCGGCCTGGAGGTCGCGCAGAACCCATCCTCGCAGATGTATCAGGCCAAGCTGGGGTACGTCCGCTCCGAGTTTGCCTCGCTGCCCTTCACCAATGGCGAGTCAGCGGACATCATCATGGAGCTGTCCTACGGCAGCATCTTCAGCCTCCAGAACTCCAGCATCAAGCAGCGCCTGGCCGTGGGTAAGATTGCGGTGACGCAGCCGGGTGCCTTCGCGATGTTCGCCCGCAACAATGCCGGTGAGCTGGACACCAACGCCGTGGCCGTCGCCAAAGCCCTGGCCAGCATCCCGACGCCGGAGCCGACTGTGACCGCCAACGTGCTGCCGCTGGCCCAGGCGTATGGAGCCAGTCCGCGCCGCGTGGACTTCGACACCGTGGCCGTCGCCCAGGGCTTCACCAGCTTCAGTCAGTTCCTCGTGAAGCCAAACCTCACGGCCAGCGACGTGGCTGCGATGGCAACTGCATTGAGATCGAGAGGATTGATACCATGAAAAGAGTGACTGCAATCTACGGTGACCACAAATACTGGGAAGGCCGACGCGACCAGATTGACATGAGTTCGTTCGACCTTGGACAGCAAGGGATGAAGGAGCAGGGTGCGTTCAAGATCAAGATTGTCAAAGCGCCTGACAATGGCACGACGGGCGGAGCAGTCGGTGTGGTCAGCACGGGTCAGCCTGCGAACTACAAGTCATTCACTGTCGTCTATTCAGACGGCAGCGAGGAGCAGGTAGGTTCGGCAGACCTGGTGGCCAAGTTTCCGACTTTGAAGCGCCACTGGAATCGGTTCAAGCAGCGCACTATTCCAAAGGCCAAGGCTGTCGTTGACCGGATGCTCCGATGACTGCGCGTGCCCTCATCGAGAATGACGACCTGAAGGGCGAGCTGCTCCAGGTTGAGGGCTTGCCAACACCTGATGAGGTCACCTATGAGCTTTCGATCCGGCCTGAAACGGACGAGCCAAACTTCGAGCGGCCCGCTGACAACGAGGCCGATGCACGGGCTTACGATGAGATGATGCACGCAATCTCGCGCCGCCGAGATGATGGCGACGTGTGGGCCTGGTGTATCGTATTTGTGGCGGCTCGCTGGACGAGCCGGGACGGCACCAAATACGCGGCGTGGGATACTCTCGGCGGCTGTTCTTATGCCAATGAAGCAGACTTCAAGCAGCCTGGCGGCTACTACGACGACATGAAGCGCACCGCGTATGACGCTCTGCTCAAAAAGATCGAGGCCAGTCATCAGCGTCAAGAGCGAGCTGCTGGAGTTCGCCGATGACTTCACCCGCCTCGGCCTAGCCCAGCGGCAGTTCGGCAAGCTCTCCATGTGGGAGTGCTACGTCCAGCCAGGGTGGCACCTCTACATCTTCCGCCAGGAGAAGAAGTCCAACAGGGACCGCACGGTATGGAGCGTTTACCTGGACTGGGCTGCACATCCCCTCACGGTGTACCGGCGCGAGTCGCATGACTATCGTTCCATCATGGACCTGGCCCGGCGCATGATCCGTGACTGCGAAAGCCAGGGCGTGGACGAGTATAACCCGTACGCGCATGTGGACGAGCCTTGTCACTATGAGTGACGCCAAGGACGAGGTGCTGCAAGCCGTCACGGAGCTGGACCTGCTGGGCTACACGGGCGGGCCGGACAAATGGACGCGCCGCGCACACATCGGGGAATATCAGATCAACATTGAGCGGACGCCCAAGGGCTGGGTAGTAAAGTTGCAGATGGAGGGGCGCAACATGAACGACGAGGACGTGCTGTTCGACCGGCACGTCCACTACTTCAAGACCATGAGCGGGGTGGTTTCCCAGGCTCGTATTTATACCGGACTGCAAGGCATGTGACAGCCACACGCCAGGTCCGTAAAAATACCAAAGCCTATGCCCGCTACACCCGTCGCACGCGTACAAATCGTGCCCTCCATCGTTCCGAACCAGAATCCACTGCTTCCGCCGACAGTCGGTGCAATCACGTTGACCGCCCAGAATCCTAACTCTGGTGCCCGCGTCCTCGCTGACCTGTCTGAAGTCCTGCCGGACGACACCTCCATCGTCGCCGTCGTCGATATTGTCGGCGCAGGTGGACCGCCCGCCTGGGTCTTCATGCAGAACCGCCGCACGCCTCGCGGTACCGGCGTGACCAACTGGAACACCGTCAACCCTGTCTATGTCCAGATGGCCACTGATGGCACCTACGACCTGACGTTCACCATCACGGGTGACTCGTTGAACTCCACCATTACGAACTTCGTGGCCGTCAAGCGCCCGTAAGCGTGAGGGCTGGCCGGTGCTGTGGAGGCCGGTCAGCCTTTCTGTATTGGACAATAGTGTTTACTCGTATATCTTAACGCCATGAATCCTACAGTCGTCGTTCAACTGCCCATCTTCGAGAGCAACTCGCAGCTCACGTTCGCCGAGCGTCTCACCAACGAGTGCGACGTGAAGTATAACGCGGGCTACCAGCTCGCCAGCTCCTTCTCGCCGTCTCCGGCCACGGTCATCCTAATCTTTCAAATCCCCGTGAAAGGTGTCTAATGCCTGACAAGTGGACACATCAACGCGTTCGGTCTAGCCGCTATGGCGACGCGCCCGACCCTCATCCCAGCAAACCTCTTGTGAAAGCTTTCACCGTCATGTCCTCGGACCTGGCCCGGTATGACAACTGGACCGTCTCGTTCCACCGCTGGTTGCAGGCTCATCAGCGAGAGGCACCGACAGAGGTCGATGACTTCCTGGACTGGATGAAGGAGCGGGGCATCTCGGCCAACCAGGTCAACAACGTCCTGCGCCGTGCCAAGTCTGGTGATGATGCCGCGAAGGAGCTGGCCAAGCTTGCCGGTCGTGGCCGTCCTCACGGCACCTCTGGTCCCTACGACAAGACCATCGCGCCTGTGGTGCCACAGCTTGCGGCCAGGTTCATTGCTGCACGGGAGGTTAAGGCCAAGCGCGAGCAGGCGAACATCGAGCGCATGAAGTCCAAGTTCAAAGCCAAGCGCGTGGTCGAGACGATGCTGACATGAGACAGGCCCGCCAACTTATCGAGGGTGACGACGCGAAGGCTGAGGTGCTGTCCGCAGGCACGGGTGATGCGCTGCGCTGGTATGAGCACAAGTTCGAGAAGCGAATGCCTCCAGGATTCGTGCGGCGCTCAGGTGAGGGGCACGACCAGCAGTGGGAGATCACTTACAACAAATGGAAGTTCGTAGTCAGCACTTACGAAGACGGTAAGACATTGTGGAGTGCCAATTACCGAACACCAAAATTCGATCATGACGACACAGGCTGGGGCGGCGGTGCAGAGATTGAAGAGCTTCCGCCAAACGCGAACCTGAAGGACTATTTCAACCGCCTCAAGAAGATGGCTGACAAGCATCCCGAAGTCTGGAAGGCTCGTCACATCCCACACATGCCAGACCCGGAGAGCACCGTGACGTACGGCTACTGACGTGAGCGAAGTTTCTGATCTCGATGTGTCCTCCACTGCGAAGGACGAGATTATGGCCGCTGGCCTGGACGTGGAATGGTATGGCCACAAGTTCGAGGAGCGGCTGCCAACGGAGTTCAAGCGCCAGATCCAGGAAGGGAAGACCCACCGATTCGTTTCGAGATACGGCAAGTGGCTGTTCATGGTCTCAACCTACAAGGGAGGCGAGACCATCTGGCACGCCTTCTATCGCATCCCACCGCTGCGCGAGCGTCCACATGCCTGGGGCGGTGGGCCTGAGCCGGTCGAGCTGGAGCCGGGCGCAGACCTCGCCCGCTACTACAAGCTGCTCAAGGAGATGGCCGACAAGAATCCTGACCCCTGGAGTGGTGGCCGCGTCTGGCCCATGCCGTCCGCAGCGCGCTGCCGGGGCTACTGAGTTCTTCTTGCGGTGGACGACCGCAAGACCGAGATTCTAGTCAATCCAGATCCGCTCCCGTTGGAGCAGACTGACCCTGTGCTCGCTGAGCACATCCGTCTTATCGCCAACCGGATTCATCCTACGATTATGCGATTGTCCATGACTCAGGAGACGGTCACCATCTACAGGCACAACGGGAACGTGAAGACCCTCCGCCTGCTCGAACGCAACGACCCCTGCCCCTGTGGCAGCGGAAAGAAATGGAAGAAGTGCCACGGCAAATGAAGACGATCAACGCAACGAAACTGGAAGGCATGGGCATTGAGCGCGTGCGCGCCGCCTGCATTGTCCACGCAACGAAAGCACTGAAGGCCCAGGACCACGGTGATGCGCAGGGCGTTGAGCTGCACACGAGTCTGCTGGACCAGTGCGCTGTGGTTGGCCGACGCCTGCTCAAGAATGAAGAGGCCCGATACACTGCTGGCTCTGCAATAAAACTATTTCATTGACTTCCATAGTTGGTTTGCTACAGTCACCAATGTCGGTGGTTAGGCGTCACGTTTCTTCAGCGGGCACCCACTGCCCCACCTCCTTGGCGTACGCCAGCCACCGGCATTTTTATGCCCAAGCTGCACAAAGCATCCCGACGTGTCCTGGACGAATTCGACAAAGCCGCAAGAGTTTGGGGCTGGGAATACACCAATGGAGGCGTTACCCGTGTGGGCAAGGCCCAGAAACGCTATGACTTTGCCAAAGCAGCCCTTGAGCGGCGACTCGCCCACCTCGAACGAAAGCCCAAGACCAGGCTCGTGCCCAGCGTCTATCGAGTGTCCGAGATGCCGTGAGAGCGAGGCGATAATCGCCCAACCTCCTGGACTGTTCGAGTGGCTGTTCCACGGCTGGAGCACGGCCTACGAGTGCCTGTTCTGCTCGCTCCGGTGGAAACGGGACTAGCCCGTAGTTAGGGGCATGAAGAAGCTCGTATCATTGTTCATCCTCGCAGCAGCCGCCGTCGTCACCTTCAGTGCCTCGGCTGCCAACGTCAACATCGCATGGCCTGCCAACGCCGCCGCTGAGCAGATTGCCAATTACAGCGTCTTTGCCTCCACCAACGGTGGACCGCAGGGACTGCTCATCACCACGACCAACACCAGCATCGCCGTCCCCAACCTGCCTGTTGGCCAGTATCAGTTCCAGGTGCGCGCCAACAATGTCTGGGGCGCTGGTCCTGCCAGCACGCCGGTCGGCACGCCTCCTCCTGCATCGGCGGTGGTCAACGTGACCATCACGATCTCCGCGCAGTAAGTGAGAGCGCGGGTTCTCATTGAACAGCTCCTGCTTGAAACTCCCAGCGCCAGAACGCTGGACAAGAACAGGCAGGAGCTTTCGCCTGCCGAGAGGAAGGTGCTGAAGGACGCGGGCAAGAAGGGTGCCTCCGTCTGGAAGGCCACCGTGGATGGCAAGACCTACTATGTCGTCCACACGCACCGCGCCTCCGTCGTGAAGTCTTCGATGAAGGGCGTGCTTGCCATTTACGATTGGGTGGAATCCACCGGGTAGTACGTAAGGACTTTACCGTATAGGCATGGACGGCCCACGTCGCTAGGGTCAATCATGTCTCTACTCTCTTTAGTGATTGTCCTGGTGGTGGTCGGCATGATCCTGTGGCTGGTCAACACCTACGTTCCAATGGGGGCAAAGACAAAAAACGTCCTCAACGTCCTGGTCATCATCGTGGTCATCCTGTGGCTCCTCTCCGTCTTCGGAGTGATCAACAATACTGACGCCATCAAGGTACCGAAGATTGGTGCGGCCACGTCACCACTTCAGAGTCAGGGCTGAACACGTCATCCTCCAGCACCAGGCCGTGCTCCTCAATCAGCTTCGGGTCAATCTCCATTGCCTGCGACCGCAGCAATCTGACCCGTCCACCTGGGCGAAGCAGACATCCGTTGGGCAGTCTGATCACGCGAACAGCTCCATCGTCCGGCTCATGTCTCGCAGTTCCGGCTGGTGGTCCACTACCACGGGCTTCTTCACTCTGGGCCTGTAGTTCTGCGCCACCAGCACGTCGCCTGGTAGCAGCTCCAGTTGGGCGTCCCACTTGATGCGGTGAATCCTTTTCCACGCATACCATAGGATGCCCTGCACCTGGTTGGGAATGATTCCGTGGTCGTCACCCATCTTGCGGATCTCCTCCGCCACGGTGTCGTAATCTCCACGATGCTCCTTCACTTCCGTCAGCGCCACGCGCTTCCCGGCATAGATGTTGAAGATGTGACCGTCCACCGTGACCCAGCGCCGGTCGTTTGGGTCCACGATGCTGTTGTAGAAGTTGCGGGTCTTGGGTGCGCGCAGGTGGCTGAGTGGATCATCACCCTCTGCAATGGCCCAGGCTTTCTCCTTGTTCCCGTTGAACGTCGAGACCTTGACCTGGTGGACCTTCAGCCGGTCGCGTTTGGCGCGCAGGAGCCGCACGGTGTCACGCAGGTTGCCCATGTAGTCGTTGTTCGGTGAGAGCGCCGCGAAGACGCCGGTCACTGCATGGATGCCAAAGCCCGTGCGGTTGCCAATGGTCTTGAGCAGCCGGTTGTAGTGGAACCAGGAGTCCAGTCCGGTCACCCGGTCGGCTTCGGTCGCCTGGCTGAATATCAATTCAAGGTTGGCTCGGCTCACGGGAACAAAGAACCGCTATCTTCCGGGACGGTGCGCGTCCGTAGTTAAGGTCATGCTGGCAGTGTACGCGTATCAAGACTCCAACCGGGTGATGAAGCACGTCGATGAGAACGACTTCAACTTCACCGGCACCTTCGCCACGACCGGCACCTACGTGGTGCTCGACGCGGTGCTCTACGGCAACACACGCTACATCGCGATCATCGACAACATCGGCTTCAATCCGCTCAAGCTGCGCCCTGCTCCCCGCTGGTCTCCGCTCGTGCTTGTCCGGGCTGGAGATGTCGTCAGCGCGCCGGAGAGCTACGGCAGCATCCCCTGGAACGGCACCGTCGATTACGACCTACAGGGGCCAGAGCTACAGCAGATCGACATCAACGGCAACACCCAGATCCAGGTGGCCAACGTCGATGTCGGTGCGGACATGCGTGCGCTGCTCGTGAACTCCACCGGCACCGACTACCTGGTGGCCTTCTCCGATACTATGGTCTGGCACACCGCCATTCCTGGCACCATCCCCGCAGGCAAGTCGCTGATGATGGACTTCAACTCTTTCGGCACTATCGCGGCAGCCGTCCACGTCCGCGCCTGGCCACAAATTTGATATGGCACTGATCCCTCAAGTCACATACGCCTTCACGGACATCAACGGAGATCGCCGTGCATTGCAGAAGGAGGAGCTGGTGGACATGGGCGTCTGGAGCGGGACGACCAGCTACGTCCTCTACAACGCCGTCTCATCGAGCAACGCCAACTACGTCGCCATCGCCGCGTCCACCAACGAGCAGCCCGCTGGCATCGTCGATGACTTTTGGTCTCCGCTCGTGCAGGTCGCTGGCCCGAACCTCGACACCGAGGACGGGCAGAATGCGGCCATCGAGCAGGCGCTCGGTCAGTCCTACGCGGCACTCTCTGCTTCCAACGGCGCACTGGCCGCAGCCTGGAACGGGACGAACACGGCCAACAACGCGCTCGTGCTCGCCCAGGGCGCGAACAGCGTGCTGGAGATGGCAGCCAACGGCACCAACATGGCGCTGGCCGCGCTCAATGCCGCCTGGAACGGAACCAACGTCGCAGCGGCTGCCACCGAGATCGCCGTCGTTGCTCTGCATACCGCCTGGACGGGAACGCAGGCCGCTGGTGTCGCCAATGCGCTGGCCAACACAGCACTTCAGACAGCCTGGACCGGCACACAGAACGCCTTCAACGCTCAGGCCACCGCGAACACCGCGCTGAACACGGCTTGGAACGGAACGGCGCTGGCCAATCAAGCGCAGGCCACGGCCAATGTCGCTCTCAACACCGCCTGGACTGGAACCGCTCTCGCGCAGGTGGCGCTCAACACTGCCTGGACAGGGACGAGTCAAGCTGGTGTGGCCAACGCCCTGGCCTACCGGGCGCTTCAGACCGCGTGGAGCGGAACGACTCTGGGCAACGCCGCGCTTCAGACAGCTTGGACTGGCACTGCGCTCGCGACCACCGCCCTGACCACGGCCTGGACTGGCACCGCGCTCGGACAGACGGCGCTCACTCTGGCCAACGTGGCGCTCACCACGGCCTGGAACGGTACGGCCGCAGCAGCGGTGGCGCAGTCCACGGCGAACGTGGCCCTGGTCATCGCCAACTCCGCGCTCACGACCTCGTGGACGGGAACGCTGCGCGCCGAGCAGGCTTACTCGCTGGCTGCCATCGGGACCAACACAGGCACCAACGCTCTCAACGCCGCAGGGTCTGCACAGTTCACTGCCAATTCTGCTGTCTCTGGCGCGAACTCCGCCTTCTCGGTCGCCGTCGCCGGTACAAACCGGGCTGAGCAGGCTTACAACCTGGCCTCCACTGGAACGCTCGCTGCTGGTCTTGCTCAGTTCACGGCGAACTCCGCGTTGTCCGGCGTCACGAGCGTCATCACCATTGCCATCAACGGAACGAACCTCGCTCAAGGCGCGTTCAACCTGGCGTCCATCGGGACGAATGTTGGCACCAACGCACTGACCAACGCTGGCGTGGCTCAGTTCACCGCCAACAGCGCAGTGGCCGGGGCCAACGCGGCGTATGCCATCGCTGTCGCTGGTACCAACCTCGCTCTCTCTGGAGCGAGCGCCGTTGCCGCCTACAACCTCGCGGCCATTGGAACGAATGTTGGAACGAACGCCTTGAACGCAGCCGGTCAGGCTCAGTTCACAGCGAACAGTGCGCGCTCCGGTGCCGACTCGGCCTTCTCCATCGCCGTCACTGGAACGAACCTCGGTCTCACTGCAACCAACGTGGCCTACACCGGCACACGGCTGGCCCAGGCGGCATACAACCTCGCCTCCATTGGCACCAACGTCGGAACGAATGCCCTGACGGCTGTGGGCAACGCACAGTTCACGGCCAATTCCGCCATCTCCGGTGTGACCACGGCGATCACCATCGCCATCAACGGGACCAATCTGGCCCAGGGTGCCTTCAATTTGGCCTCCATCGGGACCAACGTGGGAACCAACGCGTTGACCAGTGCAGGCAATGCCCAGTTCACAGCGAACTCGGCGCGGTCAGGCGCTGATGCGGCGTATGCTCTCGCGGTCACGGGAACGAACCTCGCCCTGGCGGGTGCGACGGCAGCGTCGGCCTACAACCTCGCGGCGATTGGCACCAACGTAGGCACCAATGCCCTCATTGCGGCGGGCAATGCCCAGTTCACCGCCAACAGCGCACGCTCTGGAGCTGACTCCGCTTTCGCAATTGCCGTCACTGGCACCAACCTTGGTCTCTCCGCGCTGAACACAGCCTGGACTGGAACTAGCCTGGCTCAGTCGGCCTACAACCTTGCAGCCATCGGGACGAACGTCGGGACAAATGCGTTGACGGCAGCCGGTCTTGCGCAGTTTACCGCCAACTCGGCGGTGTCTGGTGTCACCACAGCCATCTCCATCGCGATCAACGGTACCAACCTGGCGCAAGGTGCGTTCAATCTCGCTGCCATTGGAACCAACGTAGGGACGAACGCTCTCACAGCGGCAGGCCAGGCTCAGTTCACCGCCAACTCTGCGGTCTCCGGTGCGAACAGTGCATTCGCCATCGCAGTCGCCGGTACCAACCTGGCTACATCAGCCAGTGCTGTCGCTCAGTCGGCTTACAACTTGGCGGCGATTGGAACGAACGTCGGAACAAATGCGTTGACCAACGCTGGTCTCGCGCAAGCCACAGCAAATTCCGCTCTGGCCGGAGTCAACCAGACCATCCTCATCGCCATCGCCGGTACCACTGCGGCGGGTCTCGCTCAGTTCACAGCGAACTCGGCAGTGTCAGGAGCGAACTCTGCACTGACCCTCGCCGCTGTCGGCACGAACGCAGCCGGGGTGGCTCAGGCCAGCGCCAACAGTGCTCTGGCTGGCGTTAATCAGGTGCTGACGCTGGCATCCCGTGGCACCAATGAATACGTCGCCGGTCAGATGGTCTCCATCGGAGATCCGAATCCAGTCACGGGTCAGCGCGTGCTCAGCGTGGTTGGCGTCGGCACTCTGGACGGAACCTTGGAGGCACGTTCCACATGGAACAATTCCAACGGCACGTTCACCAGTGTCCTCAGCAACATTACGGACATCGCCGCTGAACGGCATTCGACCCACTACCGGGCCGTCGATAACGGAGTGACGGTCTTCGCTGTTCAAAGGAACGGCTTCATCCTCTCGGAGATCAACGGTGAAGCATCGGATGGCCGCAACCTCGCCATCGGTCGCGACAACATGACGGTGGCCACGACGATGGTGCGCAGCATTGCCATCGGCTACTGCGCATTGCAGAGCGTCACGACGGCTGGTTCCAACGTGGCCATCGGTGTGGAAGCGTTGATGAGCACCACGACCGGCATCTCCAACGTCGCCATCGGTGACAAGGCGATGCGCGACAATACGACGGGCAACACGAACGTCGCGGTCGGTCAGCGGGCGATGGAGGCCAACACTATTGGCATTGGCAACGTGGCTGTGGGCCGCGTGGCCATGCAGAACAACACCACCGGCAACAACAACACCGTTGTTGGTCGTGCGGCGCTCGGACTGAACACCACGGGTGGACAGAACACTGCCGTTGGCAGTGTTGCCCTGCTCACTGCTCCCACGGCCAGCAGCAACACAGCGGTCGGCAATGCTGTCGCCACCAACCTGGCCGCAGGCGACAGCAACACCGCGATGGGCGACTCGGCCCTGGTGAATGCGACGTTCGCGCAGTTCAATGTTGCGGTCGGCGTGTCGGCGCTCAGTGGCTCCACGGTCAGTGCCTCCGTGGCAGTCGGCTACCAGGCGATGCTGGTTGCCACTGGCACCAACACCGCTGTCGGCTATCAGGCGCTGCGGGCGATGGCCGCAGGCAGCACGAACACGGCAATTGGTCACCAGGCCATGTTGACTGTGACCTCGGCAGGCAGCTCGGTGGCCATCGGCAACCTGGCCCTGGGTAACACCAGCGCGACGCTCGGTGACTCCAACGTGGCCATCGGCGGCAACGCGATGTCCGATGTCGGATCTGGCGTGGACCGCTGCGTGGCGGTCGGTCGCGAGACTTTGCAGTTCGTCAGTGCCAACCAGCCACAATCGGTCGCGGTCGGCCATCAGGTGTTGCAGTTCGCCACCAGCGGCATTGAGAACGTCGGCATTGGCTTCCGCGCCATTCGATTCCTGCGCACTGCCCAGGACACCACGGCCATCGGCTGGCTGGCGGCGACCAACTTGCAGGCGGGCAACAGCAACACTGCCGTTGGCGCGACGGCGATGCGCCTGTTCGTCGCGGGTGACAACAACACTGCGGTCGGTCGTGAGGCAATGGACTCGGTGCCGACGAGCACCAGCAACAACACCTGCATCGGCTACCGCGCTGGCTACACGGTCGGCGGCAACAACAACCTGGTCATCGGCTACCAGGCGATGGAGAACGTCAACGCGGCTGCCTCGGCGAACACGGCCATCGGCTTCCAGACGCTCAACGCCACCACGGGCACGAACACGGCCATTGGCTATCGCGCCCTGCGGGTGAACACCACGGGTGACTCCAATGTTGCCATCGGCCATCACGCGATGATGGCCAACCTGACTGGCTTCAAGAATGTCGCCATTGGTTACGAGGCGATCCTCTCGGCCACGGTCGGAACGAACACGGCCATCGGTTACCGTGCGCTCGCCACGTCCACCGCGACCAGCGGGTCTAACACGGCGGTCGGCTTCCTGGCTCTGGAGAAGGACACGTCAGGTGAACGCAACACCGCCATCGGCCATGACGCGCTGGGCAATGCCACGACCGGCAGCTTCAATGTCGCAGTCGGCTTCAAGGCGCTCGAAGGCGTGACCACCGCTGGCCTGGCCACCGCTGTCGGTGACAAGGCGCTGGCCTCGCTCCAGACCGGCAACAACAACACGGCCATCGGCCAGGGGGCCATGCGCAGCACGACCTCCACAACCGGCAACACCGCAGTCGGCGTCAACACGCTCATCGCAGCCAGCGGCGTCGAGAACGTCGCAGTTGGTTTCACGGCCATGACTGCGGCGACCACTGCCACGCGCAACGTCGCCATCGGTGTGAATGCAATGGCAGGCAACGTCGTGTCTGCCGATTCGATTGCCATTGGTCACTCTGCGATGGCGAGCTTCACCGGCAGCCTGGTGATTGCCATCGGCAACTCCGCCCTTGAGCTGGCAGCGTCCATCGCCACCCAGTCCATCGCCATCGGCTACCAGGGCCAGCGGGTCAGCCAGGGCGTGAACACGTCGCTCGGTTACCTGGCCTTGGCCGCGAACACTTCTGGTGACTCTGGTGTCGCGGTGGGCCTGAACGCCCTGGCCGCGAACACTTCCGGCTTCGGCAACACGGCGGTCGGCCACAACGCCTCGCGTGCGAGTCTCACGGGCACGGGCAACGTCGCCATCGGTCGTCTCGCGCTGGGCCGCTCGGCGGTCACCATCCACAGCAACAACACGGTGGTCGGGTTCAACGCAGGCTTCGGTCTGGATGCAGGCGCGCAGAACGCGATGCTCGGTGCCTCCGTGCTGTTCACCATGACGACGGGCACGAACAACGTGGCCATCGGTTACAACGCGGGCAACTTCGTCACCTCCGGCACGAACAACGTCATCATCGGATCGCAGGTGCAGAACGTCGGCACTGCTACCGGCAACGAGACCACGGTCATCGGCGCGCTCGCATCCACCAACGCCACCAGGTCCAACGCCTTCGGATATACAGGCACCAACCGTGTCGAGCAGACCACCACGCTGCGCGGCGCGCTCCTCAACCGCCGTGACAATGGCGAGGCCGCAGGCAGTGAAGTGCTCATCTACTCCGGCGCTGAAGTGGTCATCTTGTCCAAGGAAGTGGCGCTCACCACGACAGGTACGCAGACGGTCTCCGTTCCGGCTGGTGCGCGGCTCTACCCGGATGAAGTCGGCATCGTGGTCACGAACGCGGACAACGTGTCCGTCCAGCCGGTGGTGCGGTTCGGCAATCAGGGTGACACGGCAGCGTTCCTTGTGCCGGTGCAGACGACCACGGTCATCTCGAAGTTCGACCGCCAGCGTTACGCCACCCTGCTGACTGGTGCAGGACAGACGGTGCTCACGGGGGCGGTGCAAACGGCAGCGACGGCAAACAGTTTGCGCGGTCGCTACTACTGGAAGGGACTCTTGCTCGAAGACTAACGGAGTGGGGGTCAGCCCACGATCAAGGCCAGGACGAGGGTCAGTGCCAGGATCGTGATGACGAACGTGGATACGGTGGAGAACACAATCTTCGTAGTCGTCATGCCCATAACTACGCGGACGGAGTATTTAGGGTGATGAAAAACAAGTGGTCGTACCCTACTGGGAGCATGTTCATCATGCTCGTAACACTTCTGTTCTGCGTGGTGGCTGACGCCGTTGCGCAGGTGACGAACGTCAGCGGATTTCCGACAGGCACGGGCCTGCCACAATCCGTTGCGTCGTACTGGGAGCTGGCCATCGGTGCGGTCAGTCCTGGTGTCGTCTGGCTGGTTCGGAAGATCATTCCCAAGATCCCGAAAGCATTGCTGCCAGCGATCACGCCAGTCATTGGTATCGGGCTGGGTCTCCTGCTCAACAAGTTCGCCGGTTCTGAGATGAGCTGGCTGGACATGGGCAAGGCGGGCGCTCTCGCCGTGTTCGTGCGCGAGACGTTTAACCAGGCGGTCACCAAACGGCTTGCCGATGAGCCGGAACCTGCGAAGGCGGGCTAAGGTCAGTCGGTCGCGCCGAGGTTGTCCACCCGCTCCGGTGACGGCCTCGGCGTGTGGTTCTAATGGAGCGTGAAAGTCGTAAAACGGTTCGTCCATCTCAAGCCTGACGTTGCAACGGTTGAAGCGGTTGATGCCGCCTTCAATAAAATGCACGCGCAGTATGAGGGGTGGTCGAACCCTTTTTGTGCCTACCGGGCCAGCGAAAGCGGCGTCCTCATCGAGTGGCACTTCCACCAGATGCCGGGAGATAAACAAAAGCATTGACGACCATCGGAGTCAGTTTATCTTCTTGCCGCAGCCGTGGCATGGGTGAGTCGGTGGGCGCGAACAAGGTTTGAGTTCCGCATACCCGCTCCCCTGAATCCCTCCGAATCGTCTGAGAGGACAGCCCAGCGGACTGCCTCTGATGTGACCGCGCCCGCAGCCGGTAGAGTCCAGCCAGCAAGGACAGTTCTTGCAGATGGCCAGCCGCTCCTGGTGGACGTTAAACGGTATCACGGACTAGAGGTAGTTAAGCTGCAATGAGCACACGTAATATCATCGAGATGCAGGTCGTCAATCCAAAGGACGTTGATGTCGTCATCAACCAGATCGCCGGGCGCATCCGTGATCCCCGTGGCGCGAAGTGGATGCGCCGCATGGGCAGGCACATGCTGCTCAACATGGACGTGCTGCACAAGGAGCCGATGCCGCTCAAGCCGGAGAATCGTGGTGGCCAGCGGTTCAACAACCCTGAGCGTGCCCGCCCATCCGCCAGCCATTTCGATCCGAGCGGGAGCTGGGTCGGCAAGAAGCCGGAAGAAGTCGTGCGGCCCGAAGAGCAGGAGCGGGAGGACATGCGCCGCCGTGCAGAGGCTGCGCCGCGCCAGCGCACCGAGTCCGTCCACCAGATCCGCAAGATGGTCCGCCGCGTCTGCGAGGGCTACGAGACGGTCTTCCATCGGCCCGTGGTCCAGAAGGAGATCGACGCGAACTTCGAGAAGTACAAGCCCGCCAAGGGCCGCGCAGAGCCACGCCTGGGAACGTCACCCAAGCTCAACAAGCTCGAACCCTGGTCACAGATCAGCCACAAGGAGCGCGCCAAGCAGAAGCCGCCTGAAGGCCAGTCTGACGAGGAGGCCACCCAGCACTCGCTGGAGAAGGACTCGCACTATTTCAAGCCGTTCAAGACGGGCACGCGCCAGACGATCAAAGACCTCAACGCCGTGGCCGACTGGTTCAACTGGCTGAAGCCGGAGGACGACGTGTTCAAGCGGCTGACGGCCCCGGCCAGCGACACCAACGCGTATCGTGAGATTCTGCGCCAGGCCAAGGAGTGGAAGACCATGACCGTGAATGAGCCGTGGAAGCTCATCAACGACTACGGTGCTATTGCCACCCACGGCAATCTGTCGCTGCGCAAGATGTCGCTGGCGCGCACCGTCCTGGGCGTGAGCAACGCGCTGGCGATCCGCCTCGGTCCTGGTGGTGAGCTTGAACGCCGCAATCGCAACGAGGGTGAGGACTTGCCACGCTCCTCCACCTTGCAGCCCACCAAGGACTGGACCAAGCCCATCTGGTGTACAAAGGACGAGCACAACGCAAAGAGCTACACGTCCAGCGGCCCGCTCTACATGATCGTGAAGGACGGCGTGCCCTGGATTCAGCTCTACGCACAGGGCACCTCTTCACAGGCTTCCACGCCTGACAATAAGCCCGTTACAATGGCCATCGCCCAGCAGGTCGCCCCGCTCTTCAACACGCCGGAAGCCCTGGCAGCAATCCAGGACGCCGCTGAAGGCACGACGGGCGCAGGTGCGATCAAGAAGGCTGTGCAGGCGCTGGGCGGAAGACGGAAGGCTGCCTGAAGTTTTGGTGCTGCGGTAGGGGCGCGGTAACGCCCCTCGGTTACCCGTGACAGTTCTACGAGGAACGGGAGTAGGACCAGCGTTTAATAATCCGGCACATGTAAATGCGTGGGACGACCAAGCCCGTTACCTGTGCGAAGGTGCTCTCCGGCGCTCAACACAGCAAATGGCCCGCTCCTTGTACGGTGAGCGACCACATCGGACTGGGACCGAAAAAGCGAATCGAGTACGAGCAGGTAGCCAACCCTGCCAGCACCTTCACTGTTGGTCTAAGAGGCGGTCGGTAACTGCGCGGGCGGACTCACCGGCTGGCTGCTGACCGCCCTGCTCGCGCTCAATCTCCTGTTCAATCTCACGGCGGCGCATCTCGTTGGACACCTTCCGGGTGCGGAACCTGGACACGCACAGCTCAATCTCCTGGACAGTGCTGTTGATGGCGTTGGGTGCCACACCTGCGTGTTTCAAGGCTTCAGCAATCTCGGCTTTGCAGCGTTTGTCCATGCGTTAATTACTCACAGTAGCCTGTGAACAGGATGTGATCAACTAATTGGACGATTCCATTGACACCAATATGTCGATAGTTTATACCATCCATTCTATGTCCAAGAAATTGCATGAGCTTCTCGCGGTTGGCGGCAGCGTCGAGACACAGGCTCTCAAATGTGCCGGAGACTTGAAGGAGACTTTCGGGAAGAAGCACCACCTGCTTACTTCTCGGACCACCACCCTCACTTACATCGAGCTGAACAAGCCCCCGCTAACGGAAGAGGCTGTCCTGTTGCAGACCACGGTGCCGAAGGAGCTGGCCTGGATTGGCGGCTTCTTCAAGACGATGATCAACGTGGACGGGCAGATCAACGACGCCAACACGAAGGCCAAGGCGAACCTCATTCTCGAAGACGGCACCACGCTGGCCGAGAACGTGCCTGCCACGATGCTGCTCGAACTGGAGAAGCGCGTGAAGCTGTTCATGGACGTGGTGGCGGCTGCGCCGACACTCGACCCGGCCAAAGGCTACAAGGAAGACAAAGACGCTGGTGCAGACGTGTGGAAGGCTCGTGAGATCACGACGGAGAGCACTATCAAGGAACAGGTGCCGCTCGAACTGTCCAAGGCCACGGACAAGCACCCGGCCCAGGTCCAGCTCGTCTCCAAGGATGTGGTCATCGGCACGCGTCTCAAGCAGGAGTGGTCCAGCATGATCACCTCGGCGCGCAAGGCTGAGCTGCTCGACCGCTGCGAGCGCCTCATCCGCGCTGTCAAGCAGGCCCGTTCCCGTGCCAACGACCAGATCGTGGACGTGACCATCAAGATCGGCGACACGCTCATCGAACACCTTCTCAAAGCATGAAACCGTGCGGCGGCAGAAGTCAGAAGACCGGCAAGCGCGTAGGCACGCGCCATCGCTGGGACATTGGCGACTGCTGCATCTGGTGCGGTCGGTTCAAGGAGGACATGATCGACAAAGTTTCGGGTAGGCGGGCTGCTGAACGCAGCTCTCCGATCCAGGCTCAGGCTGATACTCAGGCTCACTCAAAAGGCTCAGGCTATCACCCGAAGGCTAAAAACCCGTGTGGAAAGTCCTAGCAGGGGACGACTGGCACAAACTCAAGACGGGGGTTCGATTCCCTCCTCCCGCCCCAAATTTAATGCGGGGGTAGCTTAGCGGTAAAGCGTGGGGATTAGGCTGCCGGTCGTGGTGCCTGCTGGGTTCAGAGTTAAAAGATCGCTCCACACAAAAATTGTGCCGGACGCGTGGAAGCGTCCGGCACTCCTTTTTATGCCCAACACTCGAATCGAATGGCTTGTCGCCCTCAACCAGATCCTGGAGGACGAGATCAATGCCGAGCTGAAGACCAAGTTCCCGGACGGGTCCGAGGTCGTGTTCAAGTTCGGCAACATGAACGGCCATGCCAACGGCATCGTGCGCTGGGCCAGGCTCTACTGCGGCAGCGCCTACGTGGGCGTGACCAACACCAGGACAGGCCGGGACCGCGACATCCCCATGACTGCCATCCTCATCGAGCCGGACGAAGCCACCGTGGTCAACCCAGGCGACACCTACACCACCACGCGTAAAGACCGCCTCCTGGTGAAGCGAATGCGCAAGCTGGGAGCTGCTGACAGCGAGATAGCCAAGTCGTTAGGAATCGCTGAAGATTCACCAATAATTGTCGAGTCTCGTTCTTAGATCGTATGGCAACCGGAAAAGTTAAATGGTTCGACAACCGTAAAGGCTTTGGCTTTGTCATCTCCGACGAGGGCGGAGCCGACCTGTTCGTCCACCACACCGACATCGTGGGCAAGGGCTACAAAGTCCTCAACGAAGGCCAGCGCGTCACGTTCACCAAGGACGACGCGGGCAAAGGCCCGAAGGCCCGTGAGGTCGCACCAGCATGAGCGGCTCTGATCCAGTTCACCAGAAGGAGGACGGCCAGTGGTATTTCTGGGACGAGGTTGGGGCAGAGGCGCTCGGACCCTACACGACCGAGACCGTGTGCCGCGAGGCTGTGGAGCGTTACGCTGAGGCGTTAGATTCCTGGGAGAATCGCGAGCGCGATCCTGTTCTTCCTCCTGCGTGAGTTCGTGCATCTTCTGCGACACCACTGAAGACATAATTCTCGTGATGCACGACGCGTCACGCTGGCGACGGTCATTGGCCAGGCTCGTGGAAGCAGACGGCACTGCCAGCCGGTCCCACGACGAAAGACCGCACATCCCACAGAATGAGTATGGCTAGTCCCTGACGGGACAAAGAGTTTATTGAACCCTCGCGTCGGCCAGGCGGCAACCTGGAGGTAGGCGCGAGGCTTCAACAAACATGAGCACCCCAGCCGAACACAATCACAACTGTCACTGTGGCACCGCCACGCACACCCCTCACATCATCGGAGAGCACGGCTGCGTCCGCCTCATGGTGGCCACGCCAGTCCAGGTGCCAATGGCCGGTGACAGATGGATTGTGGATGGTCACGAGATTACCGGGTTCTCTATGAGAGATCAGCGCGGCTATCACGAGCACCCTTGTGGGTGTTGGAGCCGGTCGCCAGGCAGCACAAACTCAGTGGACGCATAGAACATGGAATTTGCAGAAAACACTTTCGGCGGTCTCGCGGGACCGGAAATCGAACTCTTTGAGAAGCATCTGCGCAACCGCGAAGGCGAGGGCGTGGAGATCGGCTGCTTGGACGGGTTCAGCACCGTTCACATCCTGGACTTCTCCAAGCTCCACCTCACGGTCATCGACCCCATCATCCCGGACAGCATGGAGGCGTCGCTCATCGGCAGCATGGATCGGCTGACCCATAACCTGAAGCCCTACGGCACGCGGGTGAACTTCATCCGCGACTACTCCTGGAACGTCGTGAAGGGATGGAAGACCCTGCTGGACTTCCTCTTCATCGACGGCGACCACAACTACTCCGCCGTGCTGCGCGACTACCGCGAGTGGGCACCGCACTTGAGGGTGGGCGGGCTGCTGGCCGTCCACGACTCGCGCATGTCCCGTCCGGGCGGTGCAGGCTTCCACCCAGGGCCGAGCCAGATGGCGCACGAGGAAATCTACAACCACCCAGAGACGTGGGAGATCGTGGGAGAAGCCTTCAGTCTCACGCTCGCTCGCAAGCGCGTTTCAATATGAGCGTGGTGTTCGACAAAGAGTTTACCGGCTGCCTGCCGATGTATGGCCCTGATGCGTGCAGGCAGGTTGACGCCTGGCTGGAGCTGGTGGCGGCTGGCGCGTTTGCCTGCGGCTTCCGACCTGTCAGAACGCCGGTCCTGTTCAAGCCTGACCCAACGGACAACCCTCTGATGAGCGTTGGGACTGGCGTAAACAACCTGACGCTGCAAACCACGCGCAAGAAGGCTCACGACTACATCGCTCGTCAGGTCATCAAGTCCTACCGCGATCTTCCGCTGACCATCTACGAGCTGGTTCCGGCGTACGAGATGAAGGATGGCGTCCTCACGATGGACTGGAGGTTTGAGTTCCGCAGCTATTTCAGCGGTAACGGACAGGAGGGCGTGCTCCGCCTTTGGGAGAAGGTGAGGCCCGTGGAGAACGGATCAACCGTGGACATCAGCATCTCCTGCCAAGAGGCTGATGTCTCTTATACTGACCGGGAAAACTTCGCGAAAGTAGCCCTGTGCGAGACCACGATCTGGCCGTCGTTGACCGACATCTTCAACTTCAAAAAGATTTTCACATGACCTTCGGCGCACTCCTTAAACGGCTACAGAAGATGAAGCCTGAACAGCTCCGCAAACGGGCCAAGCTGTATGAGGGATGCTCCGGCAACTGGACTGAAGTTCAAGGCGTCTATGTGGCGCGCACGGATGAGTATCGCGAAGGAGAGGAGCCAGGGGGTGACGGCGAACGCCGCTATCCACGCGAAGATTACGGAGAATACGTCAACAAGCCTGCCATTAAGAAGGGACAGGCTTACATGTGCCACGACCACTAAAAATACGTCCCGTCACTGATGTTCCTCCGCCCAGCGGAGTCAAGGAGCAGCACCCAGCGGATGCCGAAACAGTAAGGCGCATCCGTGCCTACCTCCTGGAGAGACAACTGGAGGAGCAGAAGGTCGTTGACCTGGAGAAGCGCATTGCGGACGCAGACCCGGATGAGCCGGAGTCAGGCGTCGTCTAGCTCAGTCAAGTGTATTGTTCAGGCTGATGGAGCCGACACGGATGAGTTCCGTGTCGCTGGCGCTGATCCGCACCGCCGTGCTGCCCGGAGTGTCGAGCGCCACGCGAGTCACGTAGTCCACTCCTGAGATGGCAGCCACCACGTCCGTTGCGCTCACCGTGCTCGCCGCAATGCCCGCCACCCGCACGCCATAGACCGACCCGCCGATGGGCAGGCCGTCCGACCAGGCCCGCAGCGCCGAGCGGATCTCCTGGCGCTTGGCTAGGGTGTTCACGCCGGAGTAGCCGATGAAGAGGTTGACGATCCGCTCGCTCGCGTAGCCCTGGGCCGTGACGAGTTGCATCGTCAGGTCGCCCGGTGCGCCGCGCAGCCAGAGCGTGATGGAGCCGGTCAGGAGGTTCACCAGGCTGGGGTAGGCGTCGTCCGTGCTGAGGTTCTCGCCAATGAGCCGCGCAAAGCCTGCCTCGGTCGCCGGTACAATCGTCAGCTCGTTGGTGCCCAGGAACAGTTGGATGGACCAGGTTTGAATCGGGAAGATGGGCAGCGCCGCAGCGTAGGAGCTGACCTGCACGCCCGTGGCATCCGTCACCGGGGAGCCAACACCGCCGCGCTGGAGGTCATACACGAAGTCGTCGTTGGGCGCGGTGAACAGCTCAGTGTTCGACGTGGCGATGAGGTCGCGCAGCGGCGTGGCCATGTTGAGCGTGTCCAGGCCGGTCACCTCGTCCAGCTCGCGCACCAGGTTCGAGTAGAGCAGCGGCTGGCCGGGGCGCAGGGCGTTGATGAAGTCGCGCAGGGTGTCGAGCACGAGGCGGCGCGTGTCGCTGATGCCGAAGCCACCGAAGACCTTGAAGCGGATGCTCACCGGCACGGGCCGGTCGGTGCCGTCGAAAATCTGCACGTAGTCGGTCACCATCGCCTTGGTCTGGAGGTAGTCCTTCAGGGCGAGCTTCATCGGCGCGGAGAGCGGGACCAGTCCGCCAGCAGTGCCAGTGGCCCACGCGTAGATGACGACGTTGTTGCCTTCGAGGAAGGAGTTCTCGGTGCGGACGCTGGCGCGGGCGTAGGCCACGCTGCCGAAGTCGGCGCTGCTGTATTGCTGCGCGATGGTCTGGTAGTCGTCCAGTGTCACGGCGCGGTCATTGGTGCGCGTGTAGAAGGGAATGTTGACGCGGGCTTCTTCGAGCGTCTCCTCGTCACGGCCACCACTGCCACTGCTCGTGTTGTTGGTCAGCGTCACGCTCACCGGGCCGCTCAAGCTGGAGACCAGGCCGGTGATGGAGGTGTTGATGGTGTTGAGCGCGATGTTGCCGTCCGTGCCACCGCCGATGCGGTAGGTGACCTCAATCGCAGCTTCAGGCGGTACGGCCGCACCGAAGCGGTCATCACCGAAGACGATGGCCGTCACGCCGGACACGAAGGTCTTCACCTGGTAAACCTGGTCGTCCTCGTTGCGCAGGCCCACGGCAGTCACCGCCGCCCACGGTTCGCCGTTCACCGTCACGCTGACCGAGTTGTCGATGACTGACTCCCGCGAGAGCTTCACCGCGAAGCTGGGCGAGGAGGCGCTTGGCACCACGAAGCGGTCCACGATGGTCTGGCCCTGCACGAGCAGGATGCGCTGGTCGAAGACTTCCGCCGCGATGGTGCCGGTCTCTCCACCCCACGGACGGTCAAGCACCAGGCGTGTGAAATCACTCACCGCGCCGGGCGCACTCTCCAGCCCCTGGATGGTGTAGATGTCGATGCCGTCCACCTCGGAGAAGCTCTGACCAGCCTGCATGAACTCCGAGAGGTTGATGGTCGTGTCCACGAGATCCACGTTCACCGAGCCAGCCGTCACCTGGACGAAGCTGTTGATGACGTTGGAACCGGCGAGCTGCGGCGAGAGCACGGCGACCTGGGTGCGCGGACTGGTGAAGCCCGCCTCGATCAGATAGTCGTCGGTCACTTCAAACGGAAGGGAGTTGCCATCCGCCGTGCGGACGATGGTGCCACGGGCAATGGTGACGGTGGCCGAGGCAGGCGAGGAGAGCGTGGCTTCGCACGCCACGGTTGCAGGCACGGGGCCGCGCAACTGATAGCCGACCAGGGCACCCAGACGGACGGCGCTCTCGCGCAGTGTCATCGTCGGGATGAAGTTCTCGGACGCGACCCGGTTGATGAGGAAGGCAACGGTGGCCGTGCTCCAGGCCACGATGTCCACCAGCACGATGCCGAAGGAGTTGGAAAGGAAGTCATTCCACGAGTTCGGGAACCGCGCTCGCACGCGGGCCAGCAGAGCGTCCTTGTGGCTCTGGAAATCGAACTTCGTGTATCTCAGCGTTGTCTCGGTCGGCATACGCTCTAAATAGTCACGATCCTCGTGGTCTCATTGCTCCAGGTGATAAGCACGTTCCCGCCGTTCGGGGTGACCGGCAGTCCAGTTCCCCGGTCGATGAAGGCGATGAGCCGCGAAGTGGCTGCTGTGCCGGTGTCTTTGAAGAGGACCAGCGCATCCACTTCCTGGGAAGGCACCGCCTCCACGGTGATGTCATTCGCGTCGAGCACGCCGAAGGTGGCCGTCTTGCCGCTGAGCGTTCCGCTGACGGCGACCTGCATGGAATCCGGGATGTCCGTCAGAAATTGGTCGGCGTTCACCGCAGGCGAATAGTGAAGCGTGCCCACGAGCAAGACCTTCACCGGGTCGTTGACCCAGGACAGACTGCCGTTGAGAAACTGTTCTTTGGCTAAGCCGTAGATGACGTTCATGCCCTAACTACACAGGCCAGCGAGGCAGGCAATGAGCCATAACTGTTGACTTGGATTCGCTCGATGATACAAACACTGGAACAAATGGAACCAACGCCAGCGCCCACTGAATTCTTTCCGCTCCCCGTGATGCGGGAGAAGCAGAAGATCGCGCTGGAGTTTGGCCAGCGGGCCTTCGCGAAGAACTACCGAAACCTGGTCATCGAAGCCCCGACCGGCTCCGGCAAGGGCAGCCTGGGCGTGGCGCTGGCCATGTGGGGCGCGAGGCAGGAGGTGCTTCTCGGCCATCCTGCTGCCTACTACCTGGTCACGCAGAAGATGCTCCAGGACCAGCTTGAACAGGAGTTCGAGCGTTACACACAGAACTTCAGCGGCCACGGCCACTCGCTCAAGACCGCCTCCGAGTACGCCTGTCCCTCCCACGGCGACTGCGGCACGGGCGGCAAGGCACGCAAGCCACACCACTGCCTCTACAAGACGGACGGCTCCTGTTCCTACGGCATCGCCAAAGCGGCCTTTGTTATGGGCCGGGTGTCCGTGACGAACTATCCCTACTTCTTCACCGAGCGCACCCATGTGAACGAGTTCGTCCAGCGCCGTGTGCTGGTCATGGACGAGTGCCACAGCGTCGAGCGCCAGCTTCTGAACTTCGTGGAGCTGAAGATCACGCCGGAGCTGGTGGCGGAGACCGCCCCGCGCCTGATGCCCATCCCGGAGCTGCCCACGTTGGACGAATTCGTTGACTGGGTTTCAAAGAAGTATCTCAAGGCGCTGGAGGCTTACATGCAGTCGATGGTGGACGAGCGCGGCGAGGTGATGCGCGAGCACCGGGTCAAGCACCAGAAGTTCGATGCCTTCTACAAGCAGGTCAGCAATGGCCTCAAAGCCATCCAGGCGCGCATGAGCAACTGGGTCTATTGGCAGGAGAATAACGACGACAACCAGCTCATCTGCAACGCCAAGCCCATCGACGCCTCGCAGTTCGCCAACAAGCTTCTCTTCAGCATGGGCAACCTGCGGGTCTTCATGTCGGCCTACGCAGGGCCGAAAGAAGTGTTCTGCCGCAGCCTTGGGCTAAGCCCGGACGACGTGGCCTGGGCGAAGCTGGGCAGCACCTTCCCGGTCGATCAACGGCCCGTCCACCTGCTCATGCTGGGATCGATGGGACGCCAGGGCTACGACACCACCTTCCCGGTCGCGCTTCAGGCGTGTGACAACATTCTCTCACATCACGCGCTGGACCGTGGTGTCATCCACTGCGCCAACTACCGGCTGGGTGCGGAAATCTACCGGAAGCTGAAGAACACAAAGCACGGGCACCGGCTGCGCTTCCCGTCCAAGGCCGACGAGCGTGACCTCAAGTTCAAGGAGCACGAGCGCACACGGGGTTCGGTGCTTATCAGCCCGTCCATGACGGAAGGCTTCGACTTGAAGGACGAGCTGGCGCGCTTCCAGATCATCGCCAAGGTCCAGTTTCCCTACCTGGGCGACCCGCAGGTGATGGCCAAGAAGGACCGCGACTCGGACTGGTATTCCATGCAGGCCGTCATGTCGATCATCCAGGCGGTCGGACGCGGAGTGCGTCACGAGAAGGACCACTGCGTCACCTATGTCCTGGACAGCGATTTCAAGATGCTTTACGACCGCAACCGGAACTTCTTCCCGAAGTGGTTCGAGGCCGCGTTTGTCTGGAGGTGACATGCACGACTTCTTCCATTCCCTCCTCTACACCGAGAAAGGCGCAGTCCTGTTTGAAGTGGCTATGCTGGCCATCTTCGTGGGCTACCTTATGAACTGGGCCAGGTCACATCCTGCGTCTTGTCGTGTGACGTTGAACGTGACTTTCTGGCTGCTGTCCGTCCACATGGCGTACTGCATCTTGCGGTTCATGCTTACGGGCGAGTGGCTGCGCGTAGCCCTTGCGGCTGTCGCTCTCCTGCTCTGTTTCCTGGCCATCCGTCGAACGGCACGCTGAGCCATGTTTTCGCTCCCTTACGCCAAGGCGGCGGAACTGCTCATGCCGTTACAGCCGATGCCAGAGCCAGTCGGGCGTGTCTTCTACACTGATCTGGCCAAAGCCTGGGTTTACATGGCCCGCTGTTCAGACGGGTCGCTCTACACTGGCTGGTCGTATAACGTGCTGGAGCGGGTGAAGACCCATAACAAGGGTCGTGGCGCGAAATACACGCGGGTGCGCAGGCCGGTCATACTGGTTTATCGTCAGCAGCGGGCCAGTGCTTCGGATGCTCTACGCGAAGAATGTCGCATCAAGAAGCTGAGCCGGGCGCAGAAGGAAAAACTCATCGTCTCGTCGCAAAACGAGCTAAACAATCAGACCAGTAGTTAAAGCTGTGAACAAGAATTTGATGGCGTTCCTTTTCGGCGAGTCCCAGATCCAGGAGGAGCTGGCGGACATGGGCGGCGATCTGGAGCATCTCTTCGAGAAGGCTGCCGAGGTCGAGGAGCGCGATGCGGTCAACAGCAAGACCGACCTCTCCACCGCCCTGAAGAAGCTCGACATCGAGTTCCTGGACCTGGAGGAAGACCCGTCCGGTGTCAGCGCCCGCTTCGAGACCCGCGAGCAGTATTCCAAGGCGCTCAACCTGGTGGCTGAGCCGGATAATCTACACACCCTCGCCGTCCTGGGCTGGGTGGCGCTGCCGGTCGGGGATGTGGCCATGACCAGCGAAGACGCCGAATACCGGATGCGCTTCCTGGAGATTGCCACGGCCAGCGGTGACGACAGCGAGAAGAATGTTGATGCCGAGGCCATCGTGAAGGACGCCCGTCAGTTTGCCACCACCGAGGTGGACCGCGACAGCGATACCAACCCGGTGGAGACCGACGACAAGACCGGCAAGCCGAAGATCGGCAAGGCCAAGGATGGAGCGGACCCGGAAGGCAAGCCCAAGGGTTCCACCAAGGCCACGTCTGAATCCATTGTCAACGGCCTGCTCGACGAGGGTGGCCACAAGTCCGGCTGCGGCTGCGGCTTCTGCAAGAACAAGGGCAAAGGCTTCGGCAAGAAGGACAAGGCTGATGCTCCGAAGGACGACAAGGCGGACGGTGGCGATGAGAAGAAGGACGACAAGGCCGACGCGAAACCCGACAACGGCATCGGTGAGATCGGCGAGGCCAAGCGCATCGTCACGAGCTTGATCGAGGATGATTTCGTCACCTGCGGTGGTTGCAGCAACCGCTTCGACTACGACGCCCAGGCGGGCTACGAGTCCGGCAAGGTGAAGTGCCCGGAGTGCAAGCAGACCGTGGACGAGTCCGGTCGTGTCATCAGCCTGGAAGCGCAGCAGGTCTGCCCCGGCTGCACGAAGCCGTTCAACGCGGCAGCCAACCCCAGTCTCGAAGAGGGCAAGTCCAAGTGCCCCGACTGCGGGACCGTGGTGAAGATTTCGGAGATGATGACGGCGTGCTCCGCCATCCCGGCGCTGGAGATGGGTGCGAAGGGCGACGGACTGGAGACCAAGGGCCGTGGTGGTCCTCGTGGCCGCAAGTTCAAGATGCCCGCGCAGTGGAACCAGAAGCCCGCAATCACCAAGAAGAAAAAGGCATGACTCACACTTTCGAGGACATGGAGTTCAACCGGATGCAGGCTGCCACGCGCAAGCCTGAGATTCTGGAAGGCTTTAGCGGCGTCAAGATCGTCCAGTGGTTTGGACAGATCGAGCGCCAGATGCAGAACATGCTCAAGGAGCAGGAGGCTGCGAGCAACTGGCCGTACGCTGACAAGATTCGCACCTACCTCAAGACCTGGCGGTCCAACGAGATCACCGGCTCCATCAACCGTGAGACCCTCGAAGTGCTCCAGTCCCCGCTCGAACTGATGGCGGTGGACGACTGGAGCCTGGCCAACTATTTCTCGAACCTGCGCGACCGTCTCCGCACGTTGATTGCCTCTGAAGAAGAGCTGCCCCGTGACCTGGATGGTGCGGGTGAAGAGCCAATGCGCGGCAGCAGCGGTGGACGTGGTGCGCCGCCGATGGGCAACTCCTTCGGCCCGGAAGAAGATGCTCCTCCCGGCGAAGACCCTGGCGCTGGCGCTCCGCCGCCTGAAGACGATCTTCCTACTCCTGACGAGCTGGAGGCTGAAGTGCCCCTGGACAAAAAGCCTGAACTACCCCCTGTTTGAATTATGAAGCACGAGCAAATCGCCTCCGTCTTGATGGCCCGCCGCAACAGCATGGCTCCTGTGCTGATGCAGGGTGATCTCCAGCAGTCCCTTGGCTCCGAAGGAATGGCCGAGGCCATGCGCCTGCGCTGGGTCCAGCCCAACTACGACACCGGCCACCTTCAGATCACCGGCGATCAGAACGCGGTGGATACAATGCGCAAGCTCGCCACCGAGTCCGTGGTTGAACCGGCTGCGCCGGACGCTGCCCACGGCATCGCCATGAGCCATGCTGGTCGCCGTCGCACTGGCCAGGTCATCAGCGAGGTCGGCTCGCCCGGTACCGGCAATCCTGCTCCCGGCTTCTCTCCCAATCCGCCGACTCCGCCTCCAGGCAAGCCAACGCCGCCTCCGACACAGCCTGCCAAGGGCGGTGGACCGGCTGGCCCGGCCATCGGTGACAGCGTGATGGTGGCCGAGGATGGCAAGACGTATCAGGGCCGCGTGCAGTCCATGAAGCAGGATGGCAAGTTCGTCATCAGCTTTGGCGCAGAGAAGCCGCGCTCGCCGCGTGACTACGCCAAGGACGAAGTGCGGCTGATGCAGGCGGCGGCATAGGCCGATCTTTAGTCGTCAGGGTAAATTTAGTCCTGCGTCGCATGAGCACTAAACACGCATCGCCACTCGTCCGCCAGCTCACTGAGTCCATCCGCACGGAGGTCAAGCCGGTCATCATCGCCCAGCGTCCGGTGGAATACTGGCAGTGCCCGCACTGCAACGAGGAGATCCACGAGAAGCACGCCTACCCGGAGGATGCGCTGAGCGAGTCCAACCGCACCATGATTCACTCCGACTGCGGAGGCCGGTTCACCCCACCGCCATTGTCCAAGGCTGAGCAGGACTGGCTCGACAAGCTGAAGGGATGAGCAACGCCCGTCAGCTCATTGAGGGTTACGACTACAAGAGCGAGATCCTCGCCTCCATCCCGGAAGACCCGTCGTACGAGTGGCGCGACTACGGCATCATGGGGTCGGACTACTTCCAAGGCGCAGGCACCGCAGGCACTGACTGGGAGGCTGCCTATGTTGGCATCGGGGACAACCCGCGAGAGGCCGCAGAGGACGCACTGGACCAGGCGTGCAGCGACGGCTGGGAGAATCTCACCAAGGTCTCGACCGCCGACATCCCAGACAAGCCCTCGGTCAATGACCAGGCGCGCAGCCAGGCCCGCTCCGAGGTGGCTGACGACATCCTGGCTACCGGCGATGAAGAGGCCATCCGCGACGCCATCGACGAGATTCTTGAGCAGGACGACGGCGGAATGAGCACCTACTACCACATCGCGCTCTACGTGAAAAACCCGTGAACGAACTGCTTGAACGCAAGAAGCAGAAGCGCCTGAGCTGGGAGACCGCCCAGGGGATCTATGCTGATCTCTCGCGCTGGCCGGGTGCCTCGTACTACGTCAAGTGCGCCAACAAGAAGTGCGGCCAGGTCCACGGCTTCTACAAGACCTTCGACGAGGCCCGCTCCAAGCGCCTGTGCCCGCTCTGCCATTCCAAGGACATCGCCAAGCTCCAGAAGGAAGTGGCCAGGGTGGACGAGCCGGAAAAGCCAAAGCGCCGCGCCCAGGCCGTGGTTGAAGCCCTCCTAGCACAGTAAACAATACTGTTGACTTCTGTTTGTGCCGTGCAACATTACGGCATGAAGACTCCAGAAAATCTGCGGAAGGCTCTCGAAACCACCCGCCTGCTCATCGAGCAGCAGCGTCAGGCTGGTATGCTCATGCAGGAGCTGGAATACACCCTCGCCATCGAACTCCAGCTCTCCCTCGCAGGTGTGGACCGCAAGGTCACCAAGATCACGCAATACATCACGGAGGAGTTCATCCCGCGCACTGGTGCGCCGAAGTGGGCGCATTTCCGCCCGCTCATCGCGACCCGCAAGTCCTGGGATACGTCCCGTGGCAAGTGGCTGCTTGGTGCGAAGCTGGAGGATGGCCGTGAGATCATCTTCCAGGAAGCTGTGGTCATCTACCGCAAACCCAAGCCCGTGGTCGTGGAGGAGAAGGCGGCATGAGAAGCGAGGAGAGCCGCGAGTTCACTTCGATGCGCGAGGGCGAGTATCAGAAGGCTGCCTACGAGGCTGCGCCGCATCTGCGCCCGTATGCCACCGACCCGGAGAAGCCCAAGCGCCGTCGCCGCCAAGATGACGAGGACTATGAGCTGCGCGATTAAGACTCCGACCACACATCCCGACCATCATGTGGTCGGACATTACTTTGCCGGGCACAGCTACACCCACGACAAGGCCCAGGTCTATTTCTGCGACAGCTATGATCCGGCGCTGGGCTACTGGATGGCCAACATCTACGACAAGACTGACCGGAAGAATGTCTCGGAGCGCGCCATCGGCCGTACGTTCCACGAAGCCTACAAGCACAGCACCGAATTCTCCTGCGCGCAGTGGCACGTCAAGTTCCCTGCGACGTGCGAAACGCACGGCCACGACATGCAGAAAGTCGATTATGCCGAGGGCTGTGGCAGCTACCGCGCCTGCAAACGGTGCGGGTTTGAGGTCAGGTGACCGGAGGGCCGAAGACCTTCCAGCCGAGGATCACGAGGAGAACGAACAGCAAGAGGTTGCCGCCCAGGGGTCGGAAGGATGCGCCAGTTACGGGCCAGCTTACCCAGAGGCCGAAGATCAGCCACAGCAGCATCAGAATCCAGTAGAGTAGAGAGGTGCTCATGCTTCTACTTAGCGTCTGCCGTGCCACTACTCCTCGTTCTGGCCGCAGCTCATCACCACCAGGTCAATGAGGCGGCTTCCACTTCTGAACGCATAGACCTTGGCGCACGGCAGCTCAGACTCCCCGGCCAGGTCGTAGTAGGCATCGGTGAGAATCTCGCGCACGTCAGCGTTCCGGGCTTCCTTGGTCGTCGGGATGGCCACCACGTCCAGGTCGCTGTTGGACCGGCCTTCATTAAGGACACCACCACCCACACAGAGGTTCCAACCTGCCTCCCAGGCTTTCGGCTGAAGCTTGCTGATGAGCGTCTGAGCCGAGTTCAAAGTCCACATCATGGTATTTCGCGGAAGAGGGTCGGAGGTCCAGGTGCGTTCGTGTTGGGCGGCTCCACCACGTCGTTTGGCACCGTGTAGGAAAGCTCGTTGGACGGGTCACTCTCCAGGTTCGCCACGTTTCTAGCCGTCACGATGAAACGGTAGTTCTGTCCTTTCCTGAGATTGCTGATGGTGACCGTTGTGAGGTTGGTTGGAACGGTCGTGACATTTGTCCAGTTGCCACTCTGTTGCCCGTACTTCAGAAGGAATGCGTTCAGGTTCGTGTGTGAGGCGGCACGATCCCAGGCCAGTGTTACACTGTCAGCGAGGACGGTGGCGATTACCACCACCAGCAGCGTCAATGATATTAGGAGAGTTTTCATGGTCACTTAACAACGCCAAATCTTAACAGTACAGTTGCGACGGCCAGGAGCAGACCAATCAATCCAACAGCATAGCCCCAGCCACCTTTTATTCCGGCACGCTCGGCCTGAAGGGTGTCCATTTGTTTCCTGACCGCATCTACCTTTTCAGTCATGGCCGTGAGCATCACGACCACCTCTGCACGCGGAATCAAGTTGCGCTGCTGGTCAGCCAGCGTGCCCCGGAACTCGTTCACGCTCTCGAACCGTCGTTCAGCCGCAGACTCAGCCTTCTGCACTGCACGGTCAGCCGCAGCAAGGGCTGCATTCACAGCCTCCTTCTGCGCTGCGAAGGCTGTGTTCACCGCTTCGCGTTGCTGAGTAAAACCAGTCTCGCTGACGCGTAGTGCCGATGCTGTCTGCTGTTCGTGGCGTTTGTCGCTGGCGTCGAGTAGAGCCTTGAAGTGCTCCATCGCGGTGGCAATCGTCCACCCGTTTGGCTTTTGGGTGTCCATGATCTAGCTACGGCTAGATTACGTTTCCGCCATAATGCGGACCCCAGCGTGCATTGAGCAGGGCCAGGTCAGTGGCCACCCAACCGTGGAAGTCCTGATACACTTTGCTGCGTGGCATCCGTCCCCATTTGAAGTGGGTGAAGTCGGCGCTGAGCAGGAGATTGACATGCCCGGCCTGCTGCGACTTCATCGCGTAGTCGTCCCACCAGTACCAGGCGTTGTAGGCCGTATCGATCTTCCCAATCTTCTCCACCAGCTTGCGCGGGTAGATGAGCGGGCCTGGGTTCATCATCAGGCGCTCGACGAACTCGCCGATGGGGAGCTTCGCCTTCGCGTTGTCGGAATTGCTCCAGGGTGACGAGATGAAGTTGCTGTAGCGCGTGCCGTAGCCGTCGCGGCAGCCAACGTATCCCACCCGGTCGCCGTGGTAGGTGAACAGCCGGTCGAGGTCGTTCAGGAAGGTCGGACTGAGAATCTGGTTGTCGTCCTGCGGGCAGATGGCGGCGATGGCGTCGGTGGCCATCATGTGGTCGATGATCATGTTGTGGCAGCCCATCTCCATGATCTCAGCCTGCACGTCCACGCCGCTCCACTTGAAGCCCAGCGGGGTGAGGAGCCGGGCCGCTTCCACCTGGAACAGCGCGGAGGATTCGACCGACAATGGCTCCGCGCCACACTCGTCGAAGATGAAGAGGATCTCTGTCTTGAGCGGATCGATGTTCTCCGCGATGTGCTCCAGGGTCTTGGTCACCATGTCGGGCTTGCCCCACCAGCCGACGCCGTAAACGTATTTCATTTCAACAACTCGAAATCACCCAACAGTTTTAGTAGCCGCTCAATCTGATCCTCCGTCGTGAACGGGGTCAGTCCGATATAGAACCCGAAGTCGTGAACGTAGTCGGCCCCTGGGAACGTGCCTTTGAACGCGTCGAACAGTTTGGAGACCGGATGACGCGCCACATTGCCGGTGACGATGGGCCGGGTCTCCACGCCCTCCTTCTCCAGATGCGCGCACAGGTCGGCCTTCTTGAAGGGCGCGTTGGGCGAGACGAGGATGGGCAGGGCGAACCAGGCTGGCTTCGTCGCCTCTGACTGGCAGAGCGGTCCACGGAAATACTTGGTCTTGTCCAGCCCCGCATAGAAGAGCGTCGCCATCCGGTTGCGCGTCTCGTTCCACTCCGGGAGCTTCTTCAACTGGTGCAGGCCGAAGCCCGCTTGCAGGTCGGTGGGCCGCAGGTTGAATCCCCAGTTCACGAACGCATAGCGAGGATCGATGTCGTAACCCTCCAGCGGCTGCTCGCCCGCGAAGTCGATGCTGCGGGTCCAGCCGTGGGCGCGCATGATCCGCATCGTCCTGGCCAGCTCCGGGTCGTCGGTGGTGACCATCCCGCCTTCCATCGTGGTCATGTGGTGCGAGAAGAAAAAGCTGAAGGCTCCGGCGATGCCGATGCTGCCGACACGGCTGGACCCAAACTTCGCGCCCAGCGCCTCGCAGCAGTCCTCCAGCACAAGCAGCCCGTGCTTGCGCGCCAGGGCGAAGACGGGGCGCATGTCACATGGCATCCCCATCAAGTGGACCAGGAATATGGCCTTGGTGTTGGGCGTGATCTTCGCCTCCAGGTCTTTGAAGTCGATGTTGAGCGTGATGGGGTCCACGTCCACGAGCTTCACCTCCAGGCCCGCCATCATCGCCGACCAGATTTGCGTGGGCCACGTCACGACCGGCACGAGGATCTCATCGCCCGGCTTCAACCGCGCACCAGCCTGCGGCCCACACAGCGCGAAGCACATCAGCAGGTCGGCGGAGCTGCCGCTGTTGACCATGACGGCATACTTGGTCCCAATGTAGTCGGCGAACATCTGCTCGAACGCCTTGGTCTTCTCCCACATCGTTGTCCTGAACGAACACATCGAGTCCACGGCCTCCAGGATCTCGTCGGTGCCGTAGGTGGCCAGGGAGAGTGGATACCAGTAGTTGGGCTTGCGCGTGTTGGCGCGGCTGGCGTTCTCCAGGAAGAGATCGATTACGCCGCGCAGCCGTTCAGTAGTCTGGTCGTTCACAACCCTAAGAACTAGGTCATGTGTCGAGCTGGGCGTTGGCGGCGCGCACGCGATCCATGTAATCCACGTAAGCCCGGCGCAGTCCTTCTTTCAAGTCCACCTTTGGCTTCCAGCCGAGAGTCCTGATGAACACACTGTCGAGCCACTTGCGCGGCGTGCCAATGGGCTGGCTCGTGTTCCACATGAGCCGGTCAGGGTCGAGTCCAACTTCAGTTGCAACGGCCAGCGCCAGCTCCTTGATCGAGATGTCCTCGCCGTAGCCGATGTTGATCCAGGAGGTGCCGAAACGTGTCTTGATGTCGCCCTCGGAGTTCATCAGCAGGACGCACGCGGCGGCGAGGTCGTCCACGTAAAGGAACTCGCGTCGGGTCTCCGGGTTGCCCCAGACCTCCACCAGTCCATCTCCAGTCTTGGCCTTGTGGAACCTGTCGATGAGCGCCGGGATGACGTGGCAGCCTGGCTTGTAGTTGTCGCCCTGGCCATAGAGGTTGGTCGGCATCACCGAGAAGAAGTCGAGGCCATGCTGACGCCGGTACGCATCGCAGAGCTTCAGCCCAGCGATCTTGGCCAGCGCGTAGCTCTCGTTGGTCGGCTCCAGCGGGCCAGTCAGGAGGTAGTTCTCTATGATGGGCTGCGGGCAGTCCCGTGGATAGATGCAGGAGGAGCCGAGGAAGATGAGCCGTTGCACCCGCGTGGCCGCTGCTGACTGGATGACGCTGTTCTGAATCTTCAGATTCTCCAGGAGGAAGTCCACCGGCTGCGTCCGGTTGGCTGCAATGCCTCCGACCTTCGCGGCGGCGAGGAAGACGTGGGTTGGCTTCTCGGTCTCGAAATAGCGCCGTGTTTCAATCTCATTAGTGAGGTCACCGTTTTTGGCCAACACCATGTATTTGCCCAGCATGGCGCGGGTGAGAGAGGAGCCGACCATGCCACGGTGACCGGCGACGAAGACTTTGCTCGTTACGTTGTCCATGCACCACTAGAACGTGGTGTAGTGATAGACGTGGAGGCGTGGCGGAGAAAAGTATTCGTCGAGGTGCTCGAACACTCCGAAGCGGCGCGTGAGGAAGCGTTGATGCGACCACTGACGGAACCGGCGTTTGGACCAGCCAGCGGGGCAGTAAATGGTGAACCAATTCATGGAGAGGTGTAGGCCGGTGCGGAGTCTTGCGACTCGCCTGGTGTGAAGCCCAGGCGTCCAAAACACACCGGCCTACCGGACGCGCATCCGTTCAATGATTTCAGACGTTGAGCGACCCGGCGTCAATGGTAATAGCATGATGCGTCCACCGCAGCTCTCAACCGCGTGCTTCTCCGCCGAGTTGAGCGAGTTCATCGAGTAGTCACCGCCCTTGATCCAGACGTTGGGCCTGACCAGCTTCAGGAACTCGGTGGCCTTGGTGCCAGGGAACACGCACACCGCGTCCACGGACTCCAGGCCCGCGATGATTTCGAGGCGGTCCTCCTGGCAGTTCACAGGGCGTCCTTCTCCCTTGAGCGCCTTCACGCCCTCGTCATCGTTGATGCCGACCAGGAGGAGGTCGCACATCTCAGCCGCCTGCCGCAGATACCGGACGTGACCGGCGTGCAGGACATCGAAGCAGCCGTTGGTGACGGCCAGCGTGGTGGAGCCTACGGCTCTGCGCCAGGACTCCAGCCCCTCCATCGTGAGGATCTTGTGTCGCATATTCTCATGCCGCCTTCTCCGAGACCGCAGTCACGAGGTCACGCAGCCCTTGGGCCACGGATGATTCAGAGACGGCTTGCATGTCATTGAGAACGCATTCGGCGAAGAGCTTGCCGAAGCATGAACAGAATTCCGTGGGCGTGTAGGCCGGGGCGATGGCAGCCAGCGTGTGATACCGCTGGAGCGTGGCGTATTCCAGGGTTGGTCCCCACTGGCGGATCTTCACGCCTTCCGAGTCCCGGTAGGGCACATGGTTGGCGATGAGCGCATTGGCCAGGTTGAGCGCGACCAGACGGTCCACGGCACGCGGGTAGGACTCCACCAGCTCGCGGTAGCTGCGGGTGTTCTTCCGAATGTCCGGCGACTCCAGCTTGCTTTGGAAGCTGTCGATCTGCGTGGACGATGGCAGGCCCAGCTTGTGCCGCCAGATGGCCTGGCCCTTCGCGCCGGACTTGCGCAGGATGATGAGGCCGAACTCGCGCAGCAGGGCAGCCTGGGCGCGCAGGAAGTCCGTGCGCTGAAGCTGAGGGAAGAGACGGATGGCCGGTTCATTCTCCGGCATGGCCGCAGCGTCGCCCAGGCCCGAATCGGCCACGCGCCACTGCAACTGCATCCAGGAGGAATAGACGGAGGTGATCTTGCCCAGGGCGTGAGCCTTGAGCTTGTCACCAGTGCCTTTGACGATGTGTTGCGGGTTCATTTTTAATTGGACCGGAAATAGACTGCATCGCAGGGCAGCGTGCTGTAGCCGCCGTCGTAACCGTTCAGGAAGTGTGACCAGCCGTCTGTGCTGACAGCCTCCTTGGCTGCTTCATCAATGTCGATGCCGCCAATTTTGATGGCTTCCTTCTGGGCCTCCTCATCGCCATAGATGTCGTTGAGCCAGTCCATCGGGTCAAACTCCGTCCCAAGCTTGTCGAGGTAGGCTTCCTTGAGGCTGTCGATTACCTCTTCGTTGATGCCGCTCTGCTCGTCGGTGAAGTAGTCGTCTTCATCAATGGGAAACCCAGAGTCTGCGATCAGAGCCTTTACGAAGTCCTCGTCGTCCATCTTGGACAGCCGGGTGCTCTCCGACTGGATGAACTGCTGTGCATTCTTGAACCCTTTGGCCACGGCGGCTTTGTCGGTGACAGTGGCTTTAAGGTGGTCGATGAACTCGCTGAACAGTTGAGCAACCTGCTTCTCGTGGATGCCAACGAACTCCTTCCTGGAGACGAACACTTCAGACGTGTCTGAGATTACCCCAGCGCGTTCGAGTACATCGGCTTTGTCGTCGTCGCTCATCTCATCGAAGTCATCACTCCGATGTTCGCGCACGTCCTGCCAAAGCGTGTTCTTGAGCTTGTCCTGGTTGATGTGGTTCTTGATGAAGTCGGCGCTGAACAGCTCAGGCTCGCTCTCAAGCTGGTCCCGGACCTGAACGAGTGCCTGTGCTTCAGCGACCTCCTCGTTTTGATAAATCTCCCAGGTGGTGTCGCCGTCTTCAAAGCGCATCCGGTCCTCTTCATCGCTCTTGTTGTCGTCCAGGTGGAGCGACAGATTCTCCTCCATGTTGAACTCGTCGATGGCACGGAATCGCCAGTCGGTCTCGTAGGTGGAAATCAGCTCACCCTTCAGCTCGTCCTTCGACGAATGCTGCTCAGCCGGGTTGGGCACGGCCTTGGGCTTGCGCGGACGGGCTTCGGTCAACTGCTGGACAAGGGGGCTGGCTTTCATGGCATGGGTAATCCGTCACGGTAGGCATGGATTTCACCGAGGTCGAAGAAGCCAACGTCGATGTCCAGCACGCGGCTGCCGAGTTCGGACACGCCGTCGAAAAGTTTCTCTGATCCCTCCACGTTGGTCAGGGTGCCGCTGGTAGTGGTCAGAGGCTCAGTGTCGTCCTCCCACTTGCTGATCCACTCCCACGCTTTGGTGCCGGGCAGCACCCAGGCCGTGCCGATCAGTGCGCCGTCGTTGCCGTGACCTTCCGGTGAGACAGTCAGGCCGTGCTGCTTGAGCAGGGCGACGACGTTGTTCTCGATGCGGCCAGCGTCTTTGCTGATCGCCTCCCAGGACTTGTCGTCGAGTTCAAGGCCCAGCTCAGCAGCCGCATCTTCGACCATCTGCTGCGGGCTGGTGTTGATGGCGAAGCCGAAGGAGACGGGCTGGAGGTTCGGGTCGTGGTCCACCTGCGGGTTCAGGCCACGCCGCTGGTCAGCCGTCATCTGGTGCTGCGTCTGGATGGCGTCGCGCTTGAAGTCGAAGTCATCTTCGAGCAGCACACCGACGATGGAGGAGGCGGTCTTCATGCCTTCTTTCGTTTGTTCAGGAAGTCGGAATGCAGGCGGGCCGGGTCAAAGCCCTTGGCCCACTTCTGCACGTCAGCCATCGCGGACTGCAAATGCTTTGCCACCTCCTGGGCTTCCTTCGCGTCCTTGTAAGGACTCCCACCCTGCTTCACGAAGCTCAGCTCGTCTTCGGGATCGACCATCTCGCGCTTGGTGGCGTTGGCCGGACCTTCATTCTCGTCCTCAAGCTCTTCCTCTTCGTCATCTTCCGCGTTCGCTGGAGCAGGGGCAGCAGCCATCGGCTTTGGCGCAGGAGCTTCCTGGGCCTGCGGAGCCGCGTTGAGAATCATCGCGATGACATC
>Ga0181337_1000001_pt1 | contig 111835 bp, 184 predicted proteins | sample Sp13VDMM15DD_FD_168302 | JGI IMG/M metagenome (GOLD analysis project Ga0181337, IMG submission 168302) | Freshwater viral communities from Lake Michigan, USA - Sp13.VD.MM15.D.D | ecosystem: Environmental > Aquatic > Freshwater > Lake | place: USA: Michigan | collected 2013-04-23 | reverse complement strand
GGCCAGGGCAGCGTGTTTGTGAAAACACGAGCAGACTTGAAGACGTACGGCCAGGTCTGGTCGGCCTTCAGTGAAGTCGCGAAAACACTCGGCTGCTCCAAGAAACTGATCGCGGTGCAGCAATTGATTCAGAATGAGATGTCTCTTGCGGGCATCCCAATCACTCCGGCTGACGGAGCTATCGCGGTGAACAAGGATCAACTGGTTCCGCAATTGCAACGGATTGCGAATCTCCTGAAACAGGTGAAGTAAATGTACACACAAGCTCATGAGGGTCAGCACATTGAGTCCGGCTGGATCGAGCCGGGTGTGCGTACCACTGAAACGAAAAACGCCCACGCTGCAATCATGGGCGCGATGCCGGCCTTCAAGATCATCGGACAATTCAAGGCCGTCGAAAAGGTTGCCCTCTGGGACGCCTTTCGCCAGGTAAATGGTAAGGACAAACCTACCAATTACCAAGCAATCGGTTCCTGCGTTGGACAAGGTAAGGAATGTGCCGAGGCTTACACCTTGGTGAACACTGTCCTTGCCGATCCGACACAAAAGTACGAACAGATTTACGAGCCGTATGGATACGCTCAGAGCCGTGTTTGTGCTGGAATCAGAGGCAACTCGGACGGGTCCACTGGATCGGGTGCTGCGGAAGCGGCCACCAAGTTCGGTGCCTTGTTCATCAAGTACGACCCGACTCTTGCCAACACGATTACCTACGGTGACGGTGGCAAGACGCTGAATCAACCGGGCAACGTCGAAAAGGACTGGGGACGAGCCGGTGCCCCTTCCAAGTACATCGAACTCGGCAAGAAGCAATTGGTGAAGAGTACCGCGAATCTGCGGAACACTGACCAATGCCGCGATGCTCTGGTGAACAAGTACGCAATTACCATTGCGTCGAACTGGGGCGGAAGTATGAAGCCCACCGTCAAGAACGGTGTGCTTCTGAATCGCCGAGTGACAACTTGGAATCACCAGATGGCCGTGATCGCCTATTGGGACCATCCCGATCTTGGCGAAATTTTCTGGATTCAAAACTCGTGGGGCTGGAATGTCCACGGTATCTGCCCGTCGGGTGCGCCTGGTGGTGGTTTCTGGGTATTGAAGGGTGAACTTCAATACATCTGCGACCAGCACGAAGTGTTCGCCTACTCGCCATTCGTCGAAGGATTCCCAGCCGACTGGGTTCCCTGGATTTTCTAACCAAACTCAGCCCCGTTATCGAGGAATCGGTAACGGGGCTTTTTAGAGGGTAAAGACATGAGCATGGAATTTGTTGGTGGTTTCGGTGGTGATCCGGTTCATCCTGATGAATACACGATGCCGGCATACATGTTCAATACGGGCATGATTGTTGTGCAGACGCAGAATCAGGCGAATTGCTTCGAATCGCCGAAGAACAACCAAGTGGTTCGGGCACCGCGTCCGAATCAAATGGATGCCGGTGATTGCTTGAACGATGGAGGTTGGATGTGAAAAAGGGTTTGCTTGTACTTGCGTTTCTTCTCCTTCCGTCCATAGTTTTTGGACAAACGGCTACTGAGAAGGCCAAGATGGCTTTCGAACAAGTCAAAATGTGCAAGTGCGAGAAATGTACTTGCGTTGATTGCAAGTGCACCAGTGATAAATGTGCCTGTGTTGGCTGTACAGCAAAAGCTGCAAAAGCTTTCGAAGCAGTCAAAATCAGTTGCGTTTGTCAGAACTGCGACTGCACTGATTGCAAGTGCACGAAGGACAGTTGCGATTGCGTCGCCTGTAACAGCTTTGACGCTGTGTACAAGAAAGCTGTCAAGGACAACAAAGCTGTGGTACTTGCTGTAAGTGCCCCGAAAATCGAAAGTCCGATGTGGAAACTGATCGAATTGAAAACGATTACAGGCGAGAAGCCTGGTTACATCGTTGGTGTTCCTAAGGATGGAACATTGATTCGGTTGGACTTTCCGCCAAATACACCCAAACAACGCATTCGTTTGGACATTTTGCACATTTATTACCCGCTTACTCCGGGTTATCAAGAGTGCCCAACGTGTCCATACGGCCGAATTTGGGTTGGTGTGCAAAAGACATCGGCTGTTAGGAATCCTGTAGGCCACACTCACACCTGCACCAATTGTGGTGATACTTGGGACCATACCGCCAACCCGACACATACGTGTCAGAATTGCGGTGGACATCCGCCCATCTCTCCGCGAGGAGGGTATGTGGCGGATGTGGTCGCAAGACCGGTTCGAGTTACATCGCGGTGACGGTAGTTTCTTTCATCCTCAGTTGGGGATTTTATGTTCTGGACACCTGAGCAAGAAGCGATTTTACACAACCTGAATAAAGAAAAGGTGCCTCATAAGGAAATCGCATCTCGTTTGGGTCGTACAATCACTTCGATTCGTCGCAAGTTGAAGGCCGGGAAGGAAACACTAGCAGGGGTTAAGGAAAACTTAGAGGTTGATGTTAAGGAAGATGTCACAGTAATCACTTCGCACTCCAAGACAGTGCGAACATTGGATCAAGCTCTCAAGGCTGCACAAGTCAATACAAAGGTTTGGGAAGTCGAACGCTTTGTAGTCAACAAATGGGACTGTGTTGCCAAGATTGAGCCGAAAAATTCAAAGAAAAAGGTGCTTGCCGCAACAGAATTGTGGCAAGTTAAGGTCTTTTTGCGAAGAAAAGTGCCTGTTTTGATCGAAGATGGCATAAAACTCTTCCTCGAACAAGTGCCTGCCGCGAAAATCGACCGAATCTTTTACGAGAAACACGCTGATCCTTACCTTCTTGAGGTAAGTATTTGGGACCACCACTTCGGTAAGTTGGCTTGGGGCCGAGAAACCGGAGAGAACTACGATCTCAAGATCGCGGAACAGATTTACGCTGATGCGGCGTATGAGTTGATCGAAAAAAGTCGTGGGTTCAACATTGACAGAATCGTTTTGCCTATCGGACAAGACTTTTTCCACGTTGATGGACCAAATAACACGACAACTGCCGGTACTCCACAAGATGTTGATGGCCGATTAGCCAAGATTTTCGCTACAGGACAGCGAGCCTTGATTAATCTTTGCGATTTGCTCATGGGAATCGCTCCAGTACACATCCTTTGGGTACCTGGGAATCATGACTGGTACACAAGTTGGTACCTTATCAAGGTTCTCGAAGCCCATTACCGTCACACCAGGACGGTCACCGTGGATGCGAGTGAAATGCCAAGGAAACACATCGAATATGGTGTGAATCTTTTGGGTTATACTCACGGTTGTGACGAAAAACACGGCTCTTTACCGGCGATTATGGCCGGACAATGGCCTCATGAGTGGGCCAGAACGACTCACCGGGAATGGAAGTTGGGACACTTCCATCGAGTGAAAGAAACGCATTACAATGCCGCCGAGACGATCGACGGTGTATTGGTGCGAGTCCTACCTAGCTTGTGTGGGACTGATTCTTGGCACTTTAAGAAGGGCTACGTGGGTGGCATGAGAGCCGCTCAAGCCTTCTTATACAGTGCCAAACGGGGTTACGCAGCACACTTGAATGCCATGGTGAAAAATGCCAATTGAAGATGCCCAATCATTTATCCGCGTTGAGGCGGATGATCCTACATGTTGCCAGGGCCTGAATGCTCATGGCCCTTGCAACATTCGAGCGGTGCCAGGACAGAAGTTCTGTAAGCTGCACTTTGGAATCGGCAATAAGATTGCTGAACAAAAAGAGGCAAGAAACTACAGAATCAACAAATGGCAACACCGCATCAACGAATTGGCCGACAATGATTCGTTGAAGAGCCTCCATGAAGAAATTGGAGTGCTACGATTACTACTTGAAGAGACCATGAATAAGTGTCATACCGATACTGACCTCATGCTTTACTCTTCCAAGATTTCCGACTTGGTCGTGAAAATCGAAAAACTCGTGGCAAGCTGCCACAAACTCGAACTGGCTACTGGTCAACTGGTCAACAAACAAAACATGATGTTCATGGGCGATGTCGTCATTCAAATCATCGGAGAGGTTTGCCCTCCCGACAAGATTGCTGGCGTCTCCGAACGCATCATGCGAGTTATTACAGAGATGAATCATGCCGAACCTGAAACACCCCTTATTCAAGGAAATGGCCAATAGAATCGCTGCCGGACTTAGTCGGAAATCGATTACTACCTGCTCCCAATGGGCTGAAAAGTACCGGGTACTTGGTGGTAAGGACTTCCCTGGTCCGTGGCGATTCAAACACCATCCTTGGTTGAAGGAGATGCATGATTCTCAAGCCCCAATGAATGTGGGTAAGAAGTCAGCACAGATGGGCTACACGGAAACCGTTCTCAATCTGACGTTCTTCAAGATTGATATCGAACGGATTGATTGCCTTTATGTGCTTCCATCAAAGACTCCTGATGCGAGCGACTTTTCTACCGGACGATTCGATCCGGCTTTGGAACTGTCGCCGCATCTGGAGAATCTTTTCAGTGATGTGAAGAACATCGGACACAAACGAGCCGGCCCTACGAATCTTTACATTCGTGGTAGCAAAAGTCGCTCCCAGTTGAAGTCGATTCCTGTCGGCTTCTTGGTACTGGACGAAGTTGACGAAATGGTGGAGAAGAACATTCCACTGGCTATGGCTCGTCAAGACGGTCAATTGACAAAGAATGCTTGGGCGATTTCAACGCCTACGATTCCTACCTTTGGAATTGATGACTTGTTTGGTAAGACCACTCAAGAGCATTTCTTCTTCAACTGTCCAAGTTGCAAAAGATTCATCGAGTTGGAGTTTCCTAAGTCGTTGGTGGTCACTGGTAAAGACCTGTTTGATCCCGACTTGGAAAAGAGCCACTTGATTTGCTTACACTGTAAAGCCGTGTTGCCTCATAAGGGCAAGCATGAGTGGCTTCAAACTGGTCGATGGGTGCCAAGCTATACGGACCGTGAGGAACGTGGCTTCTACATTCATCAGCAGTATTCGCCGACAGTGTCGCCATACGAACTGGCGAAGTTCTCGATAGAATCGGAATACAACCCGGCTGTCGAGCAAGAGTATTGGAACTCGAAAGGCGGACTTGCTCATACTGTCGATGGTGCGAAGCTTGATGACGAAACCATCAAGAAGTGCTACGGTTCTTACAAAAAGAAAGAACTTCCGAAGAATGGCTTCACGACAATGGGTGTCGATATCGGTAAATGGATTCACTACGAAATCGACTTGTGGTACCCACCGGAGCATGTTCAGAATGACTTGAACTTGGAATCTTACTGTCGTGTTGTAACGATGGGTAAGGTTCAAAAGTTCGAAGACCTGGATGTGTTGATGCGAGAGTTTCAAATCAACTTCTGTGTAGTTGATGCGAATCCTGAAAGACGCAAGGCATTTGAATTTGCCTCTCGCTTTTGGGGTTACGTTAAGATGTGTTTCTATGGACGAGGCATCCAAGGGAAACAGATTAACGTACCGAATGCGGACCGAAACGCAGAACCAACTATCACAGTTGATCGAACATCGTGGCTGGATATGTCTCTCGGCCGATTCCGGTCGAAGAGAATTGAACTGCCAAATGACACTGACCTCGAATACTTGCAGCACCTGAAAGCCTTGGTGCGTGTGTTCGAGAAAGACCAGGATGGTAACCCTGTGGCAAAATACATCAAGAAGGAACGAGATGAAGACCACTTGGCACACGCACGAAACTACGCAGAAATCGCTCTGCCTTTTGCGTGTGGTATGGGTCAGAGCCAAGACATTGTCGAAACACCTATATAGGAGAAACCATGTTCTTCAAGAACATACTGAATAGAATCGTTCACTACAATGACGGGGCAATGATGTCCATGTTCCGTCAGCGTGTGAAGTCCGGTTCGCACGAATCGATCGGTAAGGTCCGCATGGGACCGAACGCAATCCATGTAGGAATCACCCGAGCGGATGGTTCCTATGAAGACCTTGGTGTCAGCTACAACTTGCTGACCAACATTGGTCGTGACTGGCTGTGCGGCGCAATCGGTGGATTCTCGGCAGCAGGTAATACTGTTGCGTCGGATATCTCCACTGGTATTTCCAGCACAAGCATCACTGGTACTGGCTCGGTATGGACCGCCAGTAACCTTGCCACCCCTCAACTCGGTCTGGCTGGTATGCGTGTCTATGCGGCACCGAATACCAGCACCAACCCGGTTGTGTACGGCAACATCATCAGCAACACGACCAACGTAATCACCATTGACAAATGGTGGAAGGCTGATGACACGACAGGCACGACACCGACAAGCGGTGATGCTTTCATCATCGCACCGGGTGGCTTTGCTGCTGCTCGATTCATGGCCTTGACGACAAACTCTTCGGCTGCAAGTGCATCGAACACGGTGCTTGCCTCCGAAATCACCAACAACGGTGGTGCCCGTGCGTTGGCGACGTATGCCCATACCTTTGGTGCTGCGACGTTCACGCTGCAAAAAGCATTCTCGATTAGCGGTACGTTGACCGCGATTCACCGGATGGGTCTCTTCACCACGCTGAGTGCTGCTGGAGCCGACCCGATGATTTTCGAGACGGTGTTGAACCAAGACGCAACAGTCGGCAACGGTGACACGCTCACTGTGACCGACACTCTCACGGTTTCGGGGTAATCATGTTTAAGTGCAAAACATGCGGTCATGTAGAATCGGCGGAACAAGCGGGTGAATGCTCCCATCCACACGCTTGTTCCGCCTGTGGTGCGGGCATCACCTACAATCCGAAAACCGGAGCCAAGGTGTTGGACGCCTCGAATTGGGAAGTCCTTGGACAAGCATTGCCCAACGGACTCAAAGAACTACCGAACGGAAAAGCGATTTCTCTTTCCACTGGCAACACGTTGGGACTCAAGCAGAGTACCCAGTAATCTGGAGATGACATGTCAAATGCAAATGTTTGTAATTTGACGCATCCCGATTACCAGCAACAACTTCAAGAATGGATAAAGTGGAGATACACGTATGAGAGCGGAACCGCTTTCATCCGAAAGTATCTCCGACAATTTACCAATCGTGAAGACCCTGATGATTTTACGATGCGTCGGGATATTTCTTATTGTCCTGCCTTTGCAAAGGCCGCTCTTGATGAAGTGAAGAACTCCATCTATCAGCGTATGGCCGATGTGAGCCGGCAAGGTGGCAGTAAGAAGTATCAAGCAGCTTGTGAGGGTGGCAACGGTGGTGTCGATTTGTGCGGCTCTTCGATGAACTACTACATTGGATGTAGTGTTCTTGAGGAAATGCTCAAGATGCGTAAAGTCGGGGTGTATGTCGATATGCCGAGTGACGTAGGACAAAGTCAGGCAGATTCGGCACACAAACATCCTTACCTTTACACTTACATCACCGAAGACATTCGAGCTTGGAAGCTTGATGATACTGATGACCTTACTCAGTTTCAATCTGTCTTACTGAGAGATCATATTTACGAATATGATAATCAGTTTGGTTTCCCGGTGAATTGTGTTGAGCGTTATCGACGAATCTGGAAGGAAGCCGGAAAGGTCTACTTCGCTTTCTACAATGCTGCTGGTGACATGGTTGATAAGAATAATCAACCTGTCAAAGACCCAACAGTCCTGAACATTCCGATTGTGCCGTTCGTATTGTTTGAGATTAGCGATTCGCTGATGAAGAACATCGCGGATTACCAGATTGCTTTGCTCAATCTGGCTTCGGCGGATATGATTTATTCGCTGAAAGCTAACTTCCCATTCTACGTCGAACAGTACGAAGCACGAATGAATAGCCAACATCTCCGACCTGCTGGAGATGGTACGGCAGAAGGTGCTGTGACAAGCAGCACCGAAGAAGTCAAAATGGGTGTCGCAAAAGGACGACGATATCCGAAGGGTTTGGACGCTCCGAAGTTCATTCACCCTTCCTCGGAACCGATGACCGCCTCGATGGAGAAACAGGACCAACTCAAGGGTGAAATTCGACAACTCGTCGGATTGGCTCTTGCGAATCTCAAAGGTCCACGAATGGCATCGGCGGAATCGAAAGCAAAAGATGAAGCTTCTCTTGAAGCTGGTCTTAGCTACATTGGTATGACCCTTGAAAACGGCGAACGGAAAGTCGCCGAGATTTGGTCGTACTACGAAGGAGAGAACAAAGTCGCGACAGTCAACTATCCTGAAACGTACACGCTACGGACTGAACAAGATCGCCGTACCGAATCGGAACAGTTGGGCAAACTTCTGCCACTTGTACCGAGTGTTACGTATCAAAAGACTGTTGGCAAGAAATTGGCAAACTCGTTGCTTGCAGCGTCTAGTTCGAAAGAAACGATGGAGAAGATTTATAAGGAAATTGATGATGCTCCTGGTTTCTGTAGCGATCCTGTGACGATTGCCAGTGATGTGGAACATGGATTGGTTTCCAACGGTACAGCTTCTATCCTTCGCGGCTACCCTGAGGGTGAGGCCGAGAAAGCTGAAAAGGACCATGAGAAGCGATTGAAACGGATTCAGGAGGCTCAAGCTCCTAAGAATCCTGTCCAAGATGGACAAGCCAGAGGAATCGTAGACCAGGGTGGTGACCCACTGGCTGGTAAAAACGAGAAGAAGGAACAGAAAGACCCCACTCAAAATGATACTGGTAAAGTGCCAGTACGCGGAACTGGGAAACCTACACCCATCAAATAGTAGGGATTTCTAAAGGTGTGCAATGAAGAATCGTTACCTCCCTGGGCTGATCGTTTCGACGTTTTACGATGGCGATGAAGAAGCGGCCGCAAAGGAAGCGGAAGCCAAAGCTACTGCTGATGCCGAAGCTGCTGCGAAAGCAAAAGCCGAAGCGGAAGCAAAAGCGAATCCGAACCAGGTGTTCACACAGGACCAAGTGAACAAGATGCTGGCGGAAGATCGTCGAAAGCACAAGGCTCAAGTCGACAAGCACGTCGCTGAGCTTGAGCAGTTGAAGAAGTCCAAAAGTCTCTCCGATCAAGAACGGACGAATCTGACGACCAAGATCGAAGAGCTTCAAAATAGCGTGTTGACAAAGGAACAACGCGCTGCCAAGGAAAAAGAAAAGCTTGAGAAGGACCTTAAGGCCACGACCGAGCAACTCACGGCCGATCGTGATCAGTGGAAGAATCGCTTTCATTCGTCTCAGATCAAGCAAGCGATTACCAGTGAGGCAGCAGCCCACAAAGCATTCGACTCTGACGCGTTGATTGCTATTCTGGGGCCGCAGACGCGACTCGTTGAAGTCTTGGACGAATCTGGTCAACCGACCGGCGATTTCGTTCCGAAGACCAAGTTCAAGGACGTTGACAAAGAGAAGAAGGAATTCGTCGCGGACCTGACGGTGCCGGAAGTTGTGGCACGCATGAAAGAAATTCCCAAGTACGGATACTTGTTTGAAACTACTGCACAGGCTGGCGTGGGAGCCAATACACGGCCCGGTGGCAGGGGTGTCGATCCATCCGAAATGACGCCCGCTCAATATCGTGAGTGGCGCAAGAAAGAAGGTCTGTAAAACATGAAGACTCTCAATTACCTCAAAGCGGTCGCTGTTTGCACCGTTTACGCGAACGACAACAGCGCATACGTTCCTCAGATGTGGGCACAGGAATCGCTCGCCATCCTTGAGGAAAATATGGTGGCTGCGAACCTCGTTCACCGGGATTTTAGCCCGCTGATCGCCTCCTACGGCGACACGGTCAATACCCGTCGTCCGAGCAAGTTCACCGCCCTCCGCAAGACCGGCACGGAAAACGTGACGGATCAAGATGCCGTGGCCACGAACGTAGCGGTCGTCCTCGACCAGCTCTTCCACGTGACCTTCGTCATCTACGATTCGGAAGCCAGCAAGTCCTTCAAGGACCTGGTGACCGAATACATGCGTCCCGCCATGTTGGCGCACGCTCAGGCCATTGACAAGGTCGTTCTCGGCCAGGTCAGCAACTTCATGGGCAATGCCTATGGAACCCTGAACGGCCTGACCGTCAACAACGCGATCGACGGCATCCTCGGAACTCGCGAAATCATGAATCGGAACCTGGCTTACGTCGATGGACGTAACCTGATTCTGACTCCCTCGACCGAAACCACTCTCTTGAACCTGCCGATTTTCACGCAGGCCAACCAAGTCGGTGACCAAGGTCAGGCTCTCGCGAACGCGTACATCGGTCGCAAGTACGGATTCGGAACGTACATGTCTCAGCACATGTCCAGCGTTGCCGTGACTCCGTCTGTCGACGCGACGTACCGCACCAACGCGGCTGCTGCGGCTGGCGCGACGACCCTCGCCCTCAAGACCGGTACGACGGACTTCCTCAACAACGCGTGGTTCACGGTTGTTGGCTCGGGCGTTCCTCACCGCGTTCTGACTGGTGGCCAGGGAACGGCGACCAGCATCACTTTCACACCGGCCCTCACGGGTGCGGTGCTTGACAGTGCGGTCGTGACCTTCACGACTCCGGGCGCTGTTGAACTCACCGCCGGATACGCGGCTGGGTACAACAAGGAAATCATCGTTGACGGTCTCTCGGTCGTGCCGAAGATTGGTCAGCTGGTTTCGTTCAGCAACACGGCCAACAGCCCGGTGTACACGATCATCAACGTGTCCACCTACGCCGGCCCGAGCTACGGTCTGACCTTGGACCGTTCGCTGCAAGTTGCGGTCGCGGACGAAGCGCCTGTGCAACTGTCGCCGATGGGTGAGTACAACTTCGCCTTCCACAAGAACGCGATTGCACTCGTGACCCGTCCGATGGAACTGCCTCGCCAGGGAATCGGTGCTGCGTCGGCCAACGTCAACTACAACGGCCTGTCCGTTCGCGTTGTCATGACCTACGACGGCAAGGCCCAGGGTACTCGCGTGACTCTCGATATCCTCGCGGGTATCAAGACACTCGACACCAACCTCGGTGCCGTGTTCGTAGCGTAATCAAACGGGGCAACCTCATTGAGGTTGCCCCGTAATTTTCGGGTTGTATAACGAAAGCACTTGCCTTTAGGCGGAGAGAGCGTCGAATACAACCCTTTACGGTCTTTTGGTGTAATGGCTAACACACTCGGCCGTCAACCGAGAGTAGTAGGGTTCGAATCCCTCATCGACCGCTTTTACGGGATGGACTGGAATCTGGTACCAGCTTGGTCTCATAAGCCAAACAATGTGGGTTCAAATCCCACTCCCGTAACTTTTCTTGGAGATTAAAGATGGCTCTTGAACAACTGTTTAACGGTGCAGGACAGTCTACTCTATCGAGTAGCATTGACGCATCGCAAACAACTTTGGTTGTTGCCAGTGCGACGCCTTTTCCGACAAGTGGAAATTTTCGGATTCGCGTTGGCAATGAACTAATGAAAGTAACTGGTGTATCCAGTACAACATTCACTGTCGTTCGTGGTCAAGAGGGAACATCTGGTTCTACTCACCCGAGTGGAGCGAATGTTGATTACGAACTGACCAACGGTGCATTGGCCGCGATTCGTGCCGAAATGTACAGTGTTGGTACTTACGCGAATCGGCCAGCGACTGCCCGCACTGGTGCTATCTACGGTGTGACAGACGGCTTTGTTCTGTCTCGCTATAACGGAAGTGCTTGGGAAGAATGGGGACCGCTGTATCCGATTGTACCACCAAGCACCACTTTCGATCAACAGTGGAGTTGGCACCAACAAGGTTCTGCCACTTTTGTTCGTGATGGTGCCTCATGGATCATGAAGGTTCCGGCTGAAACAAGTGGTTTGGTTCGTATGCTGGTCAAGAGTAGACCAGTCAGCGACTACACCATCGAAATCGGAATGCGGTTGCTTGGCTACCCTGCTGATTACACTGGGTGGGGTTTGATCTTCAAGAACGCATCAAATGCCCACACTCACTTTGGTGCAGGCTTTCACGCTACGGGTGGCGATGCCTTGCACTTGTTGAACGACAAGTATGACAATGGTGGTGGCTTTAACAGCACTTACATTGCAATCGGTTCAAGCCCGCGTCTGAATACGCTGAACTGTCCAATGTTCTGGCGAATCAAACAAGACGGGTTGTACCGGACTTGTCAATACAGTCAAGATGGTGTGTTCTGGTATACATACCACTTCGTTGTAAATGCGGATTTCCTGGGAACAGTTACTGAGATTGGCTTTGGTGGCCAAACTAGCAACAATAAAGACAGTTTTATGGAAATTTTCCATTACAAGGAGTATTAACAGTGGCTCTGGAAACATGCACAAATCTGGCAACGACTACATTGAATGGTGGAATCAATAATTCCACTACGACAGTTGTCGTAACCAGTGGGGCTGTTTTCCCATCCACTGGTAACTTCCGAATCTTAATTGGTTCGGAAATCATGCTTGTAACGGCACGGTCTACAAACACCTTGACTGTTGTTCGGGCACAGGAATCGACATCTGCTGCAAGTCACTCTGACCTTGATGTCGTAACTGGACCCCTGACAGCAGGGTCTTTGAATCAAAGTGTGTCGGACTTGTCTCAGTCTGGTGTACTCGCAAGTACACCGGCTGCGGCAAAAGATGGGTTGGTCTACTTCCCAACTGATACTGACCAATGGACGCGTGATAATGGTAGTTCACTGGCAACGATGTCCACGTTGAACTTGTTCACGCCTCCAGTGTTGGGTGACTTTACTTGGGCTAACCAAGGGAGTTGCACAACTTCGACAACGAAGGGTGGAATCAACGTACAGATTCCTGCTGATAGTGGCCTGAGTCTTCGAGTGTTGCATAAGTCAAAAACAGCACCTTACAAGATTACTGGCTACTTCATCTTCAACCAGAGTTCTTTGTCCTACCAAAGTTGCGGTATGGGCTTCTATGACCCAACTGGTGGTAGACTTGTGTCGATGCACTTCATTGTGTTCGACCATGATTACAGCTATGTTGAATGTTGCCGTTGGGGAAGTACGACGAACTTCAATACGGCACCGGCCTACAGCTTCATGGGTACTTGCGGATACTCAATGGGTTGGATGCAAATTGAATACGCATCTAACACATTGTACTTCCGCATGAGTAATAACGGTTTCGACTGGATTACTGTCTACTCGGAAGCTCACACAGCTTGGTTGTCTAACGCACCAACAAAAGCGATGTTTTACGGCCGAAACAACACAGGCAACGTAATCAACCACGCGTTCACTCTGTTGAGTTGGAAGGAGGAATAACGTGGCTCTGGAACAGTTTCCTAACTTCGCACGCACGACGCTTGACGCGAACATCAACAACTCGACGACGTCGATTACTGTTGTGAATGGTACGCGATTCTCAGCCCCAGGACGAGTCGTCATTGGGTCTGAGATTATGCGACTCACAGCGGTTGTGGGTAATACACTCACCGTGACTCGTGGGCAAGAAGGAACAACTGGTGCTTCGCACAATTTGGGTGACGTAATCATCCAGACGATTACCAAGGCTGGCCTTGACCAGTGGCTCAGTGATGCTCGACTCAGTGACACCTTTGCTAATCTGCCAGCGGCTGGTGTCGCTGGCCGTTCGCAGATCATCACTGACGGGTGTTCGATAGCCATTGATGATGGGGCCAACTGGAATCACTTCGGGCCGTTCTTTCCGAATTTGACACCACCTGTTGACGCCCAATTCTCTTGGGTTAATCAGGGTGGTGCTTCGGTGAGTACAGCCCGTGGAGGCGTAATACTCACAGCACCAGCCGGTGCTGGTTACAGTATGCGACTTCGATACAAAGCATTGACTGCACCTTACAAGGTGACAATGCACTTCATGCCGAATCTTCCCAACAATAACTACATGATTTGTGGTTTGGGTTTGAGAAGTTCGGCATCCGGTAAGTGTGAGGAAATACATCTTGCAAACGCGAGTAATCGACAGGCACTTGAAGTTGGTAAGAACACCAACGAAACGGCTTACTCAAGTACACCTGCTTCGATTTTTGCAGACAATGCAGGACACTGGATTCGCTGGTTTCAGGTAGAAGACGACAACACGAACATTTACTTCCGTTACAGTAATAACGGAAAAATGTGGATTACGTTGTTCAGTGAAGCCAGAGGTACTTTCTTCTCTGGAGGTAGTACCCCAACCGGAGCATTCTTCTACGCCAATACTAACGGGGGCAGTAAGGACGCACAAATGCACGTGAAACATTGGCTAGAACAATAGAAAGGGTTGTTAAATGGCTGTTACCGGAAAATTGGGAACAAGTGACAGCCTTCTAGGTAACATCCTACTTGGCGACATTGTTGTCGATTCGTTGACAACAACAGACAGTCCTACTCTATCGGAATCGGTAAGTAGAACAGTAGGTCTACTCAGAACAACAACAGATTCACCGACGACTTCGGAATCGGTGGATCGAACTGGTTTGTTTTACCGGACTACGGTAGACGCTCCAACGATTTCTGAAAGTGCAACAGCAGTTAGTGTTATTGGAAATGTTACTTTCGACGCTCCGACTTTGTCGGATGCTGCTGTCGTTGTAACTATCCAGCCTCGAACAACAACTGATGACCCGACCATCTCCGAAGATGCAACGGTCGTCATCCTTGTAACGCGAACAACAACTGATGCTCCAACACTTTCCGAGAGTGTTGCAGTAGTCGCTGATTTTGTTCGGCATCCAACCGATGCACCAACACTCTCGGAATCGACTGACTGGGTAGCGATACTTAGTCGAACTGCTACTGACGCACCGACCATTAGTGAGAGTGCGACAGCAAGTTTGACGTTCATCAGAACTACAACTGATGCTCCGACGATCTCTGAATCTGTAATAGCTCACTCTGATCCAAGTCGAAATGTCACTGACATTTCGACTATCTCAAGTGCGGTTGTTGCAAACAAAGTGGTCAATCGGAGTATCAGTCAGACTCTGACGATTACTCAGTCGAACTTGGTTGCCACACCTATTCAATCCGTTGAACAAGGTTTGTCAATCAGTCAGAGTGTTGAAGCTGTCAAGGATTTGTCGAAGAGTGCTTCGAATACACTGACCTTTAGCCAGTCTGCTGACTACTTCCAGTTCAAGCCGACTGACGCTGACAATACCCTGACAATCACTCAGGATGTTGATGTTGTCCAAACAACTGGTGTTGGCAACGAACTGACAATTACGCAAGATGTGGCCGTTCAATACGATCCACACCTTGACCAACAGTTCCATGTGTTGGTTCCCGCACAGACCGTAACGATTGCAGCGATCTTCAATAGAAGTATCGAACACACTGTGGCACTTGCACAGTCTGTTGGTTACTTAAAGATCGTTGAGATATCGGTAGCAAACAACCTAACGGTTTTGCAATCGGTCATTGGTGGTCCGCTACGGAATGCTTCTAACGTCTTGGCCGATCTCGACCATGATGTTGACGTTGATGTACAACGTAACAAGTCGGTAAGTCAGTCGCTGGCCGTCACACAAAGTGTCGGTCTGGCGATGATTTTGAACCGTAGTCTTGTCAGCGAACTGGAGTTCAAACAAGAACACCAGAAAGCCGATGGGGCTGGTGGCTTCATTCAAGTACCTAACGTCATTGTGACGCAAGGTGGCTCGACACCGATTCCAGGTACTCCGGATGGCCTTCCAGGACCGGCACCTGATATTGAATGTTGCCCCATCCCAAGTGGGTCTACAGTCTATCAAAGTGCTACACGTGCGATCGTGCTGCCGAATCCTGAATACAGTGATTCGGAAGGGAATGTAGCAGCAGTAAGTATTAAGCGAACGATCACTGGCCAGACTTACTCTTATGTGAAGAAGAGTGCCAACCGTAAGCTGAAATACAAGTTCACCATAAATCAACGGAAGGCTTATGAACTGCGACGATTCCTGCTGGACTTCCTCGGAGATCGAATCAACATGACGAACTGGAAGGGCGAAATGTGGACCGGGTTCTTACTGACTGATCCGGCTGAAATCATTTCCACTTCGCGTGGAGGAATTTGTAACGGCGACATGTACGAAGTCGAACTTGAATACCAGGGAGTGAGGGTTAACTAATGGCAATTATTGACATCTCTGTTGATAGCACGTTGACCCTTGCACAAACCCAAGGTAATCAAGCCAATCTGAACTTGGCCTGTCTCAACAATTTGTTTCCCATGCAGGGTTGTACGCCATACAACTCTGAGTATTTGGATGCTTACGGCACTTTGTCGGAAGCAAACAACTACTTTGATAATCGTCTACGCTCTACAGCGTGGAAGCGTGCAAGGAAAGAAGACAAGAAGTCTGCCATGCACGAGGCGACCGAGATGATCGATCGCTTGAACTTCACGGGAGTCAAAGCTGACGCAAGCCAAGTTCATCAGTTTCCGCGTGGTCCGAGTCCGGTAATCATCTGTGGCGTCAATACCGCAGGTGACCCGGATGACGCGATTCCTGCTGACATCAAAAAGGCTTGCTTTGAAATTGCGATAAAGCTCATCCAAGGGTATGATCCTGATCGTGAAGCTGACATCCTTGCTGCTACTTCTCAAACGTACAGCAATGTCAGAACTGGTTACGATCGTTCGTTCATCCCCGATTATATGCGTGCAGGCATTCCTAGTTTCCGAGCTTGGAGTTACCTGAAACCATATTTACGCGACCCGGAAGAGATTGACATCATTCGGGTATAAGGAGCTTAACATGGAACCTATTTCAACAGAATGGGTTGCTGTCTTGATGGCAATTTCTGCTGCTATCGGGCCGATTATCACAAAGATAAAGGAAGCTTTGTCGCAGAAAAAGAAAGAGGATCAGGAGGGTGCTGCTTTCCTTTTGACAAGTTACAAAGAAACGATTTTGCAGCAAGATGCGAAGATGCAGAGGCTGGAAACGAAACTTGTCGAAGTGCAACAAAAAGTTGTTGACATTCAAACTGCGAATGTCGCAACGCTGATGGAAAACATCACTATGAAAGAACAACTCAAAACTTTGTCAGCGGAAAATACCGAGCTTCGTGAGAAGGTTGCTGACTTGGAACGGAGGATACCGAAATGATTCGCGTCTGCGTAATCAGCCGCGATGAGGATAAGTTACGTCAAGTGCTGGTGGCTTACGGTTTCGAGATTGCGTCACTTGAAAACTGCCACATTATCGTGGCCGACGCTCCAGTACCCGACGTAAAAGTCCCCGTCTTGCTGTACACAAAAGAAGAAGAGTTGAAGAACGCAATCGCTGAAATTGCAAAGCAGTTCAAGCCATTGCATGACACTCTTCATGAATGCCTCGATCTTTGCAAACCCAAGGAGTGAACTGATGACACCCGGCGGTGCAGCTTACATCAAGAATGTGTTGTATAAATTGAAATTGGATTATGGAACTCCAATTGATATTTACCGCTACGGGTCGCAAACAGTTGACACTCGTACCGGCGAAATCGAAAAACCGAAAACTGTCCTGAACGTGTCTTTAGCTGTCGTGTTGGATGAAGGCAGCAAGCGACAATTCAAGCCAGCCAATAATCAGTTCAACTACGGTGGTAACTTTGACACGGCCAAACATGTCTGCATCATTGATGCAGAAGATGTCCCTGTCGACTTTGTGCCCAACATGGAAGATTACATCGTACACAATGGCACACGATGGGCCATTTCGAGTATCACCGAATTGATTAGCGGTTATGGTTGGGTTATCACGATGACAGACACACAAGGTGTTCCGCCAGCACAGTTGCTGAGCGACTCAGTGTGCACTGAACTTGATATTGATCAAGGGGCGCACAATGATTAACAAAGAACACATCATCCGCTGGATTCGAGCTTCTCTTTATACTTGGTTTGGAGACCAACTTAAAGACAAGATTCATGTGTTCATCGAGCTTACTGAGCATGTCGATAAGAATGGTAAGATTGTTACCAAGAAACCGACATGGGCAGAAATGCGAATGGATGGACCTTTGGTTCGGGAATGTCATGGCCGTGACAAGTACACGATTACCATGAACTTCTTGGTCGAAACTCAATTGACTGGCAACAATGTCTATACTCACGATACTTCGGTAGGCCGCGTGTTTGCTACTTTTGCCCCCAGTATTACCGTATTCAAACTCGGTAATGGAGTTGAAGACGATAAAAGCGCTGTAGGGTGCCTCGTCCTTGATACCGAAGAGTCTGACCCGATTGTGGTTCACCACTTCGGCCAGCTTGATCCCGCTGTGAAATTGACACAATCAACGGTCCAAGCCTACTACTGTATGTACTTGGACACTTAACAGGAGTTTTGAACATGAAGTACCTCAAGGGTATTCCGGTCAATACGTCTTACGCGTACTTTGACCTCAAGAACGCCGAAATCTATATCTTCGATGGATATGGAACGGCAAGCGGTGGACCGACTGGTTACCTCGTGAACAACGCGGGGACCAACGAAGTCCAGGAAATTGCTTTCGATGGCACGATGGCGAGTGGCTCGTACAAGTTGCGATTCCGCGGTGAACTGACTGCGGCAATTTCGACGTACACGGCTGCTGCGGCTCAGGCTGCTCTGCAAGCCCTGACCACAATCGGTTCCGGCAACGTGACTGTGACTGGTACGACCGGCACTGGTCCGTTCACCGTTACTTTCGTTGGCGACCTCGCCGGCGAAAACCTCCCGCTGATCGATTCGGAAGCGAACAGCTTGATGACGTCTGGCCCTGCGGCAATCGTTATCAGCCATTCGACTCTCACCGCTGGTGTCCCGGCCTACGCGGCAGGCATCTCGACGATTGCGATCGACACTGGAACGGGAACGATCCAAGTTGGTGACAGCTTCTCGATCACCAACGACGACACGACGCTGAATGATGCGACCGTCTACACCATGACTGGTGGAAACGGAACATCTTCGGTGACGTTCACTCCGGCATTGACCCTGGCGGTTCAGAACAACGCTGTGGTCGCTGTCGCTCCGCACACCCTGCAAGTGCGGCTCGGTGACGGTAGCTTCTCCTACACGGAGAAGAAAGCTCGCGAGTACAAGAAGAATCGCGGCAAGCTCGATTCGGTGCGTAATGGTGATGAAGAACCGCTGGAAGTCAAACTCGACTTCGGCTGGATTTTCATCAAGTCCAGCACCGGCGAAGACTTGACTGTCGAAGACGTTCTCAAGCAGCAAGGTCAGGCATCGACTTGGGTCAGTGCCGGTCAAGACCCTTGCGAACCGTACTGCGTTACTCTGCGTATCGAGTACGTTCCTCCTTGCTCCACGGCAAAGAAGGAAATCATCGATCTGGCTGAGTTCCGTTACGAGGAACTCCAGCACGATACGAAAACGGCCATGATTGCATGTACGGGTAAGTGCAATCTGACTCAGGCAACCGTTACCCGCGTTGACCAATAAGCGAGGCATTCAATGCGTATTCTGGGCCAAGAGATTAAGGGTCCGAACGAAGAACTGATTGTCATCCCTCGGGGTGACAGTCAGATCGTTTTCAAGGCACGAGCCGTGCTTGATTACGCTGACTTCGAACGACTCTGCCCCGAACCTAAGGTACCCTGGATTATGAAGCCAGGTGGGGTTAAAGAGCAGAACTTCAAGGATGTCAAATACCAAGCAGCAGTCCGGCAACGGGTCACGATGCAGACCTACTTCATGTTGATCAAGTCTCTCGAAGCGACCGAAGGGTTGCAATGGGAAACCATCGACATCAAGGACCCAGGTACGTGGCTGAATTTTGAGAATGAACTCAAGGCTGCGGGATTCAGTTCCATCGAACGGAATCTGATTTCCCGCGGTGTCTTCATTGCCAACAACCTCGACGAGCAGAAACTTGAGGAAGCTCGCCGGCGTTTTATACAATCGCAGGAAACACAAGTGTCGAACGGTACATCCCAAGAGGACGAACCCACGACTACGCAATCTGGCGGGCCTGCGAGCGAATCGGTATAAGACCGCCAGGAATCGAAACGTCATGGGACGACTGTAATGTCTGGTCGCAAGCTCAATTGATAGCCTATTCTCAAATCCGTGACTATGAAGAACTCGACGAGAAAATCGAGTTTCTGAAAGCAGGCGGACCGAGGTTGTAAAATGAAAGTTCAGATCAGTATCGCAGGATTCGAGTTCAAACGGGCCGAATTCTCTGAAGCTTTCAAAAAGGCTATCGCACTTGAGATGCGAAATGCGGCCAGAAAGTTTGTAGAGGCGGCGTTACCCCGCGTGCCAGTCCGAACAGGATTTGCACGCGGGACGCTCCTCAATCTTCAAGACGCAATCGGAATGGCGGCGGCTTCTAGCCCCGCAGCATTCAAAAAGAAATTGGCCAAACGGCCCAAACAAAATTCGCCAGTGAATGGTCTGATTGAATACTACGAAGGTGTACTTAAAACCCCAGATGCTGCTCGTGGGTTTTCGACACCAGCAAACCGAGTGTTTACCAACAATGGTAAATCTTGGCAATTCAATTATGACAACACTGTGCTATACTACGAGATCAACGACGAGCGACTGAATTGGAAGAGTTATCAGTTCGGGACCGCCGCGTTCATCGACTACTTGGAACGAACAGGTCTTCAAAGGATTCCTGCCATAACGGAATATCTAATTAGAAAGAAGTTGAACTAATGGCAACACCTGCTCAAACACAAGTAACACTTGATGCCAGTCAGTTCATTGCATCTGTAGATGCGATCGGCGCGGCAATCGTCGATATGAACAAGAACCTGGCAGCTGCCGGGGCAGCGTTCAACGGGTTTGCAGCTTCGACTGCAAATATCGAGAAACACTTGCAGAGTATGAACTCTGCAATGGCTGACCAAAAGACAGCGACCGAGGCTACGACAAAAGCTGTTCGCGACTTGATTGCAGCACAAGCTCAACAAGCTGCATCTTTGAATGCAATCGCAGGAGCGACTCAACGAGCCGCTGACTCGCTGGACAAGCTGACTCAAGCCTCGGCCAAGACAGGTAAAGCTGGTGTCGAACATGCTAAGGCTTTCACTTTTGCATGGGACGGCATCTTCCGGCTGTTGACAGTTACAGTCATTCGGCGTGTCTTCCTCGACATTGCCGGTGCGATGGGTAGCTCGATTACGGCCGCTGCCGAATATCAAGAATCGGTTGGACGCATTGTTGCTCTGCACCAGAACCTTGGTGTAAGCACTGATGAACTGTCTGCCAAATTCCAGAATCTTTCTTTGGCCTATGGGCGGTCTTTGCAAGACACGGCTGCTATTGGTCGAATTGCTACTGACCAAGGTGGGGCACAGGGCAGCGAGCAAATCGATGCGATTACTAACTCGGCCATTCGTTTGGCTGAGGTTACTGGTTCTACTGGACCAGCAGCGGCAACAGCTATTACTGCTGTTACTCGTGCCTTCCAGATGACGGCTGAGGAATCGCAACACGTCAGTAACCAATTGATCCACTTGGCTCAAACGGGTATTGGCGTTGAAGCGATTTCTGGATCGCTCGGTCGAGTATCTTCACAAGCCCAACGCTTGGGGATTAGTTTCTCCGAAGTTGCCTTGTTGATGGAAGAGTTGAAAGCCACCGGCATCTCTGATGCCGAGGTTATGACTCAACTCGGCGCGGTGATGAATTCCATCGAACGGCCTACGCAACGAATGCGTGACTTGATGGCTGGCGATGGAATCTTTAGCCCTCAGCAATTGATTCAAGCCCAACGATTGGGCGGGGCACTCCAGTACATCAATCGCAATATTGATGAAGGTAACATTCAAGCACGGCAAGCTGTTCAGAGTCGTCGTGCTGGTGGCGGTCTGAGTGTTGCTGATTCCTTCCAACAAAGACAGCGTGGTGGTAATCCTTTAGACAATGTTGAAGGATTAAACAATACGGCTGACGCTGCTTTGCGAGTTGTGGATGCGACAGGTCGGTGGAATGACGAACTTGAGAAAATCAAGACGGTCTTCGTCGGCGAAATCGGTCCGAGAATCATCAACACGATTCTCAGCATGGCTGATCGTGCTGGTGGATTGGCAAATGTAATCACTGACACTGGTCGGTTGATTGCAGCACTGGTTGAACCAATTGCTTTGGTTGCTGCTGGTGCGGTTGTTCTGGCCCAACAAGTTGAGAGACTTGCTGAATGGTTCGGTATCCTTAACCGGGCCACAAGACTCAATCGCGAAGCAATGCAGCAGTTCAATGAAGCTGCTCGCGAATCGATGGAACGTACTAACACTTGGGCAGCCGGTCAACGCCAATTTACTCGAACAGCTTTGCAAGAAGGTACGCAAGCGATTGCAAATACTTTCTTGCCAGTCAATGCTGCACTGAACCGTCAAGCTGAACTGCAACGAGAACGAGTTCATACGCTCGGTGAAGAAATCGAAGCGTCTAGCAAATCGGTCTTCGGTGCATTCGGTTCGCAAATCGAGTCGATGGAAAATGTCGCAAGACAAGCTGAATCTCGCATCATGGAATCGTTGAAGCGAGTTCAGGAATTTGCCGAGAAGACGAACAAGGAATCGTTCCAAGATCGGTTGAAGAGTCTTGCTGATGTTTCGCAAACATCGAGATTCACAAGTCCACAGCAACAGGACAATGCTGCGAAACTCCTGAATGCTCAAGACGCTGGTGCGACTAGCCAGTTGAATCTGATTCGTGACCGTAGACAACGGCTGATGGAAGAGATTCGTCAGCTTGAAGCTAAGGGTGACGCAAACAGTATTGAATCGGCCCGTAGAAAGTTTGCCGAACTTCGTCAGTTGAACGACCAAGAGAACGACATTCGTGCCGGCTCTTCGCGACGCAACGCCGAGTTCCGTGCAAGGTCTACTGGGCAGGATCAAACTTTCAACCCATTCAACCGTGAACGGGAAGAAGGGGCGAGACGACTCAATGCTGCGGAAGAAGCATTCGAGGCAGCGAATCGTAGACGATTGGCTGCACAACAAGTTGTACTTGAAGGTATCAATCGACAATTGCGTGAGCAACTTCGATTGGTTCAAGAAGGTCAACGTAATGTATCTCGTCTGCCGAATCAATTGCTTAACCCGGATGGAAAGCCACGCGAGAACTTCCAGGGTGCTTCTGGCGGACGAGACGCTACAGCACAGATCAATAGAACTATTGATCAGCAGATTGCTCGTGTTGAAGCATTGCCAGCTTCGATTGAAGCCGGTATTGCTGACGCTTTGCGTACTGGTGCAATCACTCCTGAACAAGCTGAACAAGCTCGTAGGCGTGCACCGACTCCGCAAGAAGTTCAAGCTCTGACTCTCCAGTTGGAGTCTCAACGACTTGCAACGCAAGCTTTGTTTCAGAATGCTGAGGCAAGGCGAGTCAGTGAAGCTAACCAACGTGAGCAAATCGGTCTGTTGGCTGAGATCGCAAGGAATACGGACAAGGCAACGGCTGATGCTACTGCTGCAAGGCAACAGCAGATTGATGCTCTGCGGGCTGCTCAGGTCACACTGGGTGAGATTCGAGGGGCTGTACCTGATCCGAGAACCTTTGGCGGTGCAAGACAACTTGTCGCAGAAGGTGCGGATGCTTTGAGTACTCAGCGTGCAAGAGATTTGCACGTTGCCATTACAGAAGCAGAACGCTTGAACACTCAAGCTGTTACTTCTGGCAGACCGGCAGATATTGCAGCGGCACAAGAGGCAACGAGAGCAGTTGCCGAATTGTTCCACCGATTGCAAATTGGTCGTGGTCTTACACCAACCACGCCACGGGCTGACGGTTTGATAAACACACCGGCGGGTGCTGAGGCACTTCGTGTTGCGATGAATCGCCTCACGGAAGTGACCGAAGCTCGAACCAGGGCTGAGGCAACGATTGCCGAAGCTAATGCACGAGTCCAAGCTGAGAGAACTCGGCGTGCTGGTGAGACATTGGTTGGTGTTGGGCGGCAAGGAATGGATGTTGTACAGCGTGCTGTAGACCAAGCGCCGGAAGCGTTGAGAACCCTGGGCGAAAGAATCAGAACAGGGTTGCAAGGTATTGCTGGACTTGTGCCACCTGGAATCCTTGGGGGACCAGGGGCAGCACCAGCAGCACCAGCAGCACCAGCAACACCGGCCGCACCGGTCATTCAGAATGGGCCAGTACAAGCACCAGTAGGACCACCGGTTCAAGGTGCTATACCGTTGCCAGTTATTCAGAATGGACCGACACCGGTAATCATCAACATCCCTCCACCGTTAGTGATTCCGCCACCGGCTCCGCCACCTGTTATCATCAATGGAAATATGGTAAACCCGCAAGGGTATGCAGAAGGTGGTTTGATTGGAAACATGTTTTCCAATTTCGGACCGGACAACGTAATGATTCGTGCACGACGCGGCGAATTCGTTATGAACCCGGAATCGACACAGAAGTTTTATGCGACACTTGTTCGCATGAATCGTGGTGACTCACCACGCGGTGGTGGTTATGCTCATGGTGGAACCGTGACGAATAGCAGCATCGGTAACATGACCTTCAATGTTAGCGGTTCTGACAGTCCTGAACAGACTGCTCGTGCAGTCATGAAAATCATACGTCGCGAACAACGGCGTGGTAATGCTTAACCCTGGAGACCAAGATGAATAACGACGTTCGAGCTTTTTCTGTCAAGGACCAAATCGATTTCGTCGCGGAACGTAATCGAAGCCTTGTGCAGATGCTGAAATTCCGCAACCCCGTCAAGATGGAACACTATCGTAAAGGTGAACTCATTGGAGTTCACCACACGTTGAACAACATCACGAACGAAGGGGTGAATACCCTGTTCAACGTGATGTTCAACAGTGCAACGCAAATCGCACAGAACGCGTGGTACATCGGGTTCATCGACAACGCTGGTTCGCCGGCCGTTGACAACGCTGACCTGATGAACAGCCACGGTGGTTGGACCGAGTTCATCGCCTACTCGCAATCGACGCGTGTAAGCTGGACCAGCGGTACGGCTAGTGCTGGTGTTCGAACGGTGACGAATGCTTCCGCCTGCGTGTTCAACATCAATGGTGGTGGTGGAACGGTCTACGGAATCTTCGTGACGAGCGGAAGTGCCAAGAGCGGCACGACCGGAAAATTGTGGGCGACGGCACCTTTCGCGTCTCCCGTCCCAGTGTCGAGCGGTGACCAACTGAATATCACCTACACGACATCGGCGTAAATCGAACAGGGACCGGGGAAACCCGGTCCCTATTTTCGGAGGGATGGCAGAATGGTATTGCAGCGGCTTGCTAAGCCGTAACTGCCGTAAGGCAGTTGAGGGTTCGAATCCTTCTCCTTCCGCTTTTCAATAGGAGCTTGACTAATGGCGATCATCAATATCAGCGTCGCCCAGTTCTTGCCCATCACGCAAGGCGACCAAGGGCCAGATGGAATCATTGGTCAAATAGTTGAACAACCTTTGTACCTGACTCAGTCGGTACATTGTTCGAGTCAGAACGCCAGTGCGAATCAACCTTTCAACGTCAACCAAACAGTTGCTGTTGGGAAGATTCTGAACATCGCTGTAGACAGTATTTTGAGTCTGACTCAAGTCATGAGTCCGACTTACTACATCGAAGGTGCGAATGCACTGGTAATCAGTCAACAAGCGGCCAATGTAAATCCTCAACAGATTTACCAAGGCTTGGCGATTACTCAAAGTGTTGTCCCGACTCGTGCCTTGCAAAGCACATTGGTCGTGGCTCACGCTGTGGTTGTTACCGGGACGTACAGTCCGTCCACGCCAGCTTCGTCTTTGACGATTACACAAAGCGTTTCTTTCTTTAAGAAAGACGCTGTCAAGACGTTTAACATTCCAGTGCCGCTTCCGTCTGCGAACATTTCTGTAAATGTTCCGTCGGACTCGCTTAACTACACGCCGCTTGTTCTGGTGCACGGTGCAACAACCGTTACTCTCGTAGTACCAGAAATTGGAGAAAGTGATAGCATCAATGTAAAGCGTGTGCAGGATCAAACACGCGGTGGTGACACGATTATCTTCCGTGACCCGATTTGGTCGATCACGGAGATTTTCAAATACAAGCTCACCAACTTGACTCGGAATAGGTCTCAACAGTTGCTTCGATTCTTTGCTGACACGATTGGACTCAGTGTCCAATTAACGGACCATTTTGGAGTTGTGTGGAATGGAATCATTCTCACTCCAGATGCACAGGTGGTTTGCACCAACGACAAAAACTGCGGCTCTTACGACGTTGAGTTTGACTTTCAGGTACTCCAATGAAAAATATTTCAGCAGCGGCAATGACGCAGCTTACTACAAAGCTCGGTGGGGAACCACTGTGCGTTGTAGCAATCTTCTGGGATGGCGAGAATCGTCCACCCCAATACTATTGCGACCGTGGTGCGCATCAAAACGTACCACAGTTGCAAGGTAAGATTCTCAAGCTGGCCAACCTTGATGACGTTGTGAATATCTCGAATGCATCGAATTCGCAATCCGTTTCGATCACGTTGAGTGATACGGATGGTTCGATCAAAACGATTTATAACACACGCGACATCCACAAGAAAAAGGTCATGATCTACCAGTGGTTCACGCAACTTAACTTCAATGATAAGTTCGTGATCTTTGAAGGCGTGATTAACTCGCCCATTGTTTGGGTTGAAGTTAATCGAACAATGTCCTTCGATATTGTGAGCAAACTGGAAGACGCAGAAATCGGATTCTCGCCAGAAGAAGGCGACTTCCCGATGCTCAATGACAACATGATTGGAAAGGCATGGCCCATGCCTTTTGGAACCGTGCTTAAGGTTCCATCAGTCAGTCTCGATTTGGTCGGCAATGCAACCTTGATGGATAGCATCGGATTGCACGATCCGAAACTCGAAGCTGACATTCAGAACTTGTACATGGCCAAGCAGTTCTCGGACGCTTATGCCCAGGCATTGTATACGGCTGGAAGCCTACTGCAAACAAACTCTGCTGGCCGCGGCGAAGACGTAGGACCGTTCGAAGAGAATCCCGATGATCCTGATTTTCAACAGGGTCAAGGCATGATGGATAGTGCGACCAAGCTGCTCAATGAAGGTCAGCGAATGTTGGATGGTGTATCTGCGATTAATCAGCAGATCACAGCCCAGAAGAAATTCGAGAAGGACTACGTGATCCTGTTCAATGGTCAGACATTCCCAATGGGAGTGCCAGCGACATTTGAAATTGGTGAACTGATTGTCACCGGGGTCATCTCGGCATTACCAGCCAGTCCGCGTGGGGATAGTATCTTACACATCACTTCGGTGACGCCTAAGAAACCATTCCTGACACACCTTGAAGTTGGTGAATCAACTGTCGAGAAGTACACAAGCTCGGACTTGTCTGGCTCGAATGAATTTGGGTTTCCCAACGACATCAATGCCGACATGGGCATGGTCACTGAAATCGACATCACGAAGAAGGCTGCTGACAAAATCATCGTGGATAGTAATCCCGGCTTTATCTTCGTCAAGGCTGGTACTCGTATCAAGTGGGTGAGCGACCTTCCAATGCGTTGGGTAGCAGCAATGCTGCCTTGTGCAGTTTTGGGTGTGTATGCCATCCGCGATTACGACGGCACCAAATTGATGACTGCGGTTCCGGCTAACTACTACTCAGTCAGTTACCAGAATTTCAGTGCAGCAGATGGTGGGCCAGGAATCACCGCAACGATGATTACACTCAAGCAGCCGTTGAGTTACATCAACGATATTGAGTTGGTAACTGCTGAAACTGGAACTGGCATTGTTAGGACAACAACATCGTCAACGAACGGTCAGCATCTACGGGACGAAAATAAGAAGTCGTACTTCAATTTGAATCGAGACTCCAGCTTTTCAAGCGGGTGGGAAGATCAAATTTACGTCGATCTTATTTCGCCTGTCGGTCCTAATACGGCCGACATCTTGCAGTATCTGGTTCACACCTATAGCGGTGTGCCTTATCCTGCACCACCGTTCGATTGCGACACGACCAGTTTCAACACTGTTCGGGCACAACTGGGTGCATTCCCTATGCACTTCTGTTTGTTCGATCGGAAGAATCTGTTTGACGCGTTGAAGGAAATTGCTTTCCAAGCACGTTGTGCAATCTGGTTGAAAGAGGATGTTTTCTACCTGTTGTACTTGGTGCCGGAAGGTGCACCAGTGGACTCGATTACGTTGGATGATATCGAAGAGAAGTCTCTTGAGATTCATCATACGTCAACCGAGGAACTGGTGACAAAGTTCGTCGCGACTTACAAGATATACTACGGACCACCGACAGGGTTCGCAGCTTCCGACATTGGTACAAAGGATGATAAAATCCTTCTCCGTGCTAATATGGCAAAGTATGGTTGCCACGAACAAACATACAACTACTATGCGTACACAAGTACGCGACTGGTTGATTTGAGTGCGACGTTTTGGATTATCCGAAAGGCCAACACATGGAAGTTGGTCAAGTTCAAGACGCCGTTGCACAAACTCAAACTTGAGACTTTCGATTCGATCACGGTCGATCTAAGGTCTGTGTCCGATGAGCCAGTGGTCGGTGTTGTGCAAAGTGCGAGCTTGGACAGTGATGCGATGGAAATCGACTTCACTGTTTGGGTGCCTGTGCGAATCGGAGAGATGCACAAGTATCCAGGTGCAAACCCTGACAGGTTCTTCTTCTACCCGCACATCACTGATGAAGTGGGTAGCCAGAATGTTGGAGAGACTGCTGGCGGTGACATTGTCAGCGGCGGTAGCAATCCTGCTTCTGAGCCGATGGAATTCGATGATGGCCGCGATCGTCCACACGATGGCAGCCCGAATCCTGGTGCCGAAGAATTGAACCCTGTTGTTTCGCCTCAAGTGGAAAACAACATCGGTGAACTGGAAGATGAGAAACCGGACTTGTACCCAGGAATCAATCAGGATTATGACTTGAGTACGAACCCACAAGCGGTTAATACTTCGGCCATTCCTGCTAAGATTCGACGGGTTTCCAATAAAGGTTTGCCTGAATACCTTTTGGATTCGTATCCGAGAGGTACTGACAAACCAAGCGTAGTTGCGAAAGCTACCGATGCTTCTTACGATCAGGCCAACCCTGTCACGCATGAAGCTGGTATGTGGGTCATGATTCAGCCAGTAACATGGTCTGACAAAACGACTACCACGACAACAACTACGAATCCGAATGGTACTACACGGACACGTACCAGCACTGGCACGAAGCAAACGACTAAGCGGTACTTCCTGCCAACAGGTGGTACTTCTACTTATCCGGGTGTCGTGACAGGTGGTAGCGGTGGTACTTACAACGTCAACATCTACAAGAGTGGTTTGAATAACCCGCCGACTGCTGTTAGCGTTAAGCAATTGCAGATTGCTAACGATAACATTCCTTCGGGAACTTGGGCTTTAGTGTCCAAGGGTCCGGCCGGTGAATACACTATGCAGGTGCCCGTATGGCTCTAACATATGGTGACGAAGTAACCTGGGACGGCAAGCAACTTACCGCTGGTATGTTGACGAAAGTTCTCAGGCTGACGGATATGGATTCCGATTCCAACAACTTGCAACCATACGGGCTGTCTCCTATGTCGAGCCGCCCGATGGTTGGCAAGAATGTTGCTACCGTCATGGGCTTTGAAGGTGGTACTGGAATCTGTGTTGATTCGGCAACCGAGAAGTACGGTAAGAAAGGAACGATTCTGCGAAGGAAATTGCGACTCAATAAATGTCCTTGGGTCAACGGTCAGGACAGTATCCGACTGCGAATCACAATTGGTTTTGCCCACACCATTGGTAACAATGGTGCTGGTGCGGAACCGAAAGTGTACATCAGGAATTGGCAGCGAGATGCGAAGATGCCATTTGAGGAAACTTTTTCTTCAAACGAAGCACCTGCTACAGAGTTCATGCAGGGTCTTGGCTACAGTGCTGGATCGGCAACATGCAAAGTGTACCTAGCGGCTCACGATGCACAAGGCTATCCAAACCCAAGTATCAACCCTTTCGTGTGGGATAGCAAGGATGGGTTGATTGAAAGCTACGTTCACTACAAGTTGTCTGATACAACTTTTAGTCAAGGTGTGACCTACTACGCAATGTTGGGTCCGCCGTATGAACGCAATCTTTTCATCGATTGTCCACACTGGTCTACACACCATTTGAATTTTTCTGATGGTATTGTATCAGTGTACTACAATAATCCCCTTGGTGTTGTCCAAGGGGTAGGTGCAACGGTTGAAGCAGTTGGCTGGGATACTGGTTGGCACGATATTGAAGGTTGGCACGCTGGAACGACTCTTGACCCGTATGCGATTCCGAAGCCCAATAGTTACCAGTATTGTAACTACCCAATCTCTGATCCTTTCAACCCAACTGGACCAGGAGTAGGCTAATGAATCTGCCACCGGGAGCAAAATTGCAAGGTGACGGGAGTATTACATTCCCGATGCGTGGACCTCCCCCAGCGTGGGAACCACCAGCGAACTATGTTCGCGATCCAACGGACGCTTACCGATTCGTTCAGACCTACAAACCCTGTAGGTTTCGAACGATCGGGGTCCGTGTTAAATGCCCACTTGGTTCCCGATTAGTAGACCAGTGTTCTCTACTTGGGTTGCCGGTGGGTCCAGCCTTCTGTCAAACATGTACCAAAAGGGAGATATGACCTATGGCAACTCCGCAAGCTGCTTTGGAGTTTACATCGGATACCGTTCCGGTGATTCGAAACCAGTCTGTCGTGCTTGGTGATGGCACGACTCGACAATTGAAAGTTCCGGTTGTCATCACGCTCGAAGAACTTCATCAACGATTGTTCGTTGATCCAACTGGACTGCAAGAAGTGCGTGTCGATGAAACAATCGACATCACGGCTCTTGCCCCTGACGCCGGCTACATTGCCGTTTGCGTTATCCCGGCAGGATCGAAAGTCAAACGTGCTACCATTCAGATTCTCACAACGGTTGTCGATGATGGCACCGGTGATTCTTTGGGTCTTGGTACTCATGGTACGACACCTGCACTTTTGCTGCAAGGTGCGGCCAACCTGACGCAGAATTACCAACTGTCGAAAGTTCCTGTGGATGCGAATGCGATCATCGCGTCGCAAACCACAATCGATTTGTGTGCCACGGTTGTCGCCGACGGTTCGCTGTCGGATGGAAACCTGGTCAGCGGCAAAGTCCGTGTGTTGATTGTGTACGACACACCGGCCATCCTCCCCAACGTCTAACCCTCTGGAGATTTGAATATGGCAGTATCCACTCCCAATCTTGATTACACAGTCGATACGATTGTGGTCAAGAACTCGACCTCGGTCGTTGATGACCGTGGTGTGACCAAGAGCCAAAGTCAGGAACAGGAAATCACTCTGGCACAACTTCGTGCCGAGATGCTTGCTGATCCTGCTGGTTCGATCGAAGTGAAGGTCGATGAAGTCATCGACTTCACTGGCAATGCCACGAAGTACAAACCTGTCTGTACGATTCCGGCTGGCTCGAAAGTCAAGCTCGTCATCGCACAGATTACCACGCTCGCAGTCGGTGGAAGCACCACTGTCAAGCTTGGTATTGGACCTCATGGTGGTGACGTTGACCAACTCGGTACCTTGGCCACACTGACCAAGAATACCCAGATCAATAAGGTTCCCACCGATGCCCTCGGCATCATCGCCAGTGAAACGACAATCGACGTCAACGGCATCGTGACTAACGGTTCCGCCCTCGGTGACACCAACGTCACCGCTGGTGTTGTCCGCGTCATCATCGTCTACGACAAACCGGCTGTCCTCGCAAACGTGTAAACGAAAAAAGCCCGCGTAGACCAAAATTGGTTTACGCGGGCTTTTTCGTTTTAATAGGTGCTGATGGCAGGATTCCGGAAGCCAGGAGATATATCCCTGGGACGACTACCTGCGAAACAGATTCGTTTCCGTGAGTGTACACCCGCTGGGATTCCCGGCGGCTCACAGTATCCCTCTCGCTAATTCATGTACGCGACATGACTCCGCGTTCATCAGCATTCGGCACGGACGGAATCGAACCGTCATCCCGTGGTCCCAAACCACGTGCTATGGCCTTCCAGCAACGCACCGTTAATGTGTGGACTGCTTTCGAGGGCTAGTCGCAACGAGTCAACCCGCAATCGCACTATCCGGAGGTCTAGGCCGGGCCATCAATACTCTGACGAGTGCTGATGGCCCGGACGAGCCTGTCTCCCGGCTTTCGATTGACTAGCCGATTAACCGTCTTGTCCACACAAGCTCCCCAGGTAGGATTCGAACCTACAACCTACTCGTTAACAGCGAGTTGCACTACCAGTTGTGCTACCGGGGAATGTTTCAATAAGTGATACAATTTCCTTGCAAGATATCCTTAACATGCACCATGCAAAGGTCTGGCGGGTAATCATCAACCCCGCGTTGGATCGCCTCGATTCTTAGTCGAAGTTCTTGCAAGTCTCTCTTCGTTGGTTCCTTCGCAACTTGATCAACCAAGTCTAGCAATGGTCTAGCCATAACCAATCCCTTTGAGTTCTTTGATGCAAGCACGAAGAGTTTTCATCTTCGCACTATAAGCAGCACGTTGTTGTTGGTCAATGTAAGAACCACTTCTTAAGCGACGCCCCAAATCATTTGCTTCGGCACGCCACTTCTTAATTAAAAGTTCCATTTCAATCTCCAATGGACCGTGTGGGATTTGAACCCACAACCTCCTGCTTGCAAGGCAGGCGCTCTACCAGTTAGGAGCTAACGGCCCGAGAATCAGTCTGAACTTGTCGGTCCTTTTGTGAACACACCTGTGAGTTCGATTACATGGTCAGGCCAATGAATCGAACTGAGGCTCTTCCCTAAAGCAAACTCGTAAGGAACCCTGACCGCTGCATCAACACAATTGATTCCACGGCTAAGGTTCCTAGCACGCAGAAACACGCTTGACAGAGTACGATACGGCAAGCCTACAAGCTGTGTCGCTTTGAATGCAGCCTTGTATCCAACCGCCACATCAATAGGAATCAAGGATACCCAAGTACAGTCATAAGCGAGCCATTCGCCATAGACTGTTTCGACAACACCTTGATCACGTAGGGAATGGATGATGCGTCCACCACCCACGTAGATTGCACAATGGTTCCAATGACCAGGACTTGTGTTCAAAGCCTCGTCATTGTTCCTTGAAATAAGGACAGTACCTGCGATCATTGTGAATCTCCTAAAAGGAAGGGCTTGACCGATTACAGTATGGCTGTTGGCACAACCTCTCTACTCGTAATAAGCCTGGTGGTGTAGCCCCACACGCTCTAATCCACCGCTGTCCTGACCGGCTGCCTTGCCAAAGGTAAGACGATCAGGCATAGTGCGGGTAGAGGGACTCGAACCCTCAACATCCAGTTTGGAAAACTGACGCTCTGCCAATTGAGCTATACCCGCAGGGTCGGACCGGATGGGTTTACACCACCCTGATGCATCATCTCCACATTGCAGGAGCGGCCCGATAAATTCACTTCAAGAACGACTTAATCGTATCCATCCGATTCACGTAGATGCCACCAGGGGTACCGCCCCATAGCACACCTATCTGTTTTCCATCGCGATACACGCCACCACCCGAATCACCTTGCACGGCGTGTACATTCAGAATCGGTGAGATGACTTTGTCCTTGTTGATAACCTTCCAACCAAAGTCATTGGTCACGGTTCCATTCCGTAGAGAATAGAACCGACCAGCCGAGAACCCCGACACCTGAATCTTTGTTCCATCTTTGTAATCATCGTCCGCGAACTCGGAAGGTTTGATCTCGATCTTGAAGTCCGACTTCAAGAGGCATAGGTCACGGTCCGGGTCAATCTTGATAATCGTTGCCGGGTAGCTTCGACCATCTTGAAGAATGATTTTGCTCTTTCCATTGGGCACATGATGTCGGACGCAATGCGAACACGTCAGTACACTAAAGCTCACGTCGGTGGTTTCGATTATCGTTCCAGACCCAACGAGGATGTTGTCGCCGAATCGATAATCTACTTTGACTGTACTTTGCGTGATCTCCGCAGGAGTCGCGCCCAACATCAGACTGATTAAGAGTAACTTGAACATAGTCATCTCCCATTAAGGAGTGACGAGTATGGGATTCGAACCCATCTGCCCGGATTGAAAGCCCGGTGATATCGCCAAGACATCTCACTCGCCTTTAAGGACAATAGATATCAATGTCCTCGTCTTCTTCATCTTCATCATCGTCAGGCATGGTAATCCCTCTAGCCGACTATTCACCCTGGATACGCCAGGTCCACCTTTCTCATTCATCGGTGACACGATAACAGTGCTGTCTTTCGACTCGTAGAGGGAAGTAGCCGGTACAGGACTTGAACCTGTAACATCCAGTGTGTAGGACTGGCACTCTACCAATTGAGTTAACCGGCCAACAATTTAATCAGCATCTCGGCTTCATGCCGTTGCATACCGATACGACCATCAGTTCGGACGAAGTTCTCTATGGCTAGAGGAAGGTCATCGACAACGGCCCATTTGCCTTGCTTGGGATAGGCCAAAATCTGATCTTCGCGTTTCGTGATTACTTCGTCACGTTCAGTGTAACCGTAGACACTACCATTCAAACCATGACTCTTGAGTAAATACTCAAAGCCAGTAATGGTCATGGCTTCTGGCATCATGTACCGCCAAGCGGAACTGATTACAACCAGACATTTGGTTTGTGCGATTACATGGTTCAGGTTACTCATGCAATGGGAATCAATACCGCAATACCCATTAGCATGTCTCTGGTGGCCGTTCAGGACTCCATCAATGTCAAGGAACAGAATGCTCATAGCCACACCGGCACATGGAAGTACCACGTATCGTTTTGGTGGATGAGCGTAACAGCCGATCCGCGTGGAATGACTTCTTCATGGTCATTCACATTGTAGGCTGTCACGATTTCATTGCCACCACAGAGAGCAACGGTATACCGTTGATGATCCAGGTGCCAATTGATTCGGCCGACTCGGGACTCACCATCCCGATACTTTTTGAACAGGGAGAGAAACCAGTTCAGCATGTTGACACTCCAAAAGAAGTGGGCACGGCAGGACTCGAACCTGCGAGTGGATAGCTATTCCACAGCACGTTTACAGCATGCCGCCTTTGCCGCTCGGCACACGCGCCCAAATCAAAAGCCCGCAGAGAGACTCGAACTCTCAACCCCCTGCTTACAAGGCAGGCGCTCTACCAATTGTAGCTATACGGGCAACACGGTGAGTATGTGGAGACACTTTCTGGTCACGCCCCGAAGGGTTGGACGCCTGAGCCTTAATGCCACAAATCACTCACCGATACGATTATGCTACAGGTGTCTCAGCCTTGTATTTCTCAAGGATCGACTGTAGCATGAATTGACGAAACTCGTTATTGATCGGAAAAGCTACGTCAAAATGCTCTTCCGCCTTGAACTCCAAGAGCTTGCCGCACTTACCGCAGTACCTGCAATCAAACGTATTTTTACGTCTGCAATGCTGGCACGGCGTAGATGCTTTCTTCGAAGGCATCGCCAGGAAAGGACCGTCTTTCAGCTGCAATAGCCTCAGGTCCGTGATTGCGAAGCAGTTATCGAAGACTACAGTAACAAACGCCAGGAGCCGAGAATCAAGATATTGGGGCTTCCGAATATTGATCTCGGTGATTGTGATTGCCATCGGACTACTCCGTTAGGAGTCTTGCATAGCTCTGGTAAGCCTGCTTATGTAAGCCCAGTTGCATCCGCACCCGAAGTGCGTCTAGTTGACCCTGACGCGAATCAACTATTGGGATCGGCAGGAGTCGAACCTGCTAGTGCTTTCGCACGCAGCCTTATCAGGGCTGTGCCTTACCGTTCGGCCACGTTCCCTACATTAGCGACAGAGAGATTCGAACTCCCAACCTTCGGTTCCGTAGACCGACGCTCTATCCAATTGAGCTATGCCGCCAGATATCACGCCGCGACATCCGTTTCTCTTTCGGAGATGGACCGCCGCTGGATGTTACTCCAGAGTTGTATACGACCTCGCGTGATGTTTCACTAGAACGGTACGTCTTTCGTTGTCCCATCGAGTGGCTTTGGCTCAGGAAACGTCAGCAATGATTCCGGCAGTCTGCCGAGTCGTACTTGCTCCTGAGTCCAAACCATACCAAACACGTTCCACGCAACAGCAATCAAGTGATCCTCACTTCGATCACCTTCCGCATAATCCATCAGATGCCGGAAAGCACTATCGAAGAACCGACCAGTTGGGATTCCTTTCTCCCAGTTCCGTTCCGCATACTTGAGAGAGCCAGCTTCGTAAAGCTTGGCTAATCGGCGGAGAGGATGTGGAGGAATCAAGTCGAAGCGACCTTTGCCACTTGACTTGTCGCGAACTGCTCCGGTTTCAAACTCCTTACGTTCGCCAGAATCCTTGACGACAAAGTCGCCGTTCTTGATTGGTTCAGTCATGGTCACTCCTAAAGGTGCTGCGGCTTCTGCCAACACCAGTTTGTCGATATGCTTCGCCATGTTCTCTCTAGCTTTGTCTAGGTAGTCCATGATTACGCACCGAACTGCTTGAGAAGGTTTGCGTACACTTCGGCCGTGACCCGTGCATCATCAGTCGCATCGTGTGACTTCGTCCGTTCGATGCGGAAGATATTGCACAGGTAGCTCAGGTTCACTTTGGGATACGGGTAAGGTAGCCCACGAATCGAAGCAAGATCGTTGAGGTAGGTCGCAACGACTTGAGTGTCACGGTACTGTGCATCAAAGATCATTTCATATGTCTTTGGTTGCAACCATTCCATGATGTGTGAACGATCGAAAGGCCAGTTTGCACCTAACGGCATAATCCGTTTGTTGAAGCCGAGCTTTTGATTCTCGACCCATTCAACAAAGAGATCAGCAGCACGATCGGCATCGACACCCCTGAGTACAAGCTCGGCAAGCTCTCGCTTGTTGCAAGCCATTGCATCCGGCTCGGCATTTTGCGGCCGCTTCGGACACATGTCCAACAGGAAGGGTATTCGATTCCCATCTGGTTTCAGCAACCCGTCCAATGGAATCACCGCAATTTGGATGATGTCATGAAAGCCGGGTCGGGAGCCAGTCGTCTCTACGTCAATGGCACATAGTAAGTGTCCATTGAGATGTTTCATCAGGTGCATTGATCGCTCCAAGAAATCTTCATCAAGTCGCCATTAGAATCCATAGCAAACTTGAAAGAGTACGGGACGTTGATTAACCAAGTGACATACATTTAATATGCCTCCTTGATCCAGAGGTACTCAGTTTTCTCTTCACGCTCAATATCCAACCCTGCTACGCAACTGGTATCAGTTTTTGTAGACATCGTAGCCATCTTATCTTGGCGTGACCAGTTGTGCACTGAGTCCCAGGGGAACTTGTCGTACAAATCGTTCTTATACCCGGACAACGCAACGAAGCCTTTCAGCTTGAAAACCTTGTCGAGCATTTCTACATGGTCTTGCTTTGTGAAGTTGATGGCGTAGATGTTGTTTTCGTAGTAGGGTGGATCAAGGTAAAAGACTGTTTGTGAGGAATCGTAGTCCTTGAAGCATTCTCGGAAGTCCAAGTTCTCAACTTGAACATCCCGCATCCGAAGATGGACTTCATAGAACAATGGAAGATTTTCCGAAATCTTCTTTGCAATCGGTGTGGCCGGTCCGAGGACTCGGCCGAAGAACAACCCACGGCAAGCGAAACTACATTGAATCATGTAGTACCAACGTGCCGCTCGTTCGACATCGTCCGTGGGATTTTCCCAGGTTTGCTTGCACCACATGAACTCTTCACGCGAGTGGACGCACAACCGAAGTCTTTCGATTAGGGCATCAAGCTTCGCAGGCTCACGTATGCAACGATAGAAAGCAACAATACCACTCCATCGGTCATTAAAGACTTCGAGTCTCGAAGGACGGCGATTAAGAGTGACAACTCCAGTACCACCAAACACATCAACCCAAACGTCAGTAGTGGGGAGCAAGGGAAGTAAGTGTTCAAGTGATTCCTTCTTATTGCCAGGGTAATTGAACGGTGCACGAACGTAGTTCTCACGCGTGACTGCCGTGTCATCCAGGTCTGCGTAGATACGCAACAGGTCTTCACTCATGCAAGAATCTCCGGTAGCAATGCCATTACTTCCGCGTGATACTCTCTCATCGTTTGCTCAGGAACACCCGTTAGAGTGTAGAGCTTTCCATCCAAGGCGGCAACCTCGCAAGGTGCCGCCTCTGTCAAGAAGCAGTAATCTACTTTGCATAGATTCTCCAGCTTGACATGATTTGCTGCGATCACCAAGATATTGCAACCCGGATGCTTGAGCCGAATTTCTTGGCTCAAGAACCGGATTGCCATACGCTTGGCGTCATTTGCGAACGCTATGACTTTCATTTGAATGTACCCACAAACCAGTAGCCATTGGTCTCAACCACGGTCAAGCTGGAATCTTCCCCACAGTGGGCACCCAAAAACCTGTTGTTGCTTAGCTTGACAACGAACGGAATCAAGTCATCAAATGCTGCCATCAGAGAATCACGCTCTTCTGGCTTCAGTTCTTTGAAGGCTTCGTTAATCGCATCCATTGGTTAGGTCTCCGATGGTACGAGTTTTTCGTTGCGAATAACCAAAACCTTCCCAGGCTTTGCATCTTTATTCTTGGAGATGTTACCAACGATAACTTGGTTAGTGGACGGGCTACGTCCCTTAACGTATTTATCCGGCAACGATTCCCCAATGGTTTTCATCATCCAGTTATCACGTTCATTCCCCGGCAACCATTCATGGAACGCATCCACAAGTTCCTTGAATTGGATCGTTTCGCCAGGGACGTAATAATAACGCTCAGCCAAGAACATATCAAGATAGCTCTGGCTCGCTTGCTGTGCACGAATCTTCTCTTCGGTCGCAATGACCGGCACATTCAAACGGTCGTTAGAATCTGGAAGTTGAATTCTCAACAACTCTGCAATGAAGTCAGGTGCTTCCTTCATCAGCTTCTGCATGAGAATCTTCTTAGGAATCTTATCCGTAGGAGAAAGCTCATCGACAAAAGCCATAACGATTCGGGTGTCACCTTCCATCACAGGAACGGCGTCTGCTTCATTCGCCGTCTGCACCCAGTGTGTTGTATTAAGAACACTGTAGGGCGTCTTTGTCTTCGGGTGAATAGGAAGCTCTTCCGAAGTGACCCAATCCTTAATACGATTATAGGCCACTTTGTTCTTCTTCATGTTGGTTTCTTCAACCACACATAGAACAGCTTTTTCCAATTCACTGTTGAACCCTTGCTGATTAATCAGCGCCGTATCCGCACGCACGACTCCTGATGTAACCAAACAATTCCTGATGCTTTCATGGAAGATAGATTTACCACTATCTTGTGGTCCATAAAAGAACAAGTAAGGCAATGGACACAACGGCTCTTGGAAGAGCGATGCGAGCCATACCTTCAAGTAATCAGCACCAGTAAGAATACCTGCACCCTTGGCCCAGTTATTCTTCTTGATCGGTTCGTTCAGACTCTTGCCACAATGTGTAAGAATCTTGAGCCATGTCGGATACGAGAGCGTGTCTGCATTCGTGGGACGGAATCGCAATTGTGGTGCGTTCCGATTCCACACGCGACCCGCGATCTTGGGGTACTCAGGTTCGAACGGTCTGCACACGATCTTCCACGGCTTGAGTGCCGCTTCGCCCAGGATCGTATCCACGAGAGCTTGCTTGCCGACGATTCCTTTCAAGCCAATGGACACATGATTCAATGGCTCGTCAATCCATTCCTTCTCTGCACGTAACAGCCAGCCCAAATTGGAATGGGCCGAACTGATTATATGCCGGCAAACTTCGTCGTAGTTACGACCCTCGGTCTCGGGTGCAACCTCTGCCTTACCGCTCAAGACACGTGACCACTTCTTCCCCTTACGATTCCATTGGGTCATCTCTCGTGGGTCATCATGTTCGGTCGCGTCCATCTGGGCAATGTACTTTCCATCCTTACCCTTCTTAATCAGGGCGGATCGAGTATTAGCCCAGGAAGGGATGCCAAGGTCGATTCCAAGGAGAGTTGCGGCTTTGGCTGCAACTTCTGCTTCTCGAAAGACATAACCTCCGCTCTCATCTTCATTAGCATTGAATGCGCGACACGCAGTTGCGAGATCAAGTTCTCGATTGAAGTAGCATCGAGTCCATCCTTGCCCATCTTGATCCCACGTCGATTCCTCGGCAACCCCCGGTGTATACCGACGAACTGCCCAAGCACCCCTTCTAAGTGGATAAGCGAAGCAGTTATGGTCTTGCCCGTAATTTTCACCTTTCGCATTTGTCTTGAACACTCCCTTAAGATTCAGCTTGTTGAAAGCTTCTTGCAGGTGTACCGTGTGCGTGACAAGCATGTGGTGATCTTGATCCCACCATGCACAACATCTGTTCTCGTGCATGAAAGCGATTAATCGCTTGTGTTCATTGTCGAGCGGAATCAAAGTCTTCGTGCCGGTTACTTCCTCAAACATGTCTTCGAGGTTCGGGTTCGCTTCGCTGTTCTCCGTAACGAACGCAGGCAACGTGCGACGTGCCGCACCACTCACGACGCGTACATGATCACGCCAGTTCTGAGGAATCTCCGTAAGAATCGTTCCTTGCTTTACGACGGATAATCCTTTGGTGCCGGTCATCTTACGATGCCAGACCCACATGTTACCGCCGCAGGTGTCAACCTTCGATTGAAAATCGTAGCCAGTAATCGAAGCCATCAACCCAAGAATCGCCCGAGCGAGGGCGGCGTGTTCCGTATGATTCTGCGTGGGTACTGGGTCAAGCATCACGTACAGGTGGATACCCTTGCCTGACGTTGATAATCGGATAGTGACCCACGGAATCGCGGATACTACTTCTCGGAGTTGTTGAAGCTCCTCGTCGGTCATCTTCTTCTCGTGCTTATCCGAGTGACCTGTCATGGCGTCGAAATCGTAGGCGACCCATCGGCTCAAGCGATTCTGCCAGTCCCAACCCGTCATGCCAACGCCTTCGGCATGTTGATAGATGTCCCCATACACGGGGCAATCATTATCTTCGGGTTCGGTCTTCGCATTACGCGGAATCCGAAAGTGACTCCACTTGTTGATACCATCGGTATAACTGTGGAGTGTTCGCCCCTTGAAATCTTCTTCAATTCGATCGCCACCATCTTGAGCGACATTGAATTGAACTTCCATGTTTTTGGAATACATTTCCGCCAGGTCAGCATGGGTTTTAGCAACGAGCAATTTTTTGATTGCTTCGCTTCTCAGCACAGGAATCCTCCATTTACGAATCAAATCTGATTGGATTCACATTACAGAAAGACGGGTCTATTTAGCATGGTCCGAAACGTGCCGAATTGTTTCAAGAATTGTTGACCTACTATTTTCTTCCCTTCCCTTACTCTTTTAATGCGAGGAACTCTAAAAGGGTTCGCCATTAAAGAGTAAGGAAAAGGGAAGAAAATAGTAGGGCGGCGCGGAGGGCGGCGCAGCTGGCGGAATTCGCGCCATTATAGATAGGCGGGTTCGCTGGAATTCGTGAAACAAAAGAAACCGTTTCGGACCATGCTATATGAGGCTATCCCGCTTCACCGTGAATCAAATCAGATTTGATTCGTGAACGATTTTCAACCGCGATCCAAGAATCGCAACCCACTCTGGAGTTTGATCCATGTCCAATGAGTTGACCCAATTGAAGCACATCCCGCTCGCACAGATTCGCGAGAATCCCGTCGCGTTGCGTGGCGTCAACCGCACGAATGTCGAGTACATTCAGCTGGTTGATTCCATCAAGGATGTCGGCATCCTGAATCCCATCCTCGTCCGCGAAGTCAAGGACGCGACCACTGGCGAAATCTTCTACGGAATCATCGAAGGTCTGCATCGTTACACCGGGTCGCTCGACGCCGGCAAAGAAACGATCCCGGCTCAGGTGAAGTCGATGAGCGACGCCGAAGTCGAGGAAGCTCAAATCCTCGGCAACATCCACAAGATCGAGACGAAGCCTGTCGAGTACAGCAAGGCTCTCCAGCGTCTCATGGGTCGCAATCCTCTGACGACTTTCAGCCAGATGGCTCAGAAGTTGCACAAGAGCGACACGTGGCTCAAGGAACGTCTCGGCCTCACGAAGCTGACGGCAACCGTCGGTGCCCTCGTCGATGGTGGCAAAATCAATCTGAGCAACGCCTACGTCCTGGCCAAGCTGCCGGAAGACGAACAGGCCGCGTTCATTGATCGCGCCCAGTCGATGAATCCTCAAGAGTTCGGCGGAACCGTCCAGGCCCGCAAACAGGAACTCGACAAGGCTCGCCGTCAAGGTCGCGCTGCGAATCCGGAAGGCTTCGTCGCCGTCGCCCGTGCCCGCAAGACCGCCGAAATCAAGCAAGAGCTTGAGACGCCGGTCATCGGACCCCAGCTCGTTCGCGAAGCTGGAATCAAGACCGCCGAAGAAGGATTCCTCCTCGGCCTCAAGTACGCCGTACATCTTGACAATCGTTCGATCGAAGCCGCCAAGGCCAAGGACGAACAACGCAAGAAGACGGCCGAAGCCGAACGCGTTCAGGCCGCGGCCGAACGTGCTCAGCGCAAGGCTCAGGAAGCGGCGCAGGAAGTCGCCAAGCTGAATGCTCCCGCAACTCCGGCGGCTGCGTAATCAACCGACACCTAGCCGTGATCGTTGATTACGGCTAGGTGTCTTTTCTTTCCCCTTTTCCTTTTCCACCAAGAGACTCTACACAATGTCCACAGACCTTTCCACTCTGAATCAGAACTTCCCGATGTCGGTCCACACGCAGGACGACAAGGCTTGGGGCGATGTCGTCGCCGCAGGTGGTTTCCTTCCGTACATCTCGCTCTACGGCGGGAATAGCAATGCGTGCAAAGAAGGACTCATTGGAATCGGCCGCTACGGCCTTGTCCGCCAGAAGGACAAAATCGAAGACCTGACCGCTGAGTTCAACGTCCTCGCGATTGCGTGGCGTTACAAGGCCATGCAAATCGGCGAAGGGATTCTCAGCAGCTACGATCCGAAGTCGACGACTTTCTTGACGATCAAAGAAAAGTCCGAGATCAAGGATTCGGGCTGCATGTACGGGATCGAGTTCCTGTTCTGGGTGCCTGAACTGCCTGCTCGTTGCTTCGCCACGTTCTACTGCAACAGCAAGACGAGCCGCCGTGAAGCCCCGAACATCCGTTCGTTCTGTCCGCGTCCGGCGAATCCGGCCCACATCACGCCCGAGTTCCCGAATGGTGATCCGGGCCAGGGTCCGCGTCCGATGACGCTCAAGGCAAACCTCATCAAGACTGACAAGTACAAGTGGCACGGTCCCGTGTCCACCCAGTGCTCGACTCAGTTCACGATCCCGCCGATGGAAGAAATCATCGAGCAGGCGACGAAGTTTGCCAACCCGAAGGAATCGGATGTCGAAGTCGTGAAGAAGGAAGAAGGTCAGACCAAACGTGACCGATAGTGTCTGATTCCCTTGATAAGACCTAAGTAGGATAACCGAACAGGCAAATAGGGTAAGACATACCTGACGACTAGGTACTAGTCGTGTTGATTTGGAGTCGGCTTAGTCTCACGACTACCGGGATCGTACCCCGGACTGATCAATTGGGCGGTTGAGATGTTAGTGGTTGTTGAGCGGCGATTGCTATTCCCTCCCGCCCATCTCTTTAAGGGTGAACCATGCAAGTAGGATTCATGGGTAAAACAGTTGTCGATATGGGCAACTTCTTGCAGCTTATCAAGAGCTTTGAGAAGTCGCCCAAGATCGACAGCTTACGTCTACCACCGAATCACTCGCTTGCATACTTGGCGACCTTGACAGACTTCAAGGATGTGCCATGCAATTTCACGAATCTTGGGTCACTACTCCGGCACGAGCATTACGTGTATTTGCTCAAGTGCCCGAAAGAGCGAGACAGAATCGAGATCATCGAAGAATGCAATCTCAACTTCACTGTCAGCTTTGATGAAGAGTATGTGATTGTCAGTGGGACTCTGCAACAATGGCTCGTGGCTTTCATAGCTGGTTGCTCTGAATCGGCCTTGCCATCATTCAGACATTTCACGAACCTTGTCTTGATGGACATGGAGAAACGAGAAATGGGTCAGCTTTGGGTGAACTACTCAAAGGTTCCTTTGAAGGACAAGACCTTCAAGCTTCTGGAGAAGAAATGAGATTCGTGCTGCTCTTCACAATTGCTTTCGGCATTGGCCGATTCCTCATGCCGGCCACCGGCCAAATCAACCAAGAGGATGTCTTCAAAGACGTCTCTCACTTGTTCGTTGGTGGCTTGTATGGCGGTGCGATTCTGGCGACAATTGTCAGACTCCACTGGAAACGATTCTTCGCCACTCTGACCATGACGACTGTGTCGGCTGAGGTCTACGCTCGTGTGCAAGGGATTGTGCAGTACGCCACGTATCGCAGTCGTCAATTGTGGGCACTCGCCCTTGGCCTGACGCTTCTCGAAGTCGTCGCCTTTATTATCTTCAAATCTTCGTGAACTGCAATGCACCAAAAGGTGTACTATAGCTGAGCTAGTTCAGCCACGAAGATTCTTTTACACTCCACACTCACACAAGGATACTCTCAATGTTCACTGATCTTCAATTTGAAGAGGGAATTCCAAAGGTCCTGAAAATCCAAATTGGGGATTATCGGTACCCGGTCACGTTCACGAAGAAACGTGACCGGCTTTGGGCTTCGTATGCTTTCAACAAAAAGATAACCGAAGAACTCAAAGCTCTTGAGGGTACGACTTGGCATGGGTTCAAAGACCCGCCGATTAAGGCTTGGAGTCTTAGTGACTCCCAACATAATCGCTTTCAGCTTGACTTCCTCGCTGGCGGTGATCCTTATGTTTGGTTCGACAAGCCTCTTGACACAAGCAACATCGTTTGGCGTCCCGAACTCCGGCAACACCAAATCGACATTGCGACATTTGAACTGATTCGTCACTACTGCGTCATTGCCGCCGAAATGGGTACTGGCAAGACGCTCTCGACAATCAGTGCGATGGAACAATCCAATGCCAAGAGTTGGTACTGGATTGCACCGAAGTCTGCCATGTACTCGGTACAGCTTGAGTTCGATAAGTGGAACTCCAAGGTTCGTCCTCGATTCCACACCTACGAAGCGTTCCGAGAACTCTGCAAGAACTGGCCGCAAGGTGCGGAACCGCCGCAAGGCATTGTGTTCGACGAAGCATCGCGATGCAAAACGCATACCGCGGCTCGTACACAAGCTGCCAAGTGGATGGCTGATTACATCCGCGAACACTGGGGCGAGAAGGGCTATGTCATTCTGATGTCTGGTTCGCCGGCTCCAAAGAGTCCGGTGGATTGGTGGTCATTGTGTAACATCGCTTGCCCTGGCTTCTTGAAAGAGGGCAACCCCGAGAAGTTCAGATCGCGTCTTGCGATTATGAAACAAGCGGAAGGTGTCGCGGGTGTGTACTCGGCACTAGAATCTTGGCTCGACGATGAGAAGAAGTGCAAGACCTGCGGCAAGTATGAAAATCAACACGATGAAATCATGGAAGATGCTCATGTGTACGTGCCGAGCAAGAACGAAGTCGCATATCTCTACAAGAGAATGAACGGCTTGGTTTTGGTCAAGCTCAAGAAAGATTGTCTCGATCTGCCCGAGAAGCAGTATCGCGAAATCCGCATCAAGCCGAGCCAGAACATCGTCAACGCTGCCAAGCTGCTTGTGGCTCAAGGCAACAGTGGAATCAAAACTCTCACTCTGTTGAGAGAACTCTCCGATGGCTTTCAGTATGACGAACAGGCGATCGGCACGGAAACGTGTCCGCTCTGCAAGGGCGAGCGTACTGCGATCGATTTCATCTACATTGGTCCGGACGACCAATATGACGAAATGATGCGGAGACAATATGAAGGGCTTGAAATCCCGGAAGGCACGTTTCAAATTGGCGAGAAAGCGTGTCCGCATTGCGACGGATCGGGCGAAGTTACTTCGTATACTCGCGTTGCAACGCAAGTCGAATCTGCGAAGGAACAAGTCCTTTCGGACCTGTTTGACGAACACGACGACGTTGGGCGTCTCGTTGTCTATGCGGGGTTCACTGGTTCTGTTGATCGCTGCGTTGAGATAGCGAAGAAGAATCAGTGGGACTGGATTCGCGTTGATGGCCGTGGTTGGGCAAGTAGCTTGGAAGGGCTTGATGCCAAACAGCTATTGCTCCAGTTCCAAGGCAACAAAGAACTGCGTCGATTAGTATTCATTGGCCAGCCCAGTGCGGCTGGTATGGGTTTGACCTTAACGGCCAGCCCGACAATCGTATACTACTCGAATGACTTCAACGCTGAATCGCGAGTTCAAAGCGAAGACCGTATCCATCGTATGGGTATGGATGTCAATCGGGGTGCAACCATCATCGACCTGATTCACTTGCCTAGTGACGAACTCGTCTTGAATAACTTGAAGAAGAAAAAGAAACTTCAAGCTCTGACAATGGGTGAGTTGAACAACCAGATTAAGTGGGAAGGCTAACGTGGAAGTACAACAGCTTGAAATCAAGAAAATCTTTTCCGACGAGGAAAACTGGAATTGCCGAAAACAAAAGCTTGCACCGATTGATGTGCAAACGATTGTTGAGTCCATCCGCGAGAATGGTCTCATGCAACCTATCGTAGTCCGTCCTTACAATAAGGACGGCTACGATTGGATGACGGTTGTGGGTCATCGTCGTCTCTACTCGTGCAAGCTGTTGAAGTGGACCCACATTCCTGGGACGGTCAAAGACCTGTCCGAAGATCAAGCTCGTTCCTTGAATCTCATCGAGAATCTGGAACGCAAAGACTTGAACATGTACCAGGAAGCTCTGGCCGTCAAGTGGTTCCGAGATAAAGGATTGCAGTTGCGAGAAGTTGCCAAGCGTGTGGGTCAGTCCACCGGCTGGATTTCAACTCGCTACTTGATCCTCGATCTCGACCCTGACATTCAATTGGAAATCGCAGCAGGGTTCCTAACACAGGACCAGATCAAAGCCTTGCATGAGATTCCATCTCGTCAAGGCCGGATCGACACTGTGGTCAAGATCAAACAGGCGAAGCTCCGTGGCGAGAGTCTTGATGTCGCAATCACACCAAAGAAGAGCGTCATAACCTCTGACCAGAAGGCCAAAGTTGTTCGCAACATGCGAGAGATGTTTGAAGTCCAAGACATGATTACGGACACTGTTGGTCCGAACATTGCTACACGGACGTTGGCTTGGACATCTGGTGTTATTAGCACGGAAGAATACTTCAAGTCCCTTAAGGAGGCTTACCCTTCCTTCAACGGAGAACAACGCAATGTTGACAATGGATGAAGCACGCGGCATTGCCGCTCGAATCTGGACCCGCACGAATCACAAGCGGAAGATCATGGACCCTTCGCTTTGTGAAGACATTGCTGATGTATTGGTCGATGAAGTGACCAAGCGTAGTCTGGATGATACTGCGACTCCAAAGCTGAAAGAGCTTCAAGATGAAAACGAGAAGCTCAAGACCGAGATTCTGAATCTTCGGTCGATCAGCGAGAAAGCCGAGTTGCAAGTACAACTTGTCAAGGAACAAGCTGACAAGGACCAGAAGACCTGGCAAGCGGCTTTCGACAAGATTCAAGGTGAACACAAGGCACTGACCTTGACTCATGCGAATCTGCAATCGGACCATGAATCCTTGAAGCTCAAGGTGAAGCCAGATGAAGTGGTGTAAGGGTTGCAGTAAAGTGTTAGCTGGTGCCAGGTGCCCCACTTGTGGGGAACTTGGCGTCAACACACAAATCATTCATCGACCTGATCCGCATGATTCCGCCATTCGTCGGCGAGTCAGCACTATCACTGAGGAAGACCCAAACAATGACGATCTCACAAGGGCCAGTGAAGAAGCCTAGCTTCGAATACGCCAAAGCCTTACTTGAGGCTGGCAAGGATGTTCCGTACCGGACTTGCACAATCTGCAATACTCCGATGGTACTGACAACTCGCCAGTACGCTCCGCACCTGATTAGCTGCAAGTGTCGTGCGTCAGGTGAGAAGGCTCTATGTCCCATGCTTTGGGACGATCTGCGAACTCTCCTTGCAACAGGTGGCGATGTACCCTTGGATTGAAGTTCCACAAGACTTAAGAATCAATCAAGCAATTGATTGGCTCTATCGCCAAAAGGCCCACATAATGATGTGTTGTACATCAACAATCTTATGTGGGCCTGATGGAATTACAATCACTCCAAACTACACCAAACAACAAACAGAATTCTTCAAAACCATTGACGAGACAATCAATGATCTTCTTCGACACAGAGACATGTGGCTTGCACGGAATGTGCGTCCTGATCCAGTGGGCCGAAGACGACGGTCCGATTGAATTGTATGATGTTTGGAAGAACCCGATTAGTAAGACGCTCGAACTAATCGAGAAGTTCGCTAACCATCCAGGAGGCGTGTGTGGGTTTAACCTCGCGTTTGACTGGTTCCATTTGTGCAAGCTCCATACGATTCTTTCGTTATGGCACGACCACGATGATTACCCAGAGGATATCATTGATCGAATTGCCGATCTTGAGCCTATGGGTCGTGACGGACCTTGCCTTAAGCCAGTCTCAGCTTGTGACCTCATGCTCCATGCCCGTAAGGGGCCTTATCAGTCTACTATGGATCGCGGCGACATTCGTATCCGCCGTGTTCCTACAGCTTTGGCTTGGCAGCTTGCGGCAGAGTTGGAAAGACGAATCGACCTGAAAGACATCTACTTCGCCCGGAAGAAAGAGAAGGGCAAGAAGTGGCAAATCTATGATATCGTGGATGAAGAGAAAGTCATCAATCCCGATTTCAAAGATGTCGTCTTGAAGTTCGCTCCGAGTAGTGCATTGAAAGCACTGGCCGTTGATGCTCTGGGTATTGACCCAAGCCGTGTGCTTCGATTCACTGACGTTGAAGTTGACCGAAGATGGTGGCCTGCCGAGTACGGTTACGCTCCGTTCGCAAAAGCCGTACCGTTCGCGAAGAAGTTCGGTAGCAAGACGAACAAGAAAAAGATGGCTCGTGAGGCATGGCCAGAAGTAATCAGGCATCACATCAGTCATTGGGCTTACAACCCGTTGGCGAGGGAATATGCAACCGACGACGTTACATACACTCGGGATATCTGGAAGAATTTCGGGCGTCCTGAACCCGGTGATGATGATTCCGAGTTGGCTTGTATGGTGGCTGCCGTTCGTTGGCGGGGATTTCGAATCGACATCGACAAGCTCAAAGCCCTTAAAGCCTCGGCCATCGCCAAAAAGAAAGTCATCCCTACTGGCCCACGCGAAGTAAAGCACTACATCAACGAGTTGCTTGATCCTGCAAGTAAGCTCGTTCTCAAGGGTAGTACGAAGAAAGTGCTTCTTGAGGCAATGGCAAAGCAAGAGATGCCTTGCCCCAAGTGTAATGCGTCAGCGGCCAATGAAATCGAAGTCTCGGAAGCGTGTGAAGCTGTCTCGGAACTTGTCGGTGAACTGACAGGTGAGAAATCGTTAATCATCAAAACGGTTATCGCACCGTCAAACGTGGAGTGTGAACACTGTGGATCAAAAGGAAAGGTTTTACACCCCGCAGCGATTCGAGCCAAGAACGTCTTGGATGCTCGAAAAGCCACCAAAGAAATTGAAATCTACGACAAGCTTATTCTTGCTGGGAGATTTCACGCAAGTTTCAAAGTCATTGGGGCCTTGTCCTCTCGTATGTCAGGAACAGACGGTCTCAACGCCCAAGGGATTAACAAGACAAAGGAAGTACGCAGCTGCTTTCCACTGGCGTGGGAAGGATTTTCTCTTGACGGAGGCGACTTTGCAGGATTTGAAGTCACACTTGCTGAGGCTTGCTACAACGATCCAGACTTACGGAAGGCTCTTCTAACTTGCGAATACTGCGACGGACAAATGGTCATCGAATCGGGTGACATCTATTGTCCGGCCTGTACGCAACGGGAACGCAATTCGGATAAGGTCTGCAAGAAGTGCAAGCTCAACAAAGCGGTGAGTCCCACCAAAGAAGTGTACTGTCCAAGTTGTGACAAAGACGGTAAGGCGATTCATGCGTTGTTCGGTATCCATGTGTATCCCGAACACACGTACAAATCGTTGAAAGCAACGAAGGGCATGAACGATGGAAAGGATTTGTACACCAAAGCGAAGTCCGCTGTTTTCGCTATGTTCTATGGTGGAGAAGGACCAACTCTCCAAGATCGTCTCGGCGTCGATTTGGAAACCGCAAACAAAGCCTTCACCGAGTTTGGCCGACAGTTCAAACAGGTTGGCGTTGCTCGCCAAAGAATTGTCGATCAGTTCTGTTCCATGCGACAGCCGGGCGGAATCGGCAGTAAGGTAGAATGGCACGAACCTGCGGACAAGATCGAATCGCTGTTCGGGTTCCCACGTTACTTCACTCTTGAGAACAAAATCTGCAAGGCACTCTTCATGCTTGGCGAGAAGCCGCCACGAGCATGGAAGGATATCAAGATCAGACTCATTCGGTCTAAGGTGAATCCAAGACTCCAAATGGCCGAAGGTGCGACAAGGTCAGCATTGTTTGGTGCTGCCTTTAGTATCCAAGCGAGTTCAATGCGTGCCGCTGCGAACCACCAGATTCAAAGCAGCGGGGCACAGGCGACTAAGAAGTTGCAACGCAATATCTGGAACATTCAACCTCATGGTGTGAATCCATGGCGTGTAATCGGTATGAACATCCATGACGAAATCATGTGTGTCACCGATCCGCAGTATTCGCAAGAGGTTAAGCGTATCGTTGATGAATCAGTTGAATCCATCCGTCCAAAGGTCCCATTGATCAAGATGGATTGGATGATCGGGCTAAAATCTTGGGCCGACAAATGATTGAAACATCAAGGCGTCAGTAGTATCCTAGTGGGAGGGTTCATAATATGAGTCCACTCGACGCACCGAAAGCTGCACATGAAACTCGGATGCAACTGTCCGGGATTGCATGTGACAGAGAATTGAACAAAGAAGAAAAACTTCTTCATACGACAGCGTGTCGATTCATGAATCGCGTGCTGTCGGAATGTGAAAAGAGACTTGAGGCATCATCGAATGAAGACCCTCCCGGACTTCCTGGCAATGGCGAGACGGAAGTATCTCCAAGCTAGGAGCTTGGATTACTACGTCAATCGCGATGATGTTCAAGAACTTATCAACAAGGCGACTGCGATTGAAAGAGAACAACTCTTCATTCTTCTCGAAAAGAACGAACGAGAGTTGTTCTCTGCTTTGTTGGATAAGATTCGTGATTCGGATACGGCAACAATGACTGTTACCGCTCTACGGAATCTGGCAAGATCGCTGGGGATTTATGGATATAACAGCATGGTAAAAGAACAGTTGCTTGTCTTAATTGGAGAAGTCCGTGCTAGAAAAATTCTTGAGAATGAGCGGCGTCTCGCAGAAGCAACTGACGAAAGAATCACACCGCCTTGAGAAGGGCGATGAGGATTTCAACGACGCCATTCAGAAGCTGACCGCCGACATCACGGTTCACGAATTGCGTGATGTCGTCGAGATTTGGAATCTACTCCCAGAGGCACAGTGGGAACACTATGCCCTGATGGAGTACGAAGACCTTCGTGAACAACTACTCCTCAAAGAAGCACTCAAACGCCTTCGCACCAAGTACAAGGAGATTCGCAACTATGGCCGCAAAAAGAAAAATCGGGATCAAGGCGATCAAGAAGGCACTGACTGATTCCATCGACAAACACCACGACACCAACTGGTTCAAGATTGTTGTCGATGCGGACATGACGTACAAGCTGCGTCGAACCAACGAACTGATTCATGAGCTTCTGACTGGCGGCTCTGATGACAAGATCGACCAGGCGATTACTCTTCTCGCTCTTGTGAAGGCGAACCAGACCAATGGGTAATGAGATGAAACCATTCAAGCCTAAAGGTGGTCATGGTCCTGAATGGTACATCCAACAGGCGATCATCAAACGTCTTACACTCGAAGGCTGGTTTGTCAAATCAACTCACGGCAATATGTACCAAGCAGGATTTCCTGACTTGTTTGCATGTCACCGTGGTTACGGGACTCGCTGGATTGAGTGTAAGAATGCCGCGTCATACAAATTCACGGACGCTCAAATTCGTGACTTCACAAAGATGGCTGCCGAAGGTGTGGGCATCTATGTGTTGACGAGTGACTCGGACGACGAAATCAAAAAGCTGTTCGGTCCTAGCAACTGGTACCTTTACCTTTCGGTGTATTGCCGATGAGCAAATCAGACAAACTTGCTGAGATTGAAGGCTACGCCAACCCGCTCGATTTGGTTGAAGCGTACATGTCGGACAGTGTCGCTCCCGGCATCTGTTCGAATGAGGATTGCGATTACACCACTGAGGTTGAGCCTGACCAAGGTGGTGGTTATTGCGAGGAATGCGAAACACAAACCGTCGTCTCAATCTTCATCTTGGAAGGGATCATATGAGCGTCGATTTAGAACTCCTGACTGTTGCACGGAACTACGCCGTCAAACTCGAAAACGAATTCAAGAAGGCCAAAGAACATTGGCGTCGGCGATTCGAAAGTCTTGACGACGAACTTCAAACTCTGTACCGCGACAAGGCAGAGCTTGAACAATCTTTCAACACTCTCCACCAAGAATACCAAGACCTTCAAAAACGATTCTCTGACCAACTAGGAAAACAAACATGAAGATGTTCCAATGGGAACGAATCACTCGTGGAGATAACACCGACTACATGTGGCGGCTAAAGATTTTAGTCCTCTCATGGTGTCGAGTGTATCTCCACATTTTCGTTGCAAGTGATGACGAATGTTTGCACGACCATCCGTGGAACTTCTACTCACTAATCTTGTGGGGCGGATACTGGGAAGTCACGCCAACCGGAAAGAAATGGTACGGACCAGGGCGATTGCTCTACCGTCCAGCTAGTTGGAAACACCAAGTGGTAATCGAGAAGCGAGCAATCACTTTGTGTGTCACGACTGGCAAGCTTCGAAACTGGGGCTTCTGGACTCGTGCTGGTGAATGGATACACTGGCGGAAGTACGAGAAGAATGTGCATTGTGCCGACTGAAATCTTCTTGGCGTTTTACGGCCTGGTTATCTTCGGAGTGGTAGCTACGCTCGCCATCTTGTGGTGTTGTGCCCAAGGTGAGATTGATAGACGCGATGCTATCATCCGAAGAATTTGGAAAGAAATTGAGGATGAATCATGTCCATCATCGGTGACATTTATGAGGAAAGAGAAGACAAGCTCTTCGATCAAATAAGGAAAGTTCGAGACAACTTCGGTGACGACAAGTGCTGGAAAGATTGGAACGCTCTCTTTGCTATGCTGCCGGAAGGGTACACTCCGCCTAAGCAAGATATTCCAATCCAACTGGAAAACTGCAAACAGTATCTCACTTGTCAGAGTGAAGGTACAGAATACATGCCACCGCCAAGGTGGGTCAAAGGATTGCCAGACAAACCGGGTGTCTGGGTTCTGACAACTGAAAATGGCTACCGCTTTACCATCACCTACAACGGTGGCAAGTTGACCGGGATCAAAGACGCTCCCGTTTACTGCTCTTTCGGACCTATACCAAGGGAACCTGAATGTTTGTTAAAGAACGATTCAAACTCGTAGAGTCGACGCTGGAAGAAATCCGCTCGATGATTCCAGACTTCGGCTATAACGGTTTCGGAGAGTTCCTGTATTTCAGGACGTACTCGCGAAACATCTGCAAAAATTGTCGCCAGCCGTCTATCAAACTCAACCCGATTACGGGCAAGGAGTATTGTGGTTCTTGCGGCAGGGGTCAGGTTGCCAACTCGAATGACATCTTTCTTCCAAACGATTTGGAGACTTGTCAAGAGTGGTGGCCGGACACAATCATCCGTGCGGTTCAAGGTACGTTCTCGATCCGCAAGGACTGGTACATCAAGAACCATATTCCGTGGGACGAATCATTCTGGCAGGTGTACGCTCGCCACTTCGCGGTGTCGATGTACAAGATGGAATGGCTGCCTCCGGGTCGTGGACTCTGGGCGATGGGTTCGGACTTCGTTTACGAACGCGGTTCGGCTGCTCTTCAAAATTGTGGATTCACAATCATCGGTGAAACACTTGAGAACGATATCCATTGGATGATGGATATGCTCATGTGCGGCGTTGGTGTAGGATTCCTACCCGAACGTCAAGATGAATTGACGGTCTACAATCCGAAGGGAACTTACGACTATGTCATCCCTGACAGTCGTGAAGGTTGGTGTGATTCCACCAAAGCCCTGATTACGAGTTTCCGGGAAAAAGGTTCCCCGAAGCCGAGATTCATCTACGACGAGATTCGTGAAGAGGGTGCCCCGATTCGTGGATTCGGTGGCGTCTGTTCTGGTCCGGCTCCCCTGATCAAGTTCCATCAACGCATTGAAATGCTGATGGAACAGTATGCCTGTGAGGAATGGTATGACTCGGTTCTTCTTAAGACTGACCTTGCCAATTGTACTGGCTGTTGCGTGGTGGCGGGCAATGTCCGACGATCAGCCGAACTCTGTGCGGGAACAATCGATGAAGTGATGGACCTGAAACAGTACGACAAGTATCCCTACCGCAAGGACTGGGGCTACATGTCGAACAACTCGGTGTTCCTGGAAACCAGCGAAGACTTCGAACGTCTTGGCGAGATTGCAAAAAGGGTGATTCTCAATGGCGAGCCTGGATACATCAATAAGGTTAACTTGCCATTCGGTCGTATCGGTAAGTCGATGGATGGGCTTCGTCTGGATAAAGCTATCGCTTTTAATCCGTGCGGAGAGCAACCACTCGAAGACAAAGAGCTTTGTACTCTTGTCGAAACGATTCCGATGCGATGCAAGACCGACGAGGCATGGCTCCGAGCCGTCGAATACGCTACGGTGTATGCGACGACTGTAACCTTGCTTCCGACGCATCGCCCTGAAACCAATAGTGTGATGTACCGTAATCGACGCATCGGCGGTAGCATCATCAACGTGGCCGAATGGTCCGACAAGATCGGAACCCACAAGCTGATTGCGAATCTGCGTAAGGGTTACGAGAAGGTTCGCAACGTCGGTCACTGGTGCAACTCGGAAGCTGGTATCCCTGACCCGATTCGTCACACCACCATCAAGCCCGGTGGTACGACTCCGAATCTCCCAGGTCAGAACTCAGGGTTCAATCGTCCGAACTTCGAGTTCATGATTCGTCGGGTACGGTTGTCGAGAAACTCGCCAGTGTATCAGATTCTTCTTGATGCTGGCGTGCCTCACGAACCGGATGTCACGGACCCGAAGGGCACAGAAATTTTCGAGTTCCCTGTTCATAAGACTGGCTTCAAGAAAGTCAGTCTGTGGGAACAGGCAAGCATGTTGTGCTTGCTGCAACGGGAATGGTCGGACAACGCTGTGAGTAACACGTTGAACTTCCGTCCGAAGTGGAATCTGAAATATCACCTGTGGCCGACTGTGCAGAACTTCCTGCAAGCTGATTCGGTACTCGACCAGTACATGAGTCTCGCCGAGCGTATTGAGGTTTTCAACAAGAAGCTTCCCAGCATTAACTCGTTCCGTGAGTTCAAAGCCACGTTCGAGTTCTCTGAGAATGTCGAAGTGAAAATCTACGAGTACGACGAGAACCATGAGGAAGATGATATCGAGCCGGTCTTGTCGAGCATTGCACCATTGACGAAGAGCGTGGCAATGTTGCCGATTACACCGAAGGGTGTGTATGCACAGATGCCCGAAGAAGGGATCACTGAGGATGAGTACAACGACCGTCTGCTCCGAATCAAACCCATTGACTGGTCCAAACTACGTGGATCAGATGGTATCGACGAACGATATTGCGAAGGACCGCAATGTGTTGTTAGGCATGGGTGATTTCCTAATCACCTATGATCCAATGCGTCAGGGTTATCTCTGCTACTTTGAAATCTGCAATGTCAGAGTCAAAGTAGTTGAGGTCCATGACAGCACCAATGAAAAGATCACCGACCGAATCAAGTGGCTCACGGATCGAGCCACTTGGGTTCAGGAAAGACCTGATAGACCTTACGGTCCTACCTACCGGAAGTGTACTATCACTCCTGAAATCATGATTTGGTTGCATGAATTACAACGTCTTGTTGAGATGGAACCGAGACGCTGGTAAGCACTACCCTTTAACTACCGAGCATACAATGTCAAACAGCACGCATCAAGTTGAAGTTGTTCCGATCGTGATGGAAAAGCACCCGAACGCTGATTCGCTCAGTATCGTTCGGGTCTTCGGAGGATACACCTGTATCGTCCGAACGCAAGACTGGCAGGGTGTCGCTCTTGGTGCGTATCTTCCGCCTGATTCGGTGGTTGACACAAACCGGAAAGAGTTTGACTTCCTCTTGCCGAAAGCCAAGGCTGATGGTACGCACCGCGTCAAGGCCATGAAGCTGCGTGGTGTCGTCTCGTTCGGTCTGATGATTCCGGCACCGGAAGGTAGCGTCGTGGGTCAAGACGTTGCGGCACAGTTGGGTGTCACTCACTACGAACCGCCGCTGCCCGGTGAGCAACGAGCTTCCAACGGCTTGGTACTTGGTGGCGAAGTCGCCAAGGCTCCTAGCTTGAACAGTCCGAAGTATGATCTCGATGCCTTCCGCAAGTATCACAACTTGCTGATTCCTGGCGAGAAGGTTTGGATCACCGAGAAGATTCACGGAGCTAACGCACGGTACGTCTATCAAGACGGTGCGATGCACTGTGGGTCTCGAACTGAATGGAAGAAGGAGTTCCCGTCTTACGACCATATCACGATGGATTGGTTGCGTGAGCGGGTCTTGAACAAAGACACGAACATCCCCGATGAAGAACGCTGTCAACAGATTTACGATCGCCTACATTCCCCGACAAAGTCGCGGAACATGTGGTGGACGGCGTTGAGCCATGAACCGGAAATTGAAAAGTGGTGCCGTGATAATCCGGGCAAGATTTTGTACGGTGAAGTCTACGGCAACGTACAGACCTTGAAGTACGGCCACACTCAAGACAAGCCAGTCTCGATTGCTGTGTTCGACATTCTTGACGAAGGCCGTTGGCTGAATGCTCAAGAAGCTCGCGATGCGGCACCGAATGTTCCGTGGGTACCGTTCCTCGGTATTCACGATTACAACTTCGACCTGGTTGTGAACTTGAGCGATGGGCAGTCCATGATTGCACAACACCATCGTGAGGGTTGTGTGGTCAAGCCGCTCATCGAACGAACGGATATTCACTTGGGACGCTTGTGTCTCAAGTGCGTTGGGGCAACTTACTTGGAGAAGGATAAATGATCGAAGCTCAACACCTTGCAGGTGTCGTTGGTGCGAATCAACAGGGAACACTGAAAATGCTTTTGAAGAGCGTTGCGTACCAGTATGGTCGCGACGCCGAGACAAAGCTCGGTGACGCCGTCAAGCAGGCACAGGCTGCTGGCGTTGGACTTGTGACGATTCTGGCTGTTCTCCTGCCGCTCGTCCTGAGTCTGTTCTCGGGTCAGAAGTTGGATTTGCAAACCGTGATCAATGCCATCCTGGCTCTGATCAAGAAGTGATTGTAAGCCCGCTTGGCAAAGTGCCGTAGCGTCTAGGGTGCGTGGAACGACTGCGAACGCAGAGCAGACCACCCAAGCGGGTACGTTGACTCATAGTGTAACGGTAGCACAACGGGCGTTGGACCCGTTAGCGAGGGTTCGAATCCTTCTGAGTCTAATGGTCTCTGGGTCTTCGCACAAATTCTCCCGTGCGAGGGAGAATGGCCTGGAGACCGCCATACAAAGGTGCATCATGGATAATCGCAGAGGCTTCTTAGGCAGCTTGGTTGGTTTCTTAGGTGCAACTCAAATCTCATTTGGCAATGAGATTGTTGAACAGAATCAATCCAAGAAGTTGAAGTTCTTGAATGACTGTCATCGAGTCTTCAACTGCAAAGAAAGTGAACTGTTGAAATACAGTGCATTTGTCTTTGGTAACGATTTCACGCTTCCTTGTGCCCGATTACGGGAAGTGAAACGCGATCTTGAGAAACTGGTTTGTGTTTTCACAGTACCGCCTCTGAACATCAAACGGACAGTGACTGTTCAGGGTCTAGGCATTCTCGATCCTAACGGGATTGAGATTGTCAGGAACAATTATTGTTCCTATGTTTCGTGTGTCTCTGGTGACACACTCAGAAACACCTACACATTGAGTGCATAACATGACCGTTGAAGAAATCAAAACAAAACGAAAGGAACTGGAGCTTCGAGAGAAGCTTTTGAAAAGAGACGCACAGATGCTCAAGGCTGAGCAAGTCTTTCTTCAAAGCGTTTGTGAACATCCAAACAAACGAAGCTGGACGAGTTCTGATTACGGCGGCGGTTCTGATCGGCATGAAGCGTGTGACGATTGTGGGTACAACCATGTTACGTGATTACAAACGGACTGAACTCACTGTTCATTGGGACTCCGAAAAATGTTCACATTGCGGCAACTGTATCACTGGATTACCGAGTGTTTTCAATCTCTCCGCGAAACCCTGGGTCAACATCCAGGGTGCAACAGCGGACGAAATCAAAGACCAAGTCGCAATGTGCCCAAGTGGTGCCTTGACGATATCCACGTAATCCCGCTTCGTGACACTGTGGAACACCACCAGGTCCGAGGCTGTTGGTGCTACCCGCAGCTTCAAGATGAGAATGGATATCCGCAGTACATTGGGGATAGGATTCCGGTGATCGTGGTCCACAACGCACTGGATGGGCGAGAATGAACATCAAAGCAAAACCAACACTGTATTGCGGCGTCCAATTCCGCTCACGGACGGAAGCCAAATACTGCATGTTGTTCAACATGTTTGATGTTCCTTGGACCTATGAACCACGACGATTTCCGCTACCATCTGGTAGTTATCTGCCTGACTTCTTCCTCAGTAATCTGAACCTGTGGATTGAAGTCAAGGGTATCTACCCGACGGATCATGAACGTGCCCTCTGTGAAGAACTGCACAGAGCGACCAAACAAACCGTAGCAATCTGTTACGGTTGGCCACCGCAAGCCATCGTCTGGAAAGATGGTTCATGGGTCAAGTGTCCACCGTTTGGAATCTTGAACACACGGTTCGTCTTCGGTGGCAAACCTTTGCCCATCGAGACCTACCAGGAAATCAACGAGAAGATTTGGGGAACGTATGGGAAGAAGAAACGAAAACGCAAACCAAAAGACGTACGGCCATCGCGCTCCAAAAAGCGGTAAGTGTTCTTTCTGTCCCGCTCACGACAAAGAGAATCGTGGACGCCGTCCACGTTCTGACCAACACAAGGATAAGCGAAGATGAAAGCAGCTTTCAAAGACTTTGAAATCAAGGTTGACTACCCAGATGCTGTAGTTACATCTGCGGCTAATGAAGCGAAGACCAAACAGGATGTTGCAGACTTTTTGACTGTACTTGGCAAGGATCGATTCATCTCGCTCAGTCATGAAGGTCTGACATTCACTGTTTTCTACTGGGAAGCCAACGATGGACCTGTCACGGTACATATGGGCGTTCACAACCGTATTCGTTGTGGAATCAAGACACCGACGCCGTTGTTCATTCAGCCAACACCACCGCCTCCAGGAACACCAATGTGCAAGACGAACTAATCGGCTGGTGTTCAAACTGCAACAAAGATGTTCCAGTATTCTGGTGTGACGATTGCCCAGACTGGGAATGTAAAGAATGTCGTTGTTGTGTTCACCAAGAAACTGTGAGACCAAATGACGTACCAACCTAACCGCTGGTCCTGCTTACCGACCGCTTGGTCGTATGTAATCAGTTGGCCAGTCTGGGCGGTAATCAAAGCTATCGGTCATGATGGTAGCGAGATAAGGTGGCCCAACCTTACCGAACCAAATTGCCGAAGAGGATTCCATCCACAAGAACTAATCTACCTTGGGGATAGGTTAGGCTTTGTGACTACGACGTTCGAACCGATTGCAATGCTTGAGAGTCCCGGTGGCATAGGTGGGCCTGTTGAGATTCACTTGCCTTTCGTCAAGATACTTGAAGGAAGCAACGGAGTGTTGACAGGTGAAATAAATAATCAACGCCATGCAATCGCCTGGATGAACGGTAAGGTTTTGGACCCAAGCGGTGGGAAGATTACCACCCTGGATGACTTCCAAATCCAAACGTACTATCGAATCAAATCGAAATGGAGTTATCCTCCGATTTGATTCGGTGGAAAACTACCTAATAGGGGAAACTTCTTAGGTAGTTTTTCGCGCCAATAAGAGAGGGCGGCGCGTTGCTCGCCAGTGCGCAACTAGACAACGAACGTAAACCGTTAAAGCGCATAGACTTGCGCACGGTTGCGCATTATTTTTCAGAAAATGCGCACGTTCGCGCCTTTTCCTCTTGCATGGTTTCCCCGTTTCGTGGTCTAATGCGTTTCGGTTCGCTTGACATCTCGAAAGGGTTTCGCCCGGTGAACGGGCGGCGCGCCGCTCGCCTCTTGCGAGCTAGGCGAAATTCGCAAGAATCAAATCGGCGATTTGATTCCTGCCAGATTCCGAATCGGAGACTTAGGAATAGGAATAAAACGGATTATGGAAAGCCCAGCTAAGGAACGCTAAAAAGGAGGTTGATGTTCCTACTCGGTAAGAAAGCAAGGCCGTGTTCGATTCACTATCCGTTTGGGAAAAGTCCTTCGCCTCGGATTACTGATGAGCGATTAGCCGAACTGGTAGTCAAGCTCAAGGCTGGGGATAAGAGTGTCATCGAAGAGATTGTGGCCGGTCACTTGAAACTGGTCGTGTACATCGCTGGATGCTACGGAGCTTTGGAACCTAAGAAATCGAAAGACCTCGTAAGTGAGGGTGCTCTCGCTTTGGTTCAAGCCTGTCACGACATCCACAAGATGAACACTGATTCCTTCGGGAAGTTTGTGTCCTACAAGATACATGAAGCGTGTGGTCGGTTCATACATCGAGATCGGTTGATTCCGCTGTCAACCCATGCGAGGTATGAGATTGGACAAAAAGACAAAAAGATTCTGCCTAACCGGGAAGTTGCTGGCAGAGAGATCAGTCCGCTCCGTAAGATGATTCTTGATGAAGAGATTCAGCTTGCCGTATTGACGGAAGAGGAACGAAAGATTTTCGACTTGAAGTGTCAGGGTTATACCTTTAGGGAAATTCAGGAACTGACGGGTATTAACTACGTGACTGCTAGTCGCATCTTCGATGTCATCAAGAACCGATTCTTAAGGAGCAACAATGAGGAAGCTTGAGTACCTCAGCCCGACGAGCATCGCAGCTTTCAAAGAGAATGTTGAGAGCTACTATCTCAGATATCTTTCTGAGAATCGTCCGACGCGAGACAAACAAACTCAGCCAATGTCGATTGGGTCCGCCTTCGATGCTTACGTGAAGAGTTGGATGCACGAAGCATTGTTCGGTAAAGGCAATGACCCACGGTTCGATTTGAGAACGCTCTTTGAAGCTCAAGTCGAACGACACCATTGGGACTGGGCATGGGACAACGGCCGTCACGCTTTCGATTGCTACAAGCACTCGGGAGCCTTGGCTGACCTGATGTCGGACCTGGAACAAGCGGTTGGTACACCGCGGTTTGAAATCGAAGTTCGTGGCGTGGTCAACGGACAAAAAGAAGGCGTCACGAAGAGTTTGTCAGGGGTCACGTTCCTGGGAAAACCGGACGTGTCCTTCAACCACAAAAGTGGAATCAATGTCACCTTGGACTTCAAGGTGAATGGCTACTGTAGCAAGTCGGGAATCAGCCCGATGCCGGGTTACTTGCGGATTCGTGGTGCCGATTTCAGCGGCCCACACAAGAACTGCATCATCGCCCCGCACCACGGGATTCTGATTAACCGAGACCAACGTCTCGAAGAACTGAACGAAAGCTGGGCTGTCCAGTTGGCCATCTACGGATGGCTGTGCGGTAACGAAGTCGGAAGTGACTTTGTGACTGCGATTGACCAGTTGGTTTGCAAACCGGGTGGCATCAAACCGAGTATTCGGATTGCTGAACATCGGTTGCGAATCAGTGAGACCTTCCAGTGGCATACGTTCTCTCTGGCTCAACATATTTGGGATGTTGTCAACAGTGACCACATCTTCCGAAACATGACGCTGGAGCAGTCGCAAGCCCGCTGCAAGACTCTCGACCAGCAATCGGTCGGAATGCGTGACGAGGAATTCGAAGCCATTTGCAGGAGCTACTAATGGAACCGTACCAAGAACGTGTGGTCGAAGAAAAGACCGAACTCGATGTCAAAATCGAGAAACTCCACCGCTTCATGATGACGAGTGGATTCGACAAACTTTCTGAACTCGAACGCGATCGCCTGGTTCGCCAGCATATCGCCATGAGTCAATACTCAGGTGTCCTGGGGGAGAGAATCAATGGATTCACCGGCTCGTAAGCGATTGCAGCAACCCTTCAACGAACTGGCCATTGGGCAAAAGTTTCAAATGGTCAACAGTGTGATGAAAGCAGCTATTCCCGGCTCACAAATCTTCGAGAAGATTACTGAGGACTCGGCGAAGAGCAACGGGCTGATTCACAAGATTCGACCGGATTGGAATTGTGAGCTTGTCTCTTAACATTCCAATGACAAAGCGGGATGCATTTGGATCATGACTCTATGAAAGAGTCAAGGGATGTCACTTCTTTGTGACTCCAAACCCACTTAAATTCGTTCTGATGGAATTGCACAGAACCACTCTGCGCTGTAAATAAATCTGCGCATAAATCGAGGAACCACATGAGAATCAAAGACCTGCCGATTTGCAAGAAGTGCGACAACAAGTCAACGTCCGTTCCTTGCAAGGTTTGCGGTAAGAATCGCGATCGAGTTCTCTTCGAGCTACTCTGCATCAAAGAGAAACGTGACTCATTAAAACGGGTTCACGCGGCATTGGTCAGGTTCCGAATGGAATCGACGGGGTGTGCAACGCTTGATATGGAAGTCCTTGACAACTGTGGCCCTTGGGCACAGAGCTTGCCAAGCGAAAATCCTTTGTCGCCTTACTACGAACGACTGAAAGCTTCCACCGTTCTGGAACTCTTTCACTTGTTCAAGTTCAAGCTGACGAAGCAGAATCGGCCAGAGTTTGTCAAGGACTACGAAGACTATCTCAAGACGAAAGCGTCGGAGATTCGACGTTGCATTGAGGAAAACGAACTGGCCGAACTCTTGGAAAGCAAAGGGTCGAAATTTTCGACCTACTTCAAAATCGAGGACGACTATGACAGGCACCGTTTGTCATTACGACAAGAAGGGGAAGTTCGGATTCATCCAGAGTCCTGAAAGCCCGCGAAACATATTCTTCCACAACTCGCAACAGCGAGAGTTCTATTGTGATTTGGATGCTCGCATCTATCACAATGGGGACTGGCAGGAAGAACCGAAAGTCGGTGACGAGGTAATCGTCATCGCCATCGAAGAGATGGCAAAGGGACCGAAAGCCCGATTGTGGGCCAAGGCCGAAACGAAGCGCAAAGCCGAAGAACTTCAAGGCTTGATGCACACGTACCGATTGCAAGTCCGGGAAGGTTATGAGCCGACAAGTCGGTTCGACCCGAAACCGAAATATAAAACGGTTTGGCAGGGTAAGAATCTTCTCGACCTGCGTCATAAGACGTATGGCATTAAGATTGAAGGGCCGGGACAATTCTCCTACTTCTTCGAATACCTTGTGGTTGAAGAAGTGAATGGGGAACGAATCGAACGGTGGGAGCATTGTGGCGACCCCCGTCCAAACGGGAGATGAACATGACCTGGACACTCACTGGACTCAAGACCTATATCGCTGTGGCCGGCCTCGTCGGTCTGGCGATTTACCAGTTCAGCCAGCAACAGTACGATCAGGCTTTCCAAAGCTTGCTCGCCGCTGCCGCTGCCGCTGGTCTCCGCAACGCGATTGCCGGCAACAAGGAAGCCTTGATTGCCGCTCAACTTCCTCCGAAGGAGTAACATGGAAGCGGTCATACGGAAATGGGCGGCGGTGGGAATCTTCATCCATGACAATGGTGAAGAAGTCACCGCCAGCCACGTTAGCAACGAATCACGAATGGCTGCTTTAGAGCAGGCCATCGCCGAATTTCTTTCCACAAAATTCTCAACATGAAGGACACCAAAATCATGGCTCGCACTCCCACCACTCGCCGCCGCGTCACCAAGCCCCGTCAGAAGACCTACATCGCCATCGTGCTGGATTCGTCCAGTTCGATTGGTCACAGCCGACTGACCGCCTCGGTTCGGCAGACGTTCAACAACATCAAGGCGACGCTGCAACGCAAGTCGGCTCTCAAGAATCAGGATGTCTACGTGTCCCTGATTACGTTCAACGACCGCGTGAATGAACCGCTCTTCAAGCACGCCAACGTGAACATGATTCCCGACCTGGATCACACGAACTACAACCCCGGCGGTGGGACGGCCCTGTTCGATGCCGTCGCTTCGGCCATCGCGTTGTTCGACAACGTGCCGACCGACGAGAACACGAGCTTCCTGATCCATCCGATTACGGACGGTGAAGAACTCAACTCGGTCTTCACCACGGCTTCGGACCTGAAACGGATGATCGTCAACCGCGAAGACAAGGGCAACTGGACGTTCGCGTTCCAGCTTCCCGTCGGTCGCCGCGAAGTCTTCTGTCGTCAGTTCGGAATCGCGATCGACAACGTCAACGAATGGGAACTGACCGAGATCGGCACGCGGAAGATGAGCGACGAGACCTCGAACGCGGTGTCCAACTACATGGACAACCGTGCCCGCGGTGTCACTCAGACGAAGGGTTTCTTCAAGGCGACGCCGGACCTCTCGAAGGTCAACGTCAAGAAGCAACTCGACGATTTGGCGGCGAGCTTCCGTCTGTTCACGGTCGCCAACGAATCGATCATCCGCGGTTTCGTTGAAGAGCAGACCGGCAAGGATTACATCCCCGGTACGGCCTTCTATCAACTGGTGAAGCCGGAAAAGGTTCAGCCCTCAAAAGAGGTTCTCATCCAAGAGAAGAACACCGGCCGCACCAAGAAGATTTACGGTGGCCCCGAAGCCCGCGACCTGATCGGTCTGCCGCGTGACCAACACGCTAAGATCGTGCCGGGCAACCACGGTAACTACGACATCTTCATCCAGAGCAAGAGCGTGAATCGCATCTTGCCGCGTGGTACGAAACTGCTCCTGGCCAAGTAAGGAGTCGCCCTTTGATCCATTTGATCGGTGTCCTAATCATTTTGATGATTGCACCAAACGACGCCTTGAGCCTGCCGACGTCCGTAAGGCCCGTGAAGCCCCGGATTGTAGTTTCTCGGCAGAGCAAGAATCGGCGTAAGGCCATATCGCGTAACTACCCATTGGTGTTGTATGGTAGTTAAAGCTCCTAATTTCCAGGCTCATTAGATTCACGGTTTAATGAGGTATCGACCAGTAAAAGATTAGCAAGCCTAGTGCCGCTCGGTCAATGGATCGCTAATCTTTTACTGTTTTATCGCCGGGTAGACTAGCGGCAAAGTCGCCCCTTCCGGAGGGGTATGCGTGGGTTCGAATCCCACCCCGGCAACTTTGATGCGGGATGGACTGGAGCGGTTTCCAGCATGGTCTCATAAGCCATACGACGCAGGTTCGAATCCTGCTCCCGCAATTTGGAGATTTGTTATGATGCTCAACCCGACCATGAGTTTGCCTGTCGCGATTATCTTGGGCATCTCATTCCTCCTTGTAGGAATCGTTGTCTTGATCATGAACATTAAGGGACGCTAACCATGCGATGCAAAGATGTGAAGGACGCGGAAAAAGTTCTTGCCAAAGTTCCGACGCCTTGGGTGCCGGGCTATTGGGCCATGATGCGTGGAATACAAAAACGGAGGGACCGCCTTGCTGATCAGTCTAAAGCCGCCAAAAAGTAAGGGACGTTGCTCGAATCGAATGTGCAACAAGTCCCTGAAAGGCCCATTCAAGATTCTGCAACGTGGACCCAAAGGTTTCCCCTTTGATGTGTGCATGTCCTGCTTCGGCGGAATCATGAAGAAGGGTGGACCCGACAAGTATCTGCCGGGTAAAAAGACATCGTTCGATCTCAGTGACGTTATCGGAAAAGATTCCGTCACTGGTGCCCAACTGCACGACGCAGGGGACCAGTCGTATGCTCCACTTGGTACACCCAAACTTGATGGCGAAGTCAAGATTGCCATCAACAACCGAACAGGACAACTGATCCTATGATCGACCTCGTTGCAAAGACCGTCACGCTCACTGGACGGCCGATACCAATTACCTCGTTCGCAGTTTGGATTGTGACCCCTTGGGGAATCATGACCAACCTCGACGAAGCCGTGAATCGTTGTGCAGCCAACGACATGGACCCAAACGAGGTTCTTCGACACATACCCGTAGCTGTGGCGGGTGACACCTACGAGATGCTGAAATGAGTGCAGCCGATGACCTCGTGATTTTGAACCAAGCCAAGGCTCTTGAGGGCATGCGTCAGCGGCTCAGGAGTCACATGATGAAGCTCACCGATCGTCAAAAGATGATCGATCGGATGGAGCAGATGATTGCTCGCCGTGACCAATTGCTTAGTGATTTGTCAAAGACAAATAAGCAATTGCACGAAGAACTCAAGAAGGCACTTGCGGATCGACCCGAAGGGTACGATTCGGAACTGACACGAAAGTGCCAGCAGCTTGCGGAAGCACGTGAATGGATCGGTCGGTTGGAACTCACTGTTGATTTCCTCCTGGAACTGATCTGAACCTCCATTTAAGGAATGCAGCATGATTCGTCTCACTTGCTACGAAACGGGCCACTCGATCTGGATTCGGCCGGAAATGATTCTGTGTATGGTGCCGATCCTCGGCGAGAACGAGAGCGACAACCGCACTCGTATCGACATCGATTCGGACCTGGAAGCCATCTCGGTTCGCGAATCGCCGGATTACATCGCGTTCCTGCTCGGCCTGCTCGTGGTGATCGTCTAAGTGACGTTCGGTGGCGTAAGGTAGCGGGTACTTCATTAGGCGTTGTAACCCCGTTACCGTATAATCCCCGACACAACTTACCAGTGGCGACGAGATCGGATACTTCATCAAGGTGATTTTAGGTTCGAATCCTAACTCACTCCGCAAGGGGTGCGAGCGCAGGCATGGCAGAGCGCAACCCGGTTTCACTGATCCCTGGTTCTTAGTTCCGTGGCGTTTAGAATCGGTTACTTCTATGTCAAAGAAGAGATGTGGGTTCGAATCCCACCGAGTCCTTCGGGGCTTGTCGTCTAATGGTAGGATGCTATACTGATTCGACTTATTCCCGGACACAACACGGCTAGTAGCTCAACTGGCAGAGCGACGGATTCCAAATCCGTAGGTTGGTGGTTCGAACCCACCCGGTCGTGCTTTCGGTGGCGTTTGATTACGGCTACTTCTTTTGGTGATGTGACGCTGTAATCGTTTGTTCCCCGATTTTCAACCCTAAGGAAAAGGTGCATCATGAGCGAAGTTCAGAAGATCATTGACCGATGCCGCAAACGGAATGGCGGTCAAGTGTCGCTGCGTGAACTCTGGCCGGGTCGCGGGGCATTGCCCACGAAGATTCGGGCCAATGCCAAGAAGCTCTTTGGCGACCGCCAAGAAGTGAAGGAAATGCAGATGGTCAAGAAGACCGAAATCGTCGAAGGCAAACCGAAAGAAGTCGAGGTCGAAGAGTCAGTGGTCATCGCCACGATTGTCTTCGACAAACCTCGCGGCGTGTATCTCCTGGCGTCCTAAACCCGTTCCCTCTTCTCATTGGAGTCACTAACCATGACTAACATCACGAAAGCCAATGTCAGCAAGTTAGGTCGAGACAAAGACGGTGCCCTGCTCGATGCGGGCACGATTGCCGAGAAGTTCATCGGCAAGACGTACACGGAGCGGCATGTCAAACGTGCCAACGCTGTGATCGCCTCGATTCGTCGAGGCATCGTGAACAAGGCCAAGTATCTGGATAAGCTGGCTGCAAAGCCGGCCTGACGCTGGAGTAGGGTTCCGTCCCCATCTGGCCCGCCCTGGTAGCAATCGTCCTTAAGTGGACGTAACCTACATGGGTCGTACTCACGGCGTGGTCTGCCTCGAAAGTAGGCACGATGCCGAAGATTGAAGAGAATAACAGATAACGTGAGTACATGCTCTTTCGGTGGCGATTGCTACGGTTACTTCTACCTTTGCACGAAAAGCCGTAGCGAACAATCCCCGATTTTTGAATCACAGGGGTGGGTAATTGGGTCATCGGGGTTCTGACGCTGGTTACTCGCCCCTGTTTCTTCCACACTCTTTTAAGGAATCGTTCGATGCTCAAGGAACTTTTGCTGCTGACTCTGTCCATGAAGATGGCTACGACACTTCGTACGCTCAGTGCGATTGTCACGTTTTTTCGGTTGTACGAATCGAAACCGAACTCGACGCAGGAAGAAATGGAAGCCGAACAGAATCGTCTTTTCGACGAGATGACGGCCAAGATGGAAGAAGTCCCCGCGTCCCCTGCAAAAACCAAAGCGGCTTTCAAGGCTGCTCTGCTCTACCTCGCGGACCAACTCTAAACCCGTTTTTGGAGGAATCGAAGGGTGGCCTGTTGGTGTGGTCACTTATGGTTAGCAAAACCCAACACTCTCGTGGCGTTAGGAAACGGTTACTTCAATTGAAAAGTGGATGCCTTAAATGGCAATAGCCGTTCCGCTTGTTCCCGAGTTTTAAGATTCCCTACAGTCTAGCATAGGGAAGTTTGAGTCCGATGCACCGTGGCCAGACGGGGCATTCAATAAATGCTGGATACTGGCGTGTGCTTTTCGGTGGCGTATGCTAAGGGATACTTCTGTTAAAAGTGCCAACCCTAAGCTTTTAATCCCCGATACCTAATAACTTGAACGGACCCCAGAATGCAAGCCAGAGGCAAGAATCTGGCAGTAGGCAGGAGCGTGGTATTCCTGTTAATCCCTCAGAAAGGATTAAGGTAGAAGGTGATGGCCCGTGCCTTCTGAACTCCCAAGTTATCTTTTTGCGGTGGCGTTTGAATACGGTTACTTCCCCACCATGTCCGGAGAAGTCCCGAGAGAGCGGCTGTAAACCGCCCCTCAGGGATTACCACCGTGTTCAGTTAATCCCCGTTTTAATTAAGGAAATTGAAAATGAAAGTGTTCGACTCGCAAGCATTCATTGTTCGTCCTTTCGCTCTGCCGAATCAGTTCAGTCAGGACGCCATCAAGAACGAACCGATGTTCTTCAACTCGTCCGTCTCCTACGCTTGGGAACATGGCGGACCGATTACGAAGAGCTTCCTCCAGGCATTGCCTGAGGACTATCATGGTGGTGTCTTCGATTCGCGGTGTCACATGTTGATGCCCGGATGGTATCCCGCCATCCCTGGTTGGCACCATGACGATGTGCCGCGAGCCGTGATTCCTCCGGGTCAGCACTTTCTGACTGCTGGCCAACCAGATTATGAGAACCCGCGATACAAGTCGCGGCACATCATGGGTCTGGTGAATGGCGTCATTTGTCCGACCAAGTTCGTGTTCGGCAAATGTGAGATGAAAGATGTGCCACCGGGTCAGCTTGTCTACCGTCAGTGGCACGAAGAAGTCGAAGCGTTAATCAAAGCTGGTAAGGTTCAAGTGCAGGACTGCCTTGACAACCACTTGGTTGCCTTCGACTGGCAAGCCTTCCATACCGGCGTCAAGGCCGTGAAGAATGGTTGGCGTTGGTTCGGCCGAATCAGTACGAACACTGACCGGACGAAGACCATGACCAATGAAATCCGTCGTCAGGTTCAAGTGTACCTTGAATTTCCGATGGAGGGTTGGTGATGCTGACCGTCATTGTTCATGAGCCAACCAGCTATGAAGAGATTCTAGCTGATATTTTGGCTGATGGTCCCAGCTACGGTATGTGGCCTGACGGTGAACGATTCTGGCCAACAGCCTTTGAAGCAGCAAGAGCCGTTCATGATCGGTGCGTCCGTACATGCAACGCCTGGAAGAAGTTCGCGGAAGAAATGAATCGTTAATTTTAAGGAAAGAATCATGCGAGACCTGGATCGATTGGTGAAGTTCATCATTCAAGAAGTTCTGCCGCCGACGGAAGTCGCGTTGGCCAACGACTTGGAACAACTGATGAAACGAGCGGCCTACGTGCCGCCGGAATCCCAGCAAGGAGTCTGGCGTCAGGTGGGAGAGACCATGTATCACCATGCCGGTCGCCCGGAAGGTGAAGACTGGAAGATTCGGATGGGCAACATCTTCAACGATGTTGAAAAGATTCCCGAAGAGTGGAAGCCCAAGTAACAAACTTTCGGTGGCGATTGTCATGGGTTACTTCTGTTAAAAGTGCCGCCCTGACTTTTAATCCCCGATCCCGATTTGGTCCAGAGTGCTTTTGCTGGGCAGGCCACGGTGTGTTACCGTGAAGGCTCTGGACCAAAATATCGCCGATGAACGCGGACATCCCAGTGCACTGGGCCTTAGCGTGGTGGCAATGCTTAGTGGTCCTCGTCCGCTTTGGATGAGGAATCGAGACCAAAAGCATGATACGATCCTGTTTCGCGGGTAAGTCGATAAGTCTTTCGTAAACCCCGCCATCGGCTCCGAATTAGAGTGGCGTAGGTAACAGTTACTTCTTTGGGTTATGGGTTCGAATCCCATCGTTCTTCGGGACGTAGCTCAACTGGCAGAGCAAAAGACCAACCCCTGTTGCCGATTATTATCCCTCTAATACTTTTACGACCCAGGTAGTGTAATCACCGGCTGCATCCTATAATGTGGGATGCTATAGGTAACACGCCGCCGCGAGGCGGTAATGCGGTGCAAGTCCGCCGGGGTCACCCTTTTGTGGTGGTGATAGTTGTAGCTACTTCTTGGTTTGATGGCCCGAAAGGGTTGCCGGCTCGATACCGGCTAACTACAGCGATTGTTCCCCACAACCTTGTTTGCGTGGCGTTAGGAAACGGTTACTTCAAAGATGGTTTGATCGCCCGAAAGGGCAGCAGCCGTTCCGCTTGTTCCCGCAAATTCATGTTGGTCGTAGCTCAATTGGCAGAGCACCGGATTGTGATTCCGGAGGTTGCGGGTTCGACCCCCGTCGGCCACCTTCCTCTCTTGGAGGGTGTCTATGTCATGTTCACCTGTGAGATCGTCTTAGCGGCTGCTTTGTTAGCTGGGCCGAAAGACGTTCCGGTAGATGTAGCTTGGATCGAAGTATTACGACCCTCGATTTTGGCTCTCGCTATTGATGGTGAGATTCTTGATCCGAGGGAACGTGCCTTCCTGCTCACGCAAGATTCCGTTGGTGATCTCGCGATGTTGCAAGGTCGTAATGAAGATTTCAAGGGTCTGCCTTATTTGGGAGAATGCTCTCGGTATCCTGAAAGAAAATTGATCAACGACTTCCTAGCCTTGAATCGGTCGTATCGAAACGATTTGAACAAGAGGTTAGAGATAGACTTGATCCACGCGGATGTCATCCGAGATGCAATCGTCGATACGGACCAGTTGTACCAAGTGTGGGACACGGTTCGTGATGCCCGGTGTGACTACTACTATGTCACAGTCAGGCGTCAAGCGTTAGGTCTGCTTCGTGAGCTAATCGGAGCAGAGGCTTTCTACAGCGGTAGGATGCCACCGAACATCCCAGTCTGGCATTTGCCACGGAGATAACATGCATCCGGAAGCACCGATTCCTCCGTATGTGACAGGTGCCTTTGCAATCTTCGGCGTTGGGTTCTACATCGGTGGACCCAAGCCGAAGATTGAGATAACCTCAATGAACAACAAAAGTCGCCGTCTTGCAATCACCCCAGGTGAAGTGCGACGCCGACAGTGGAAGCAGCGATGAGTGGTTAATCCCTTTTTAAGGAATGCATCATGAAGACGAATGTGAAGACCAAGGTTCCGAAGCTTGTCAAGCGCACCCACGGCGGAGCAATCGCCAGCAACGTGAATCCCGAAGAACAACTTCGGCGATCCGTGATGGCGTGCATGTTGTGGGAAGACACCTTCTATGAATCCGGCGAGACGATCGCGAAGCGGATTTGTAACCTGATCAAACAGGTGGACCCGCAGAAGGTGGCGAACATGGCCATCGACGCCCGCACGAATCAGAAGCTGCGCCATGTGCCGCTGCTCATCGCTCGTGAAATGGCTCGGCTGGATAGCCACAAGGGTCTGGTCAAAGACCTGCTCCCGGAAATCATTCAGCGTGCTGACGAGTTGGCGGAATTCCTTGCCATTTATTGGAAAGATGGCAAGTGCCCGATTTCCGCCCAAGTCAAGAAAGGACTGGCGAAAGCCTTCGGGAACTTCAATGAGTACGCCTTGGCTAAGTACAATCGTGACGGGGCCGTCAAGCTCCGGGACGCCATGTTCCTCTGTCACCCCAAGCCGGCTGACGTGGGTCCTGCGGTTATCAAACACCGCACCTATAAAGATGGACATGCCAAGTCCTTGCTTCGACACACCGATTCCCTCTACCACAAGCTGGCGGAAGGCACTCTCAAAACTCCCGATACTTGGGAAGTTGAGCTTTCTGCGGGAGCCGACAAGTGCGAGACATTCACGCGTCTGATGGAGCAGGACAAGCTCGGTGCCCTCGCGTTCCTGCGGAATCTTCGCAATATGGAACAGAGCGGCGTGGCCAAGGAACTCGTTGTTGATTACGCCAAGCGTGTCAACCTCGATCGTGTGTTGCCATTCCGATTCATCGCGGCCTACCGTGCTGTTCCGGCCTGGCAGAACATGATCGAAGAGATGATGCTACGCTGCTTGGAGAAGATGCCGAAGCTCCCCGGCAAGACGGTTCTGATTGTGGACTCGTCAGGGTCCATGACTCAGGGCAAAGTCTCGGCCAAGAGCGACCTGTCGCGGTTGGATGCTGCCGGTGCCCTGGCGATTCTCGTCAAAGAGATCGCCGAGAACCCGGTCATCTATGCGACGGCCGGTAACGATACAGCATGTCGCCACGCGACGATGCAAGTTCCGGCTCGACGCGGTTTCGAGTTGTCGCGAATCTTCAGCGAGTTACAACTTCGCCACAAAATCGGCCAGGGTGGTATCTTCCTGAAACAGGTCATGGACCATGTGTATCAGGAAGAGCGGACGGCTGACCGCGTCATCGTCATCACGGACGAGCAAGATTGCCAGACCCCTGGCAGCAAGCTCGATCCGTCGCAGGCGAACGCCTTCGGTGATTCCAACTACCTCATCAACATCAGTTGCAATGAGAATGGAATCGGGTACAACAAGTTCGTCCACATCAGTGGATGGAGCGAGGCAATCATCGACTTCATTCGGTCGCGTGAATACTCATTCGAAGAGTAAGGACTTCCCTTTGACCGCCGTCCAGTTTGGCCGGCGGTATAAGAGCAGCCCTTCTTTTTAAGGAACGCATTATGGCTTTTGAGATAGAAGCAAAACGGATTTTCAAATCCAAATTTGGCAGTTATCAAGACGAGCCGTGTGTCACTTTTGAACACACTGGAATGTTCTTTAACGCCAAGTTTGGCGAGACGTTCGATTTCAAACATAAGTCTGCTCTCTTGGTCCTGTTTGACCAGAAAGCGAACTTGGTTGGATTTCGAACTCCACGGAATGCTACCGAACAAGACGCCGCCTACAAGGTTTCCAAGTTTGGGAAGACCTTCTTTGTAGCGTGTAGCAAGTTCACCAAGAAATTGTTGCCTGAGCAACTCGAACAGTTCTTCGGTGCCACGTTGTCACAAGTGTCGGGAATCGTGACCGTTGACCTCAGCAAGCCTCTTTCTTAAGGACAAAGAAATGAAAGCCATTCTTTACCACGCTAACTGTGCCGACGGAATCTTCGCGGCATACTACGCGCATCTCCACAATCTGTCGGCAGAGTTGGTTCCCGTCTATTACCAAACCAAGATTCCTGACCTCGATGGTTGGGATGTTATTTGCGTGGACTATTGTCCTGAACGCGAGACCTTGGAATCTGCCAAATACAAATCCCTCAAAATCCTCGACCATCACAAATCTTCCAAAATCAAAATGGAAGGTTTCAAGCCTTCGTACCCATTCGAGTATGTCTACGACATCAATGCGTGCGGGGCGGCAATCACATGGTCGTACTACAATCCCATGTGTGCCCGACCGTGGATTCTTCCCTACATCCAAGACCGCGATCTTTGGAAGTGGGAACTCCCCGGTTCCAAGGCCGTTGACGCTTGCATCCAGTCGTTCGCATTCTCGATGGAGAACTGCGAGATGCTGACCAAGCTCGGCTATGCTGAGTGCGTGGCTCAAGGTAATCCGATTCTTCGGTACCAAGAGAAACTGATTCAGAAAGCCGTGAGTCAGGCGTCAACGATTAAGTTCGACAATGTCGATGGTATTCCGATTGTGAACTCCACCGTTCTGCAATCGGAAATCGGCGGCGAACTTGCGAAGGGCAAACCTTTCGCGATCATCTGGTGGAACAAGGACAAAGAGAAGCGTTTCTGCTACTCGTTACGTTCTGACCCCAACGGCATGGACGTTAGCGAAATCTGTACCCGATTCGGCGGTGGTGGCCACAAACACGCCGGATCGTTCTCTGCACCGTGGCACATGGAGAGCGACAAATGACCAAGTACGAACGGATTCGTCAAATGCGTCTGGCCCATGCTGCTGGCTGCACTGAGCCGCCAGTCAAAGAGTCAAGGGTCAAAATCGAAACGATGAGTAAACGCATGGAGCGTGACCTTGTCATTGGTGACGGCGAACGCTTCACGTATAACCATCCTGAAAAACAACAAGGGCCAAACTAATGGCAAGTCGCAATCTTTTGAAACGTGAGTATGTGCAACTTGCTCACGTTTATGACGCCAAGAAGCACTCACCCGCTGGTTGGTACGCAAGTGAAAAACTTGACGGCCAACGAGCGTGGTGGGACGGCGGAGCAAGCCGTGGCAAATCTGCATCTCAGGTGCCTTATGCCAATACCGAAAAGGATCACATTCGTGTCAACGAAGTGATTGCCACGGGTCTGTGGTCACGTTATGGCAACGTGATCTACGCTCCGGATTGGTTCCTTGACCAACTTCCGAACTACTGTTTGGACGGTGAACTGTGGTCTGGTCGTGGAAACTTCCAGACGAATCAGGCCACGGTCAAGGATCACAACCCTGGTCCGGGTTGGCGGAATGTCAAGTACATGGTCTTCGACATGCCTTGGCCTGCCAGCTTGTTTCAGGATGGTGATGTCTCTGTCCAAGCCTACAAGGTCTTTCTCCGAGGTTGCTTCCCTTGGTGGAAAGAGAACTTCAAGGGCATCATGCCACCGTTGTCCTCTTACGAGGCGATTCACAACTACCTGTGCAGCAATTTGAAGATCACCGAGAATCTTCAAGTGCATACTCAGTGGCGTATGCCATTCAGTACGCCGGGTGCAGTCGCCGAGTTGGAGCGTATGCTCAATGAGGTTCTTGATAAGGGCGGCGAAGGAATCATGCTTCGCAAGCCTTCGGCAAGTTGGGAACCAAGACGAAGCTACAACATCTTGAAAGTCAAAGACTTCAATGATGCGGAAGCAATCGTCACGGGTTATACGACTGGCCGAGAGACCGACAAGGGCAGCAAATTGCTCGGCATGATGGGTGCCCTGATTACCAACTACAACGGGAAAAGGTTGGAGTTGTCAGGGTTCAAAGAATCGGAGCGTACCCTCGCTTCGGTCGATACACAACTGAATGCCCAAGAATGGGCAAGAGCGAACCCTGAAAAGGAAGTCCCTCATTGGATTTTCAACCCGTTGTTCCCTCGTGGGAGCCAGGTCACGTTCCGTTACCGTGAACTCACGGATGACGGAATCCCCAAGGAAGCGCGGTACTGGAGGAAGGCATAATGTGCATTGAATGCCCACATCGTCGTGCAAGTGAAGGCGGTGTTGCGTTGGGTGCATCGATTGCGAAACATGCACATCTTTGCCACATGCAGCCTTCACAGGAGTGTGCGGGTGCGAGAAGAGATTTGGCCCTTGCTGGTAAGAAAGCAAGTGAGCTAGACGTTAAGGTTCTTATAACCGCGTTTGAGTGTACTGGTCAAATCAACATCCTTTGAAAGGAAGAGCATGACCGACTTCGCAATCTTCTGGGTCTGTGTTGCAACCGTCATTTGTGTTGTGGCGGTCTGCATCACAATTGAAAGTGTCGTGAGCATCGCGTGTAGGAGCGAAAATGGAAAAGACGATTCTGAAAGCGATTCGAGCGAAAGTCCTGAAAGCGGACAGTGCTCGATGGGCGGAAAATGCCTTCCGGGAACTGTATAAGCTTCTGACGAAGATTCGGAGTAACAAACGAATCATCTCGACGGACTCCGAAGATGGGGTCTTGAAGGTCGGCCACATTCGTGGCTACAAAGATTGGGACTGGTATTTAATTCGTGTCAACATCAAGGATAAAACCTCGATCGAGATACGAGTTGAAGGCGGTCGATACGTTTTCGGTCCTGAGCAAGAACAGGACATGATAACGTACCTTGTTTCTTTTCTTGCTGGTCTTGTAGAATCGAAGGAGATTTCTCCACTATGAAAGGAAAGCCTCAAATGGACAAGCTGATTCGTCTCGGTGCCACCGCTGTGGGACTTCTGGTCCTGCTTCTGATCATCTGGTTCTGTTTCATTCCTCCGTACAACGTACCGAAGTTCGTTGACCTGGAGAACAATGAAACCGGATTCCTTCTGCCGCTGAACGACGACACCGGCGCGGAAGACGGCCGCAAGAAGATCAAGGACTCTCTGGATATTTTGAAGGCTGGCAAGGTCAGCGTTCAACGTATCCAGATTCCGAAGCGATGGATTCGGTCGGGGTGGCTCTACACCACCGGCTATTTCCAGGAAGAGAAGCGTCTGGTCAAGGTCGTTCGTGCCACGGTCAAGACCGATTGGAGCAGCGAAGACAAGGAACGTGACCAGATCAAGGCCCAGAGCAAAGACGGCATGGCCTTTAGCTGCAACTACGTCTGCACCGCGTACATCCCCGAAGAAGAGGATGGCACCGAACACTTCCTGTACTATTACCGGGGTGATGCTCTCACCCATGTGATGGACAACGAAGTGCGGGCACGTGTTCAGGCGATTACGACGGACTTCGCGTCCAAGTTCAAGTTCGAAGACCTTCGCGGTACTCAACATGACTTGGTCGAAGCGGTTCGTGAAGACGTGATTCCGTTCTTCAAGAACCGCGGTATCATCATCACGAAACTCGGTATGGTGGGTGGCTTCCATCCCGAGGATGATGAGATTCAGAAGTCGATCAACTCGGCCATCACCGCTCAGCAGTTGAAGATTACCGCTCAGGCCAAGCAAGAGCAAGAAAAGGTTCAGCAGCAAACGAAGCTGTTGAACCAAGAGATCGACAACAAGACTCTCTTGCTCAAGGCTGACGGTAAAGCCGCTGCTGCAATCGCCGAAGCCGAAGGTGAAGCCAAGGCTCGGTTGGCAGCGGTCAACGTCGAGATCGAAGTCGCCAAAGCCAAAGCTCTGGCGATTAAGACCGAGGCTGATGCCGAAGCCTACAAGTACCAAGTCCTTGAGAAATCGAAGGACTTCATCATCGGCTTGAAGACGCTGGAAATGGAATCGCAATGGCGATCCCGCTGGACTGGTGGTGTTCCGAGTACCATCATTCCGGGCATTCCGATCTTCCCGTTCCCGGAAAAGAAGTAGTCCCGGCGTTGCTTGCCTTAGCCCGCTAGTCCTTAATTGGGCTAGTGGGCTTAAGGCAATGGAAGTGCTTGATTGCACGATGTTTGAGTGGCTCGTTCTACAACAAGTTTCCATTCACCCTTATTAAAGAAAGGATGGTGTCCCATGAAACGCCTCATCAACCGTTGTCTCTAAATCTTTCTCTTCGGCGCCGACCTCAACAGGTCAAGGTTGATTCTACACCCGGCTATTCAAGTGGTGGCATGAATCTTAATGAGTGGGTCTGCCAAGCCCACTCAACTCTGGGGACGTAGCTCAGGCTGGTAGAGCAGGGAACTCATAATTCCTTGGTCGGTGGTTCAAATCCACCCGGCCCCACTATGCGGTGTGTCTTCTCTGTGAACACGGATCGGAGTTGCCTTAAATGAGTGATAGGGTCTGCCGTGACACCCTGGAACTCAGCCGCTACAAAAGGAGAATGACATGAAGATTCCAGGGACGATCTTTGCTTGTGACTGGACACGCTTCATACCTAAGATCAGAGCGTTCCGGGACCGGAAGCAGAATCTTCGAGTCACCAACAGTACGCCACTACAACGGATTCGTATTCGAATGTGGGGTAATTAAATGACGATCTATGAGGCACGGGTCAAGGGCAGGAAACTCTTGCTTCAACAGCGGAAGATCAAACGGAATTACCTGAATCAACAACGACATCTTGACAAAACCCTGCGTGACCTGCAACGCCACTGTCCACATGATATTGTACGCGATGAAGAACGCAGACAATACTGTGCGGCATGTGGGAAGGAGTTCGACTGATGGCGAAAGACAACGATTCCGTTTTTGGCGGAGCTTATCAATCGGCTTTGGATCAGTTCGCTGACCAAATCAAAAACAACAAGCCGATTCAAACTGATCCGCACCTTCCGAATCTGATTTCGCGGTACTTTGCCTTACCTGAAATGTGGCCCAAAGATTGGGACACCGACATGAAGAAGGCGGCAAAGGAATTGTACAAGACCTTACCGAAAGGTATCGAGCTTGTCACGATGCGTGATTATGTCTTCGTTATTAACGCAACCGACCAGAAAATCGTCATCGGGTTTTACAACGGGGACATCTACACGTACAACAAGGTTGGTGAGTCATGGGTCAAGCAATGAATAGTTGGGACTCGCATTTCGTTTGCATGTGTCTCTTCGTCGCGGCGAAGAGTAAAGACCCATCGACAAAAGTTGGTGCGGTAATCGTTGGCCCGGATAACGAGGTTCGTGGTACAGGCTACAACGGCTTTCCTCGCGGTGTCGAAGATACACCGGAGCGTTTGAACGATCGTGACACCAAAATCAAATTGGTCGTTCACGCTGAGATGAACGCCGTGCTTGCTGCGGCCCGTGTCGGGATTCCGGTTAAAGGTTGCACCATGTATATCTGGGCGATTGACGCCAAGACCAAGCAAACATGGGGCGGACCACCCTGCACACGTTGTGCTGTCGAAATGATTCAAGCTGGCATCGCGGAAGTTCGCGTGCCAGTGCCGAAGGGAATCCCCGAGCGTTGGCTTGCTGACCTCAACTACTCAAGAGGCATTCTTCTTGAGGCAGGGGTCAAGTATGTGGAGCTTGAACCATGAAATTCATTCGAGGCAAAGCTGGCGAGATCATCAACTTGGAACATGTCGAAATCATCGACGTTGTCGATGTTAACGGCAAGCTTGAAATTCAGGCCAAGTTGTCTGACTTTAGCGTGGTGCTTGCTGACTTCGAGCATATGTCTCACGCCCAAGAGTTCATGGACAAAATCTGGAAGTCCATGAATCCTTACATCAATGAGTTTGAAGCTCAGTTGCTCAAGCTCAAGAACGAACCTCAAGAAAGTCTTTCAGCATGAAGTTCAAACTCTTTCTCACAATCAAAGGACCGGGCGGAATCGTTGAGGTTCCAAACAAACCCAACCCAATCGAAGCCGCGAACTTACCTGATGTTCTCAGGCAACTTGCGGAGAAGACTGAATTGACACTTGGTCTGGAAATGGTCGGTGTCAGAATCGAGAAAGTCGAATGAAAGACATTGGCAAACTTGCTGCAAGCTTGGGTAAATCGGAAGTCACGATTCCTGGTACATGGACCATGCCGACGATCGAAGAGTGTCATAACATCTTCTATCATATGTTCCCAGGGTCATGGGTCAGGAGTCCTTTCGAGATTCGGAACTACGCATCCTACAAGGTTATCCCGAAACAAACCGGGCCATTGAATCCTTGTGGCGAGATCAAGCTGCCCTGGAAGGGGTGGTGTCGTCTGGGCTTCCGTGAAGTTGACTCGCCGTTTAACTTGACAAGTTTTACGGAGCCATACTATGTCCGAGGTACAATCGATGATTATCCGGACTGAACGCGAAATCGCTTTGAAGGAAGCGGAGCTTCGCAACCTCAAATTGAAATTGGCCTTCTTGAAGGAGAAAATCCATGAAGCGAAGAGGCGATAGTGACTTCGGCTGTATCCTTTTGCTTGTACTCCTGCTCGCGATGGGTGGCTGCGTAAGCTGCGGTTTCAGCGGTTGCGGAGTCAAGGTTCAGATTGGAGACAAAGTCGATGTCCCAGGAAATCGTTGAAAAGTACGTCGCGAAGCACGGTGAGCAACACCGGCAACTGATTACGGAATGTGTAGCTCTTGTCCTCAGGCGTGAATACTGGGGACAAAAGAAATGGAATTGGGATCACTACTTTGAGGATTTGATCGATGAAGGACATCTACCCAAAAGTCGTAACGATTCTGACCGAAGCCCTGAATGTCGAGCCGGGTGAAATTCGCCCGAGCAGCACACTCAAGGACGACCTTGGTGCGGAATCGATCGACGTTCTTGACATGGTCTTCCGTCTTGAACGGGAGTTCAACATCAAGATCACAACCGACGAAATGTTCCCCAGGGGTGCGGCGGCATTCGACGCATTCACTGTGCAGGACATCGTCCAGTACATCGACAAGGTGAAGCATGATTCAAGTGTTCCTTGATCTTGACGGGGTTTTAGTTGATCTTCTTGGTGGCCTTCTTCGCTACCACAAGATCAAGAATCCCTACGACAACCCAGAGAATCATGGGCGGTACGATGTGCGACACCTTGTCGGCATGTCACCGCAAGAGTTCTGGGGCGTGTTGGACCAGGACTTCTGGCTCGATCTTGAGTGGATGCCAGATGGTCGTGCAATCCTTGCCGAGATTTTGAAGTATGTCAAGCCTGAACAGGTAACAATACTTTCAAAGCCCACCGGCTTTCCGCATTGCACCGAAGGGAAAGAACTCTGGATCAAGAAAGATATGCCAGGGTTCAATTACTTAATCGGTATGCGGAAAGAACCGATTGCTGGTCCTGGAAAGTTGCTCGTTGATGACCATGACGACAACGTGGACAAATGGGTCAAAGCCGGCGGTGTCGCGGTTCAGGTGCCATTACTCTCGAATCGTTGGCACAAGTTGCCAACCTTACCCCATGTGAAAGAACAACTGGAGTATTATTTTGCGAACAATCACCATTGAGTTGGACGACGAAGCTGAGAAACGATTCGATGATCTTGTTCGCAGAAGCAAGAGTCGCGGAGACTTGCATCTGATCACCAAGGCTCTTGCGGTTTACAACTTCCTGACGGTTGGTAAGACGGAAGAAAACATCGTCATAATCAAAACCGCTTGGGGCAACAAGGAGTTCAGAGTTACATGAAAGACCTGCTCATTGCTGTGCTGTTCATAGGTGCGGTTTGTGCTGCCTGCCTAGCATGGAATCGCTTCAAACCGGAGTGCATGTGTAACCCATGCAAATGCAAATGACACTCTTTGATCGCATCCTATTTTCGATGGTGTTCTTCACGATCGGCACAATCGCTATGGCCGATGTAAGAATCCCACAGCGTCTTCCTGAGGGACCGGAGCCGCCATTGCTCAAGGTCAATACTCAGGCGATTCCCGGCCGGTATCTTGTTGTGGCCGCAGGCTACAAAAGTACGGCACTGATTGTCCAGCCGCCGAACTCCAAAGTGTTTGTCGTCTACCAGTACACTGGTCCGACTACCCTCAAGGGCATCGGCTACATGGACCAGGACCGCTTCGTAATCGGCTGGACTCAAGACGCACAGACTGGCGTCTCGACCATCCGGTTCAAAGACGGCAAGGGTCAGGCGTCATGGGTCAGTAATCCCGGCAATGGTCAAGTCAACACCGAGACGTGGAGCTTGATCGATGCGGAAGAATGATTACATCCGTACCCGAAAACTCCTGCGAGACCCCCAGAATTGGAACAAGGGCCACTACTCAGTCGATAAGGACGGCAAAGAAGTTCTAGCTTCTGACCCGACTGCTGTTCGATGGTGTGCCCTTTCCGCCTGTAACTTGTTCGTTCGAGACCGCGATTTCTGTCGGAAAGAACTCGCACTTGCCGCGAAGCAAATGGGCTTCCGCAGTATCACTGACTTGAACGACAACGGCACGCACGAACAACTAATCAAGATGTTCGACTTGGCAATAGGGTTCTTCAATGTCAAGACCGTATTCAAGATGGGCGTCAAGATTCCCCGCTGGCGTAGTTACACGCCGGTGTCAGAAGCTCTCGCAGAGATTAAGACCTAAGCCGATTGTCGGCTACAAACCACCGTTGCTTTGTATTCGCTTGTGTAACTACAATGCGAATACTCGTTCTTCGTTTCGTCACCACTCTCGTTTCAGGAGATAGAAGATGCCGTTTCTCTGGGCTGGCTGTATGGACGGATCGTCCATTGACATGATGAAAATCGATGCCTTGGTCATGGGCCAAGTGCAGAAGCACGATTCCGAAGGAAAGCCGATGTTCGAACAGGCTGACCCGGAAGGCAAAGCGGCACCCGTGTTGCAGCTTTGCGTGTTCGGCAAGATCGGTGCGGATACGTACCCGATCAAACTTGCCAACAGCGTGCACGACGCTCAACTCACGATTCAGAGCATCCTCGGGAAGCTCAAATCGGAGTACGACAAAGAACGTGGCGTGGTCCAGGTCGCTTCGGCCGGTGAGAAGGCCGCTCTCAAACTGGGTTAACCCATGAAGAGTAAAAAGCGTTGCCAAGTAGAACATACCGCAAAGCGTTTCCAGGAACGCTTCGGTATGGTCTACACCCAGTTCATCAAGGATCAGCTATTGCACAAGATTCACAGTGGAAAGGCCACGCTGCATGTGAAGTCTACGAATCGAATTTCTCTCTGGGATGTCGAATTGGAAACCCCGGAGAAAACTCTCATGGTGCGTGTTGCCTATGACAGAACACGAAGGAACGTCGCCTCTGTTTTGACTACGGAGATGACGGCATTGAATGAGGAAAATCTTTAATGTTTGTCACAATTGTGATGGAAATTGGGAAAAAGTACCGAGTTATCACCGCTCAAGGTGCAGTATTCGAAGGGAATTATACTGGTCTTGAGTACAAAGGTGCTGGAATCGGGTGGGAAATGCTCTTTGGTGATAAGAGATTCTCAGGTAATAACATTAAAGGTGTTCAATGTTTGGATGCAGAGTTGTAGCTGACAGCTTCTACTCGACGCGGATTACAACCTTGGAACTCAGCTATCCAAGGTTCATCCACTCAGAGATCATGACCCATCGTGACAGAGCAAGGAACAGCGGCTCATCGAGAGCAATTCCTTCCTCGACGATGTTAGCTGACATCGTCAGTAACCCTGTGATTCCCATCTACTGGGGTGCGAATCAGAAAGGGATGCAGACTGGAGATCAGATCGGGCTGACCGAACGAATCAAAGCCGAGCAGATTTGGCTCGAAGCCCGTGATGCATGTGTCGCTGCGGCAGAGAAATTGAACAAACTCGGCATTCATAAGTCGTTGGTGAATCGAATTACTGAACCGTGGATGTGGATTAAAGTCGTCATGACTGCCACGACATGGAAGAATTTCTTCGACCAACGCTGCCACCCCGACGCGGAAATTCATTTCCAGAAGATTGCTGGGATGATGCGGGATGCACTGGCAAAATCGGAACCGAAGACAACCTTGTGGCATCAGCCATACATCGAGGACGATGACCGTGCCAACAACTGCATTGATGATTTGAACCTGGCGTCTGTCGCCCGTTGTGCCCGTGTTGCCTACAAGCGTCATGGGTCACAGTTCAAGTCCATCAAGGATGATGTTCTCCTTGCCCATGACCTGATTAAAGGCTCGGGCGACTTGGGTCATCGTAGTCCCTTTGAGCATGTGGCTCAAGGTCAAGAGAATCCGAAGTATCGGTCAGGACCATTTGAAGGATGGTTCCAACTTCGGAAGGCTTACTGGGAGTGTTAAATGGACCAGAAGTTTTATCGTGACCTGAAAGAGCTACGAAGCTACGAAGTGAAAACGCGATCTGAACTAGATCAAATGTGGCGTAACGCGGAGGAACATATTGACGCCATCAATATGCTGTTGGAATCGTTGCCAGAGACAACGCTAAAAGCTGTACTAACTCTGGTCATTTTGCAACTACGACTCAATCGACTTGCTCGGCAACTCGATGAAATGTAAGGTGATACATGTTGGTAATCGACCGCAAAGACCAGGAAAAGGTCAAGATTTTCGTCGGAGATGTCTCCTTCGAAATCTTGGCCTCGCTCGAAAAGGGCAAAGTGAAGTTAGTGTTCGACGCTCCACGTGAAGTGGAAATCTGGCGAACCGAACTTCTCAAGAACGGCGAACGTCCCGAAAAACGTCCTTAAGGAGAAGGAAGATGTGTTGTCCGAAATGCAAATCTGAAAGTAACTTCTTCGTCACACTCTACTTCAAGTATTGCTGGAAGTGTGAACAAGAGAAGATTGCAAAGACGAAACGGAAACAGGAACGCAGACGTCTCAAGTTCAACACTCACAAGGAGTAATCATGTTCAAGCCTCTTGCGAAGATTCTTGTCCCCGGTGCCAAGGTCTTCACGCAGGCCAAAGACGGTGACGCTGGGTACGATATCTGGGCATTGCACACAGGTATCGTACCCAGTCAGGGCACGTGCATTTTCAAAACTGGAATCGCAACCGCTTATGATCCCGATTGGGTCGGTCTTGTACTGGACCGGAGCGGTTGGGGTTGGAAGGGTTTGATGAAGCAAGCCGGCGTCATCGATTCCAACTACCGCGGTGAATGGCTGGTGAAACTCTACAACACCAGCAACACACCGATGGAACTCGAAGGCGTGCTTGACAACCCGAATGCCAAGGCAATCTGTCAAGCCGTGTTCGTGATGTGCGGCAGCGGTCCTTTCCAGGTCGTTGACGTACTTCCCACTTCGGTGCGTGGTGCGGCCGGATTCGGGAGTACGGACAAGTGAGGATTCCAGCCACCAAAGCTAAGTGCCTCTGCGACAAGTGCGGCGAAGAGGTCGAAGTTGAACGCTACGGTGTGGCTGCCACAGAGATCACTGTAGCTGTAAACAATGCTTGGTGGAATCGTGGCGGCGACACTCGGAAGTTTGAGTTTTGTCAGAAGTGTTGGCGGAGCGTTTACAACGAAGTGATCGCTGTCCTCACGAGGAAGTGAAATGATTTGCCCAGAATGTGGCGAGGAATGCACGCCCTATCAAGAAGATGTAGGAATCGGTTACACCGAAGCCTGGGGCATACCACACAATGATGTACAGCTTGTTTGGCTGTGTAGTGAGTGCGAGTGTGAACTTGAAGGGGATTTCACACCCGAGCCGGATTGGGATTCATACGACAGTATGTATTACGACCCGGATTTTCATTAACCCCTTTTCAGGAGAAAGTCATGCGCTATGGATTGAGTCTGCTGGTTTGTTTTGCTCTGGCCATCGGTGCGAACGCGGCTGAAAAGCCTTGCACCGGCGACAAGTGCAAGAACCAACTGTTCGATGGAATCGTTGTCGCTCCGGTGCAGACCGTTGCGAAGGCTGTGGTCGCCGTTCCGGCGGCTGTGGTTCGCGGTGTCAGCGGTTCGTGCTGCGGAAGTCAGGTGTCGGCCGCTCCGGTGCAACGCACTGGTCCGATTCGCCAGTTCTTCCGCAACCTCCGCGGCCGGTAGCGAAGGCCGAAGACCGTGGCCATCCCGGTCTTCTTCTTTTTAAGGAATCTTTTTCATGGTCATTCATCCCAAGTTCAATGTTGTCGGAACCCTGACTGGTCGATCGGAGGCAGGCGTGTTCAGAGTTGGCGTTCATTCGTTCGCGGTCGGTGACATTGTGGAGAAACACTACAATGGCAAGTGGAACTACTGGACCACGATTCATGACCAGATGGATGCGGAAGCTGCTGTTGCGATGGCAAGTAGTTTCTTCCGAATCGTGCGTGGCGTCCGTAAGGATGTTATCCTTTGATTGACCTAACTCTTGAGCAGCGTCAAGCTGCTGATGCAGTTGTCAACTACGCCATAGAGAACGGTATCGCTTCTCTTGGTGGCTATGCTGGTACTGGTAAGACTACGATTCTCAGCCACTTGCAAGATGAACTGCACGGCTGGAAGTTTGTAGCCTTCACTGGTAAGGCAGCATCGAATCTCCGGAAGAAAGGTGTCCGTGCAAACACCATTCATTCCACGATCTATCGTCCGATTGGGAACCCACCCATTGCGTGGGAACTGAAAAGTCGAAAGGACGTAGAAGCACAAGGCTTTGCAATCGATGAAGCCAGCATGGTTGGTGGGAATATCTTGGCTGACTTGCAGAGCTATCGAGTACCGATCATTGCAGTCGGGGACCACGGTCAACTCCCGCCAGTCGGTGACTTCGGTAGCCTGATGTTGAACCCAGACTTCAAGCTGGAAAAGATTCACAGGAACGCCGGACCGATTGCTCAGTTCGCCGAGATGCTCCGAGAAGGAGAGTCTGCATCTGAGTGGCGTGGTGCAGGGGTCAGGGTTATACACCCTCACGAAATCACGATCGATGAATTGGTTGCTGCTGACCAGATCATTGCGTCGTTCAACACGACCCGAAAGGGCTTGAACCGCAGAATCAGGAAGCACTTGCAACGGCCGGATCATTTGGTTGAGGGTGATAGAATCATCATCCTCAAGAACAACCGTGACTACGCCGTGTACAACGGTCAGCAAGGTACGGTTGTTTGGTGTGATGCAAAGCGATTGCGACTTGACACTGGTCAAGAGTTCAAGTACACGATGACCGATACGGACAAGTGGGGCGTCGTTGTCCCAATTGACTACGCATACTGCGTCACGTGTCACAAGGCTCAAGGTGACGAGTTCGACAACACGATTGTGTTCGAGGAAAAGCAGACTGATCTTTGGCCTCATAATAAGTGGACGTACACCGCTGCGTCACGGGCCAAGAAGTTTCTAACATGGGTTCTTTATGGAAATTGAAACTCCTTGTCCGCCGAGTCGATTGTGCCCACGATGCAAGCTGGAAACAAACAGCAGCTTGTATTCGTCGTGGGAGTGTGGCAGTTGGATCGGTGCGGGCACCAGAAAGTTCACGCAATCGACAAGTTGTAAGCTCCAAGAAGCAATCAACTTGTTGGAAGCCGTTCAGAAGGAACGAGGTACTGCTGGGATTCCAGAGTTCTCCGCCCAACTGATGTACCAAGACTTGGATGAATTCCTTGAAAGGATGGACAATGAGCAGCGAAGTAAAAGTTAAGGTTCACGGTGGCGGGGTGGGCTTTCTCGGATTGCTCACACTCCTGTTCATCGGTCTGAAACTCGGTAACGTGATCGACTGGTCGTGGTGGTGGGTCATGGCTCCGCTGTGGATTCCATTCGCTGTGGTGTTTGGAATCATTGCCATCGTGCTGTTGGCGATGGGCATTCTGACCGCCTTCGACAAGCTGTTTCGGAAGAAGAAAAAGAAGGGTCCGTTTCCGCGTATTTACGCGGAGTAGGGGTGCGTAGCTCAACTGGACTAGAGCAACCGCGTTCTAAGCGGTTGGTTGTAGGTTCGAATCCTACCGTGCCTACGTGGGATCGTAGCTCCAATTGGTAGAGCATGGTACTTTTAATACCAGGGTTGTGGGTTCGAATCCCACCGGTCCTATTAAAGGAGATTGTCATGGGCGTCAAGTCCACAACTACGCTTACGAGGGCGGAAGCCTTAGCCCTTCGTGAATCATTCAAAGAAAGATTGTTCGGCTTGTCCCAAGTTCTGACCGATAAGGAACTGGGCGACGAACTGGATGACCTGGCAGAGCAAATCTGCGAACGTGAAGGACGAACCTGTTTCGACAACTACTTAGTTGGAGGTTAATCATGGCCGATGAAGACGATGATTTCGACGACGAGTTGAACGATTTCGGCGAACTCGACGACGATGTTCGCGATGACGACGACTTCGACGATGACGATGATCTCGACGACGATGACATCGACGATGACGATCTCGACGATGACGACATCGACGATGACGACGACGAAGACTACGACGAAGGCGATCTCGATGACGATTTCGATGACGATGACGACCTGGACGACGAAGACGGTCTTCCGCCCGATGCGGATGACGACATCGACCCGCCCATGCGTGGTGGTCATGCCATCGGTGATTTCGACGACGCGGCCGAAGAAGATCGGCTGAACTCGTAACGATATGGTAAGTGGCGTACGCTCAACGGTAGAGCGGGCAGGCATGTCAGTTGCGGGTTCGAATCCCGTCGCCACTTCTTTCGCCCTAACCCTGAAAGGAAAGACAATGTCACTGACTCTTGAACAACAGGCTTGCAACAACGATACGCGAAAGCACATTGCTCGTGTGCAGCAGTTGTTGAATCGGTTCGCGATCGCCTTGCTCAAGCGAGGCGAAGTCCACGACGAATCGAAACTCGAATCGCCTGAGGTCGAAGTCTTCACACAGTACACGCCGATGCTGGCGACGACTGTGTTCGGTAGCGATGAAGGCGAACGAATCAAAAAGGAAATGGACCCATGTTTGCAGCATCACTATGCCAACAATCGGCACCATCCGCAACACTTCAAGAATGGTTGCGAAGACATGGACCTGGTTGACATCATCGAGATGTATTGCGATTGGAAGGCGTCGAGTGAACGCCATAATACCGGCAACATCCGAAAGAGCATCGAAGTCAATGCCAAGAAGTTTGGTCTGCCGAAAATGCTGATCAAGATTTTCGAAAACACCGTGGACTTCATCAATGAGTAGTCTCAACGAGCAAGCCAAAGAACAACGGTGGGGTCCAACAATCGACAAGCCGAAGTCTCAAACTGATGCTTTGGCATACGCCGTCTCTGTCCTTGGTGGTCGCGACAGACCTTGCTCGCTTGGTGAGGTCTACGCAATCAAAGGTCTGCAATGGATGCAGGAGCAGGAGAGTTTCATGATCAGTTTCTTGCGTCAGATTGTGACCTTTGAAAAAGTCTTCAATGAATTCACAGTGGTCAACGCTGTGTTCAAAGAAGACTTCGGCACCTGGCGTAAGGGTCAGCGTTGTGAAGTCCTGGAAATCATCGTACTTAAGAACGGGACCATCTGGCTTGAGGAATATTGTGCCGCTCTTTGTGTGAAGAAGGCACAAATTACTCTGGGAGTCGTAGCATGAAGACGATTTGGAAGGCACCGATTCGACCCGACGCGGAACACGGCACGACTTGGAAGCTCAAGATTCCCGCTCGTCGTGGTGCAAAGGCTCTGAGCGTCGGACTTCAAAAAGTCAAAGGCGTTGACACCGTGATGGTCTGGTTCGAGGTTGACCCTGACGAACTCGGTGAAACGATGATCCTGTATTCCGTCGGGACGGGATGCGGTGAGATTCCAAAAGACTGTCGCTTCATTGGCACGGTCATTGAAGGCGAATATGTCTGGCACATTTACGCGGAGAAATGATGCGTCGAAAAGAAATGGTTGCAAGAACCATTACGCAAAGTAACGATGCAGGGTGCATCACCAGTCGCCGTGGTAAGATTCGGCGAGCGAAGAGGAACTCCAGCAAACGCCTCAGGGCGGCTTTAAGGAAAGAGGATTTGAATGTTAATTTCGTGGTACAAAAAGTTGGTCCCTGTTACGTTGCCATTTGCAAACCGTCAACACTACATGCACGGCTTTGATTTGGCAGCACCGACAGTACCCACAGGGTTTGAAGACTACCTTCAAATCGTCAAGGACTTGTGCACAGCAGCCAAAGCCTTTGTAGGCAAGGCGTTCTTGACGGTGGATGAGAAAATCATTCCCGCTGGCATGAGTCAGAGAAAGCCCGGTCCCCATGTGGATGGGTGTTTCCTTGAACACATGAACTACTGGGGTGGTGGTTCCCCTGGTTGGTCAGGTGGTGGCGGCTGGTCAGGTGGCGGTGGTTCCGGCTGGAATCACAGTTGCAATGCCGTGCCGTTCAAGCGAATGCCGGTCATCGTCGCAAGCGATGTGGCACTGTGCAAAGCGTGGGGTGGCTTGTTTGATGCCAAACCGACGGTGGACCACCCAACGATTCCTGACGGCGACCTGAGCCATGTCAACCTTGGACCTGGCGAAATTCTGCCAGCAAACTTGGGCTACTTGTTCTCACCCGATTGCATCCATGAGTCGATGCGGGTGAGTGTGCCGACTCAGAGAAGTTTCATGCGTATCGCATTGCCCACGGATTACTACCATGCTCTTGAGACTTAAGCTCGACGAAATCCACGAGAGTCCGAATGCACTACGTGGTGTGAATCGGTCCACATACGACTACGAGTTCTTGGCCTTATCGGTCAAGGATCGCGGTGTCTTGATGCCGATTCTCGTGCGTCCGAGTGAACGCGGTTACGAGATCATCAAAGGTCAGCACCGTTATCAGGCCGCAAGGGACGCCGGACACACGGATATTCCGGCCAATGTTATTTCGGCGACCGACTCCGAGGTACTGGAGATTCAGGCGATTGCATCGAGCCACACCTATGAAGTGAAGCCGATGGAATACGCCAATGCGGTGCTAAAGCTGTGTGCCTACAGCCCGACCATCACCTTGATCGAGATGGCCAAGAAGCTACACAAGAGTCCCAAGTGGGTCCGAGAGATTCTTGGCCTACCGCGTCGATTGCACAAGGACTCCAAGTTCCTTGTGGACCTGGGTCGAATCAACTTGACCAACGGCTACCTGCTTTCAAGGTTGCCGGAAGAGGAACAGTTGAAGTTCCTGGACAAGGCTCAGGTCATGCACCATTCCGAGTTCGCACCGACCGTGCAAGCTCGTGCGAAAGAAATCAGGGACGAGAAGCGAGGCAGATTCGCAGGTCAAGCAAATGCCCAGCGAGTATGCGTGGCTCATGTGTCACGCGAGTTCTTCCAGGATGGGAAATCTGACGGAACTGAAACCGAGTACATCTACGAAGGTGACTCGATCGCGGAATCGTTGAAGGGCTGTACCACGATGGACGAAGTTCGAGTCGTGGTTCAGGAGCCACCGAAGGTCGATTACTACTGGGTCGTCACCCAGGTCCAATTGAAGGATCGGGTCATTGTCTGACCCGTGTTGTGTTGAAACCGTTTTGGAGATTGATTCATGGCTTCGATTACGACTCGTGTGCTTGGCAGTAAGGATCGCGTGGATCGCCAAGCTGTTCGTGTGCCTGCCAGTCAATTCGCAAACAAGACTGGCATCATCGAAATCTTGGTGGCCGGTTACGTCATCGCCGGCTACGGCAGCGACGTTGAAGTTCGCGTGCCGAATCACAACTCTCTCAACAACGATGTGTTGGTGAGCGTGTTGGATTCCGATGAAGGCAGCTACACCGTGGACAAGAAAGTCTACGTCGCCGTGAACAACGGCGTGCCGGGACCGTCCGTGCGTGTGAACCCCGATGGCACCTGGGACTTGCTGGTTCTGAGCCTCAGTCTGCCGTTCGAGAACGACGCCGCGATTCGTCAGGCGACGTTGAACTATACGGTCAGCGACTTCATCGACCTCACGCCATCGAACAGCAACCCGGTTAGCGGCAACGCTTCGGTCCTGCTGAACGTCAGCGACGACAAGGTCGAAGATTCCGCGGTCATCGGCATCTCGAATGCGAGCCTTGCTGGCCTCAACGGCTATATCAAGGTTTGGATCAACTCGATCGAATCGGTCGTCAAGGGTGACGCCCGTGCCAACTTCGCTGTTACGACCGGCGATGATGGCTGTGCTTGCGGCGGAGCCAGCGGTTCGTTGTTCTTGGGTCATCCTTTGGCCGCAATCTCCGGCGTCAAGACCTACGCTCAGGCGATGAAGGTCTACGCCGTGAACAACGGAAAGATCGACGCGAACGGCAGCCAAGTCAAGGGCACGAACGGCCAAGCCGTTGCCTTGACCGTCAAGCTCGATTCGATCGTCGGCGAAGTCGATCTCACCGTGTCGTACAACGTCTCTTTCAACAACCTGTAAGGAAACTTCTTCATGCCTGATCCTATCAGACCTCCACAAGACAGCATCCCTACTGGACCTGGAATGGCCGGTACGGGTGCTGCCCAAGTGAACGCCGGTGGTGACGCTGCTTTGGCAGCGGAAATGGCCGGTGCGTATGGTCGAGCAATCGATCGTCTCAATGACATGACGCAATACGTCAGAGACATTGAGGCATTCGCTGCTCGTCAAGCTGCGGCTGACCTGGCCAATGCCCAACCTGCGATTCGCGGACCATTGAACCCGGAAGGACCTGGTATCGTGAATGGCCGACCGATTCGCATCCCCGATGCTGAGGCTCCGACGTTCGAGGCTCAAGTCCGAACGCGTATGCAACGATTCGGTGAGACGGCTGAACAAGCCACACGAATCGTTGAAACGCAACGGTTGACGCCGGCCGAATATCAACGTCTCGTTCAAGAGATGCAAGCTCTTGAACAACAGACTGAGCGGCTTGCTGCTCAGCTTGAGGGTGAAGCTGCCGCCGCAAATCGGGCAGCCGGCGTGAGTGCGGTGTCACGAGTCATCCGTACTGCGGGTGTCTCGGTGATGATCGTGGCCGTTGGTGTTCAGTTGATTGAGAGCATCTCTCAGTTGACGAGCATGAACGACATCGAGCGTGCTGCGTCTGCTTTGCTCGCACGTTGCGAAGCGATTCGCACAATGCGTGTTGACGGTGCTGGCATCTGCCAGTTGCTCAAGGCTGAAATCCAGGCGATGTTCGCCGCAATTCAAGCCCTTGAACGACGCTACCGTGAACTGCTGCCGAATCGACGCGGTGTCATTGGTCCTGCTGGTCAGCGAGAACTGGACCGGATTTTCGATCCGCTGATTGAAGCTCGTGCCCGTGCGGAACGACGCCTCATTCAGGACTGCTTCCAGTTCGAGACTCGTGGCCGTATGGCAGCGATGGCAAATCCTTGCACGCTGTTCTACGTTGTCGCGATCGACCGTCTGATCGAAGCGTTGCGTGCAGCCCGTGGCGAGACTTGGTTGGGACCGACTTCGATCGGTCGTGCAATCAACGAACGCACCGGCGAAGGCATGGACATGATGGAGCGGTACTTCCGCACCATGCAACAGCAGCTTTACACCGGGGCAATTACCCCGGCGAATGCTCAGCGTGATGTTGCCCGAATCGTTGGAATGCTGGACAACCCGGCAACTCCGATGAACTCGGCACAGACGGCGTTGGCTGGCACTGATGCTGGTCCGGTCATGACTCGTTACAACAACGAGTACAAGCAAGCGATGCAGGCGTTTTCCCGAGTGCTGGCTGCATGTCCGGCACCTGTGATTCCGCCGCCTCAGCCTCCCGTTGTCCTTCCACCTGGATCGTGATACGTGTGTCCGTGGCCCAGTCGAAAGACTGGGCCACATTAACTATAGGGTTCCATGATTCCCAAGATCATTCACCAAACTCTGCCAAGTAAGAGTGAGATCAACCCTGCGTTCGTAGAAAACGCACAGAAGTTAAAGAGGTTAAATCCCGGTTGGAGCTACAGGTTATATGATGACCACGATATTCAAACTTTTATCGATCATCATTACAACGACCTGCTCCCGGTCTACGAATCACTTGACCCAGCTTATGGTCCTGCGAGAGCCGACTTCTTTCGGTATCTTCTGATGTACCATACGGGTGGGGTCTATTTGGATATCAAGTCCACGGTTGACGTACCGCTGGACAGTGTACTAAGGGATGATGACGAGTACATCCTTTCGTACTGGAACCAACATCGGAATCCTGGTGCAGGGTTCTTTGAAGAGTTGGAACCATACCAAGAGTTTCAACAGTGGCATATTGTCACGCGTCAAGGACATCCATTCTTGAAAGAAGTAATCGGTAGTGTCATTCGGAACATCAAAGACTACCAACCTTACATGGGTGTTGGCAAGATTGGTGTGTTGAGATTGTGTGGTCCGATTGCTTACACCAAAGCGATTGTGAACATCAAGAGTCAACACCCTCATAGGTTCGTGGACATAGTTGACTTGGGTTTCAACTACACGATGTTCCAGAATTGCATGATCCATAACTCAAGCTACAAGCGGCTACATTATAGCTGCTTGGGTCACCCGATCGTGAGGCAAGGATGATCAGTCTCGTAGCCGTTGACTGCTTGTATGTTGAAGCAACGATCAAGGTGATGAAAGATTGCATGAACAAGTTTGCCTTTCGCGATGCATACTTGTTCACGCACGAACGCCAGAACATCAAAGGCGTCACTTGCATCACGATTCCTCAGATCAAGAGCATGGAGGAATACTCCGAGTTCATGATCCTCGACCTCCCTAACTATCGAGTAATGTTTGAGGATCATATCCTCACAGTACAACACGATGGTTACATTGTGAACCCGAGAGCATGGACTGGTGAGTTTCTGAAATACGATTACATCGGGGCACCTTGGTGTCACGGTGCAGGTGTCGGGAATGGTGGGTTTAGTCTCAGGGGGTCAGCGGCTATTGCACGCATTGACAAAGATAAACCCAGGCAATCCACACCCGGAAGACTGGCGAATCTGTGTCAACTACCGTGAAGAGCTAGAGAGTCACGGTGTGAAGTTCGCACCCATTGAACTTGCTCGGCGATTCTCGGTTGAGAATGAACCGTACAAGGACAGCTTCGGTTTCCACGGCCTGTATACACAAGGTACATTATGAGAGAGCTACTCGCACAAATCGCCAGGATATACCGAGGCGATCGTATCGCTCCGGGCGTCATGGTCAGCTATCTGGCCAGTAAGGAACTGTACTACGTAGCTGTTCACCGATTCAAAGGTGGACTGCGAAGCCGAAAGATTGTCGCATCGGCTCAAGGTCCAGGTCTCGAAGGCACGATTCTTGCGGTTAGCAAGATGATCGAAGAGACTCGTAAGATGGCTCCACAAGACATTGCTCGATTCATTGAAGTGAATCGTCAACGTGGATTGAAAACCGGCAATGAAATTCAAGGAGTGCTTCGATGAGACCCAAGTGCAGCGATTGCCCTCACCAAGGTGAAAGCCTCAAAGGTGTCGCAGAGCTTGAAGTACGTGGTAAGAAACAAGATTACCACCCATGCCACAACAATACGGAACTGATGTGTGTCGGTTCGATTGAACGGCTCGGCTTCATTCAAGCTGGTGCCCCGCTCAACGGTGATGTGATTAAGTTCACACATGAGGTCACGCTCCAATGAACAACTGGCACGATTATCAACGTCTCGTCAAAGAGAATCGTGGACCATGCTGCGTGCATTTGAAACCAAAGAATGGTGGCTACGATGTCTTCATTGATGGCAAGTGGACCAGATGGTACATGGGTTTGAAGAAGCCGGGCATGATTCATATCGTGAACGGCGAAGCTTGGTTTGGCACGGAAGAACCGATGGTCAAGACCCAAGAAGATTGGAAACGTGCACACCCGGAATCGACTTGGGAAGATTTCAAGTGTCACTTGCTCATGCTTGGTTATGAACCGATCAAGCTTGAGTTTGCAGCGTGTCTCTATCCCAACATTCCTTACGACGATACGAGGGTGCCAGGATGAGTTGTGACAAGCCGCCTGCTGGTTGGATTTGCTCCCGTAAAGAAGGCCACGAAGGTCCGTGTGCTGTACGTCCTGCCGTGGGTTTACCCAATCTACGGGCAAGTTCGGAATCGGTTTTCTACATGTGCTGTGCAACAATCATCTGTGTCCTGATCCTTGCGGTCATGACGTACAACATCGTTTCTCTTTACCTGGTAGGCAAATGATTATCATCGGAACCGCAATGTTGATCCGGCTTGAAGGTGGCAAGATTCTTGGTCTTCAATGTTCCAAGGGTCGCGGTGTCATCCTGCCGGGCGGCAAGGTTGATCCCGGCGAGACTTTCCGACAAGCCGCCATTCGTGAGTGTTCCGAAGAAGCAGGAATCGTGATCCATCCTGTCCATGCGAAGTTGATCTTTCATGGGTTCAGCACGGACCAGAGCTACTGCTACACCTACGATGCCCGTATGGTGAACCCGAATCAATTGGCTGGCGTCTTGGGCAGCGACTTCGGCTCGGGTAAGGTGGGTGTCCACCACTACACCGAGTTCCTTCACAGCGACTACAAGGCGTACTATGACGCTTTGTTTCAAACACAAGGAATCAGCGAATGAAGAACATCGCAATTAACACCGCTCTCGTTTTCGTCGGCTTGCTCATCGGCAATTTTGTCGGTGGCTGTATCGCTGATGAAGCGAAGGAACGCCGACAGCTTCAACTGCGGCTGGAAAAATTGGAGCAGAAGAAGTGAGAATCCGGCGTGAGAAAGCTGGCGTCATTAGTCATGGGCCATGCTGGGTAGCCAGTTACGGTTGTTGGATGCACTGTTGCTCCAACCCATTCACTCTGATCTGGAGTCTACTCACAGAGTGGAAATCAGACCAACACCTGGTGGGGTAACATGATTAGCTACAAAGACAAGACGTTCTGCAATAACCCGAAGTGTATTTGCCCGCCTGATCGGAAGCTGACAACAGCGGTACGATTAGCGGCCAAGTCACTTGGGTTGCCTATTTCCGTGGGGAACCTGTGTCAAAAAAGAAACGATCAAGATTCTGGCTCTGGTTCTGGATCATCCTCCTGATCTTGGCTGTGCTTTCTAGCGAAGCCAAGATTCAACAACTTGAAAAGGAAATTAAGAATGAACGCCGTTGATGAAATCCTCCGAATCGCAGGTAATGATACCTGTGCCGAGATCGGTATCCGACTCGCTGTGCCGGCTCACACGATTGCTTCGATTCTGAATCTGAGTCGCCTGACCCAGGAAGAACAGATGGTCGAAGCTGCACCCGCAGTCAACTGCTACAACCTGGCACGCCTGCCGGCTGACGAACAGGAACAGTACCTTGACCGTGCGATCCAAATGGAACCACGGCAGTTTGAGGAAGTGACTCGGTTGCACTTCCGTGCGGATCAGTACACACCAGCGGGTCGCTTCCATGGTTAAGAAGAAACCGATTACTCCCGATGGGTACATGGTTGTCGAGAACGGCAATGTACTCATCGGAGATATGGTTTGGAACACCGACACATACTACCCGGTACTTGTCGAGCCGAGTCTCGATGTCGGGAGTCTGGTGTCAGTGGTCAGACCCATTGTGTCTGAGCAGCATAAGATTCTCGAACACCTTCGAGAGCTTTGCAAACTTGTACCGCAAGTCAAGATTCAAGTGCCACAACCACATGTAAACGGTACCTCGCACATCATCATCCAAGGCCACTGTGGTCGGATGATTGCCAGCCTGGAATTCCACCGCGGTGGTAAGCTCAAGAAAGCGGACACACAATGAATAGTCTTGCTTTCCTTGCAACCGTCGGCCCGAAGTGCAACGCGATGGAAATGTACAAGCGGGCCAAGGACCGATTGTTCGGTGCCATGTACGGCAAAGATAGTGAGTGTGCTATGGAGGCATACTTCATCATGCACAAACTCAAGAAGAAGGCTTTTGGAATCTGGTCACCGTTCCAGATGGAAGACTTCTTGGATTACCCGGTGGTGCCCAATGCCGAACAAAAAGCTCAAGAATTTACGCAAGAGGCTACGTTTCTCCAAAGTCACTTCGGAGCGTTCAAACGCTTCCAAGAACTCGGAGATCGAATCCTTGCAACGACAAGTCAAGGACTTGGAATCCAAGCTTTCGGCCGCAAAATTCGAGAGCAACCGAATGCTCCAAGACCACAAGTCCGAGACTTCAAAGTACAAGGAACTGGAGTGTTTTAGATCGGCTGTTAGTTCGGCCCATCCATTCCAGAGCCACGCTTGCGACATCTTGAACTTCAACATGCAGATCGATTTGAGATCGCTGGAGTTCGGTATGTTCAGGGCTGCACGGAAAGAGCCGATGGCTTTGTGCAAGATTCTGAACTACGTGGAGCATGATGTCGGGCGTCAGGTGTCCCGTCTGGTTCAAGATCACATGATGAAGAAAGGGATTAGGGATGGTTACTGACAAGCAAGCGATTGTGATTCTTGTTGGCACGGTGTGCATCTTGACTTGGACCTTCTGGGAACAGATCAAGATTTGGTGGTACCGACCTTGGTGTATGCCGTGTCGCCGGTACACCGTGCATCAGGTGTTGCAGTTGGAAAACGACAACACCGATTCCTATTACATCTGTCCACGCTGCGGGCGAATCTGTGAGATGGACGACGCAGTTAGGTTGATGAAATGAACAAAGAACAGTTCGAGAAGATGCTGAATGCGAACCAAGCCTCGCTCGATCAGATGTGGGCGGGAGCAGAAGATAACCTCCATACCATAAAACAAATGGTAGGAATCGCGACACCGGGACTGGTGACGCAGTTCTTGCAGCTGGTTATGTTCCAGGTGGACCATAACATCAACAAACGCAAACTGGAGAACATGACATGAATAAGGCAAGAGACCTGCACATTTCAAAGTGCAAAGCGGAGTTCCGTGACTTCGCTGAGAATCACAAGTACCTGATGCGGCATGTCAAGAAGGAAACCTATCCCAAGGTGGCCCTGATCTGGCTGGCCCGTGCCAAGTACCTGTTCGACCGGGTCAAGGACGGCGATTACGGTGACCAAACCGATCGCGTTGTCATGACCACCGAAGCCCGTACCTTGGTGGAGAACGCCAAGCAACTGTGCAAGGTCCGACCGATCGGCACCATCATCGTCTTCTACGATGAAGAAGGGCTTCGAGTCGGGTTCAGCAAGGTGAACCCCGCCGATAGCTACAACCGGCATATCGGCATCTGTCGTGCGATCAAGGATTCCTACGGTGAAGTCGACCGTGCGATTCCAAACGCCCTTCAAGGGCCGATGACCAAGATGATGGAATTCGCGGAATCGGACCGCGGCCAAGAGATTCTTCGACGCGGTGACGCCTGGGAAGGTGATGCCTTCGTCGAAGACCACCATTTGGACGGGATTGGTGAAGCATGAACAAGAAATGGTTCATTCCCGTCGGCTTGGGATTCGTGTTCCTTGCTGGCGTTTGTCTTGTGTCATGGGTCAGTGAGTGTCATCTACCGGATGAATACTACCGGACCCATGGACATGTTTCGCCATGGGTGCTGATGGACCCACCGATCATGTCGCTTTACCTGAGTGTCCCTGGGTTTATTACGTCAGCAATCGCTGCGGTGGTGAGCTTTGGTCACGCTGGTTAAGTTGAAAGACATCCTGAAACCACCCTCCGAGTTCGTTGACAAGAACAGCAAAGAGTACAAAGCCTTTGTTGAATCTGTCAAGGAACTCGGTGTCCTGTCACCAGTGATTCTTGCACCTAAGGGTGAGAAGTTTCAACTGGTGACAGGTTTGGTTCGGTATCACGCTTCGCTTGACTGTGGAAAGAAAACAATTCCAGCGGAAATCAAGTCGATGAGTGATGTCGAAATCGAAGAGATGCAACTTCTTGTTTGCGCTCACAAGATAACAACAACCCCGGTTGAGTACGCCACCGCTTTGAAACGACTATTGAAAAGCATGTCGATCGAAGTGTTGGCTGAGAAGATCAACCAGACACCTGACTGGATTCGGGGGAAGCTCAATGAATCAGAGAGCAGCGTATCACGCCAAGAGGGTCTACACCGTGAGCCAGCCAAAAGAAACTGATCCCAAAGAGTGGGCTAAGAAGCTGCTCAAAGGAATCGAGGAAACGAAGGAACGTGCCCGTAGAGACAAGAGGTCTACCTCTGCCTACTGGAACGGCGATTCCTGGGGCAGCCTGTCAGGGGTCAGGGACGCCGAAGAGTGGGCCGAAGGCCAAGTGTTGGATTTCATCTTGAAGAACGCGAGGCCGAAATGAACATCGTCATTTGGAAAGATGCACACGGCGAAGAACTCGCCAAGACATTCAAGACTGAGCATGAAATGTCAACCTGGGCCGAAGCGAATCGGGAAAAAGATTTCCGTGCTTTCCAGGCTCAGGAAATGCAGGTCTTGAAGTCGGTGCAGTTCAAACTCTTACCGAATTGGATACCTGAACATGAACAAACTAATTCACGGCAAGTGTGACGACTGGAACGAAAAGGCCGACTGCATCTTCATGGACCCACCTGACAACATCGGCTTCAAGTACAGTGGATACACGGACAAACGGAGCGATTACATTCCGTGGCTTTGTCGGTTGATTAACCACGCCACGGAACTTGCTCCTATTGTCTGGTGTAGCTACAATGCCCTTTGGGATTTACCCATTAAGGCATGGGCCAACGATTATGCCATTTGGCATAGTGACAGAGAGATTAGAACTATCATTTGGTTCTACACTTTCTGCCAGTACAACCAGAAGGATTTGTCACATGGCTACCGTCCTATTCTCCTTATCAAGCGTCAGGGGTCAGGGTTCCCCGATCAAATCCGTGAAGAGTCCGAAAGGATGCGGATGGGAGACGAACGAGCCGCCGGCCCAAAGATTCCATCAGATGTATGGAACTTCCCCCGAGTGGTGGGCAATGCTGCTGAGCGTCGTTCATGGCACCCGACGCAACACCCGGTCGTCTTGTATGATCGTGTCATGAAGTACAGTTGTCCCGAAGGTGGGTCTTTTGTTGATTACTTCGCAGGCACTGGAACTTGCTTTCGTGCTGGCCTTTTGAATCCTTCTTTAAGGGTCACAGGCATAGAGCAATCGGAGTTCTACTGTGAACAACTGAGGAAAGAAAATGTCATTACCGATTAGCTGGTACAAGGATCGGTATGCTCTGCAAGCGAAGGAGCGTAGTCTCAAGGAAGAGAATGAGCTTCTTGATATGCTCGAATTTGAACGGGCACACCAAGAAGAAAGAGACGAATGCTGGCGAAGGATGATGGCGTCGCGGACGCCTGACGAAGTGGCTCGTGGTGTCATTGCCCCAGGGTGAAACATGCAAAAGATTCTTGAAACAATTGTCACCATCTACGGTGACGTTCTGGACCAGGATGATGAGACATTCATCTGTGTCGAAGCCGCCCAGTTCGAGCGTTCATTTGGTCCGTTCGCTGGCGGCGAACACGTCGAAATTCTTCGATTACAATTACACGATGACGAAGTGTGGCTCGAAGAACTTGAGTCGAGTGGCGAAGAGTACCTTGTCAAGCGTAAGGTTCGCGTCATGTTGGCGGAGTACACATGAAACGATTCGATATCCGTGATCGAAACGGAAACCTGCACTTTACACGCTGGCGACTGATCGAACTACCTTGGTTCGGGTTGTACATTCACAGGATTCTATTACCTGATGGCGACCTGCATCAACATAATCATCCCTGGTCCTTCTGGTCCCTGATTCTTTGGGGATCATATCTGGAACAAGTGGGTGATAGGTTAAACGAAAGACAAAGCGGTTCGATTACATTTAGGACCGCTGAGAAGTATCACCGCGTTGTCAGAACCAATGGTGCATGGACCTTGATTCTACGTGGACCTAGGCGACCTAGTTGGGGTTACGATGTCGACGGTAAACACGTTGAATCGGCAGAGTACAGGAGAACTCGATGAACCCACTATGTGTTGCGATTACCGCTGGTGCCAAGGACAACGAACTTGAGCAGATCATCAAAGACCTTGAGGCTATGAAACCTTTGTCCAAGGGTGAACAAGAGTGTCTTGATGCCGCACGTTTGCGTCAGGGTTCATGGGTCAGTCAAAAAGAGATTCTTGCTGTACTTAATGAAGCTGAGGGATTCCCACCATACGCATACGAACGTGTCAAAGGTTTCATAGATTCATGAAGTGGTGGCATCAACCTAAGTGTACGGAAACGGAGTGTTACTGCTATGACAACACGATTCCTGATTTGCGTTGCCCTCATTGTGGCCTTCCTTGGTGGGTGTGCTTCTGCACCGGAGGAAAAGATGTGGATTCCACGGTGCCACTTCTGCGGCAAGAGATTCCCACCAATGCAAGCATGGGGACACGTGGACAATGACATTCGATTACACATTGACGAGTGTCGAAGGTTGCAAAGAGTCAAAGATACACACGAACTGATTAAGGTCTCACCCAAGTTGGACTCGCTGCCTTGACTGCGTTCCGCCGGAGGCGAGTCAGCCGTTCCCGAATTTTTTTAGGAACACAGTCAAGATTTTTAGGAGTGAACGTGGAAGAACTGATAAAGAGAATCATGGCCTTGATTCCTGACAACCCGCGACTCGTTGATATGAGCGTCGATTCCCTTCATGCTCTTCGGGAGGTAGGGATTACGTGGGAAGACTTGAACACGATCACACGTGGCCAGATGATTGACGCCAGGGTGCAGGCGGCTAAGCGTTTCAATCGGGAAGCGTACCTGATTCGTGTTAAGTTCGGCTTTTCCGAAGCGACCTACGATGCACTGGTTCGGATGGCCATTGAGCAGGGAGTAAAGGAATCGGAGGTAGTCAGACGGGCGTTGCAATTGTACGTGAGTTGTGTGAACGGATTGAAGAAATACAATTCTGTAACCGTGACGCCTGAACATTTGAAGTAGATTAGTTGACTCATGAGTCATGGGTCATGTCTAAACACACTTCCAAACACCGATTACTTGAGCGTTGATTCATTCGTCATGGGTCAGTGGTCAAGTAATCGGCATTTCTTTTCAATTTTCTTTCACGATTTGCGCCCAAAAAATTCTTGTGGGAATTTTTGAAACTTCCACAATGCCGCGCCAGGGCGTTGCGATGGGTCAATGGGTGAGTTTACCTTTTCACGTTTCGGACGCGGCCCCGTCGAAACTGGCAACGGGAAACGGCATCCTAGAGGCATTTCAAATGCTGCGAGCGGCGCGGCGAACTCGCCTACTAATTTTTTCAATTCTCTTCTCTTTTATTAGAACTCTTTCTTTCTTTCTTTCTCGGATATGAATATAGAGAATTAAAAGAAAATAGTAGGGTCAATTTTGGGCCGCGTGAATTTTTTGGGACAAATCGGTGAAACTATTTTGATTTGAAAAGGTGATTCTGTGACACCTTTTCTAATCGACTTTTCTACGTTCAGTAATACACGTCAAGTTCAAATCGAAAAACCAAATCGAATTCTCAAATGATCCCTTTGGAATCGCACTTTAAGCAATTGATTACCGAAAATGTAAGCGCAATGGTGCTACCTTTTCGTGGAAACAATGGCAATAATGGTGCCGCGTTTCTGGAAATTTTGAAAAAGAAAATTTACGCTCGCTTCCGTTGAATTCAAAGCGAAAAGACGCGGGAAGCGGCATCTTGCCACTCCCCGCGTCGCGCCTTAAATTCAATGTCAATTTGTCAGTAGACAATTGACCACTGACAAATTGACATTGAAAATTCAATGCCAGTTTGTCAGTATACGGTTGTTCACTATGTAATCAAATCGGTCGATTCGATTATCAAGGAAACGTAATCGCGAGTTTCTTCAATTCCTTTTTAATCCGCCAATACGTTCGCGGGTCCAATCCCGTTTCTTGTGCGAACAACAGTGACTTCTGATTATCAGAGGCTTGTACGGCGCGTAACTTAAGGACGCAAATCCACGACGCCTTCTTGATCTTGAACGAATCGAGAAGCATCGCTTTCCAATCCAGGTTTTTCAACTGCGAAGCTGTGCGATACAGCCGCATCGACGGCTCACGAATCAGACTCAGGTGATCTCCGATGAAGTTATACACTTCCTGGTCGAAGAAGCCCTTGATATGATTGTGAACCTCAGTCGCACTTGGCTTGAAACGCACGAGCAATCCTCGATCATCCACCGCATCGACGTGCTTGTTCAGCGTCCGCCAATCGTTGGTAATCACGAGGACTTTGGAAGTCGTAACAAACGACTTCTCTTCTTCCTTGTTTGCGTTGGTGTGCCACGAAACAGTTTTATGCGTTTCGGTCTGACAGACACACTTCAAGATGTTGATGTTGTCCTTGTTGGACAGCAATCCGTCAACATCATCCAAGTACACAGGCAAATCAGCTTTCTCTTGAAGAGCCTTGTAGAACATGAAAGCACTGACGCGGCCTTCCAGCCACAAGTGCCCATCGCTCGGCAGATTCTTCTTGACAATGCTTGACTTGCCAACACCGGCTGTTCCCTCAACGATCATGATTTCCAACTTTCCTTGGTTGAAAACCTTGACGAGGGCATCCAGTTCGGCGTAGGTCTTAGCTACGGTTTGCATGGAAATCCTCCAGTTAGGTAAGGCGCTTCCGACGACCCAGATATACCGCTGGATCGTGCCCGGTGTTACAACTCCGAGACGTTAGGCTAGACTGCTTACCCCAAAGGTACGCTTTAGCAATCGCTAACCCATAGTCGATAGCTCTCACGTTCAGAGTTGATTATCAAGTGTACGACGATTCCGTCTCCCCAGATATACCGCTGGGAAGCCCCCGGTTTCTTTCTTCACCGCAAGGCGTCCGCCAGTTCGATCAAACGGTCGAAGCCGCCCACCGATTCGGCGAGCTTCTTCATGTTGATGATCGTGTCGATGGTGTGCTTGACCCCATCGACCTTGACGATCGGCCTTGGCTGGACAATCGGGTTTCGTGCATCCTTCATCGCACCCCGAATGCCGTAGATCAAACCCGTTGACACCTTGAATTTGGTGGCGAGTTTGCTCACGGAAGCATTCGGATGCTGCATGAGGGCTTGACGAATCTGCTCGGTCTTGGACATAGAGTCTCCTTGAGAAAGAAAGGGACGGCGCTTCCGTCCGGTTCAGGCGGGAACCGGCAACCGTTTTAATCATCGTCTTCATCGACAATGTCATAGACAACAATGTCGATTGGGCGTGTTAGCCAGATGTAAATTGCACCCAGCACAATGAGGATTATTAGTCCGGCCATTGTGGCTCCTGCTTCTCGGCATCGAGAACCGTTTGAGCGGGAATCTCGATGTAATCAGGTGGATTGAAGTTCGGCGTGCGGCAGATGTATTCGCCATTTTCATGCTGAACGAATTCCAAGCCGCTCTCGTCGAGATACTTGCGAGCTTCCTCGATGAAGCCTTCGGAGTCTTCCGATTCCTTGAGCAACTTCAAGTATCTCGCGAGTATCTTTGGCTGTGGAGTTGCACAACGATACCAGATATGCAACTCGATCTTTTGGGCGAGTTCACGATCCGGCATCCCGATCAACTCCTGAACCAAGTAATACTCGAATTCAGATGTAATCACGTTTCCTCCTTTGGTTAGAGTGTACGGCGATTCCGTCCGGTTCAGTCGGGAACCGGCAACCGGCTCAATCGATGACCCATCCATCAGCAAGCATTGCATCGACATTCGGATACTCTGTGGTCTTGACGCCTTCCATCGTTGGAGGCATGTTGTAGAGGTAAGCATGATAGATAATCATCTTGCCTTCCAGGTGTTCTTCCGAACAACAGAGAAGGCCAGTGAGTAACGTCGTGCTGCTCTTTTTCACCGGAAGCCAGGGCCAGCGTGGCCATAGGTCCGGATTCAGAATCATGGCTTTGTCACTTTTCATCACCAGCACTCCGGGCAGATACCGCAACTCAACAATCGTTGAGTCTCGATGCTCTGGTTGGGAAAGATGCTCGCGACTGTGCCCCGTTCAGGGTTGCCATACGCAATCGCTTGCTCCTGCGTCATTACGACGCCCGTGAGCTTCGTGCATTTGGTACACTGGACATGGAGAGTGATTCCCGCATCTTTGTCGGGGATATATGGCTTATCATCCCCAACAAAGTAGCGGTACTCACCATCAATTGACACCATTTTGCCCGGTCCAAAGGGAGGGGCATCCAACGTGATCTTCTGACCACGATGGACTTTCTTGATGTAATCAATGCACTCTTTCTCCGTGTCCAGTCTGGCAATGATGGGCGATTTCCCATCGACCTTTTTGCCATCATGGTCATGGACTTCAAACATGAGGGACTCCTTTTGTAAGAGGACGGCGCTTCCGTCTACCCAGTTTGACGCTGGGTAGCCCCCGTTTAGTAAGTTTTCATAATCGCTTCGACCACGCCGTCGATTACGGCGGCACGTTCCGCGTACTTTTTCAGAACGTCCATGTTGTTCGACAAGATGGCGTTGAATACGTCGCGGACGATTCCGATGGGATAGGTCGAAGCAGCGTGTTCCATGTTCGACCTGTTCATGATTTTGGCACAGTTCACCTTGACGGTGCAACTCGTGATGAACTCCTGAAACTTCTCTTCCGTGAGAGGGGAGTATTCTTCTTGGCTCAACGCCCGACGTTTCTGATTCTGAGCCTTCAATTCGTCCGAGTTGGAACGCATCAAAAGATTCGGGAGATGACTCCCTGAAATATCTTTGAATTTGATCCAATCCCGATCGGTTGGGTCCAGTTCCGTCATGCGGTGAACCAGCTTGACGTTCGGAAATCGCTTGTTCAGTTGGGTGATGCCGTAGAGCTTTTGGCCCAACGTGTCGCCGAACTTCTCGCGGACTTCCTTCTGAGTGCCACCTTTGGCCAAGATCATCTCCGTTTCAAGGAGTTGCAGCTTGGCTTCGAGTTGTTGCTTGTTCATTTCCGATTCCTCCTTTGGTTGAGTATAGGGCGCTTCCGTCTTCCCAGTTATACCACTGGGAAGCCCCTGGTTAGCCTTTGACTTCGTGCCACTCACCATCGAGCAGAATCTCTTTCAACCCATCGAGCGGGAAACACTTGTAATGCTTTGCGTCCATGTCATAGACGTTGACAAGCAAGTAGTCCTTGGGGTTGTACGATTGCTCGCCACCTTTCAAGGCATCCTTGACATACGTTTTGCAACGCATTTGACGCAGTTGAATTGTGCCCCGCTTGACGAATCGAACGGAAAAGATTCGACCCTTGCTGTTCTCGACGAAGTCACGAACTTGTTGTAGGGTCTTCATATCTCATCCTCATGAACTCGGGAACGATTCCTACCATGTCCATGTAGTGTCGGCTTAGCTCGGCAATGCCAGCTTCACCGTCTACAATCCAATAGTCTTGCTCACCGTCCAACCAGGCAATCACAAAGATGTAGTCTCTGATGTTTGCCTTGGTAATCTGGTGAGTGAAGCCTTCATACTCCGTGGTAAGAGTAGAACCGAAGTCATTCACTTCCTCAATCAGTCGGAATTTCAACGGCATGGTTCTCTCCTGTAAGGGTACGGCACTTCCGTCTACCCAGATATACCACTGGGTAGCCCCTGGTCAGATTTCACAATCTAGCTTGAGTTGTTCCATCGCGTCTCGGGCTTCTTCCTCCGTGCCACATTGAACGAGACGTTTCGCAGCATTGAACTTGGCTTCCTCATCAATCTCCTCCATGAAAGTAGCCACTCGCTGGAATCGTTCCACGAAAGGACAACCATGTTCTTCGCGGAACATTCCTTCATTCTTGTCAACAAAGACAAGCCGACGATCGACCCAGAATTGCAACAGAACTTGCATGTCCGCCATGACCACGGCGAGTTTCGACTGAATCGATTTCACCGCCGCGTCCATGCGTTTCTTGCGTTTCGATTGCTTCGTTTCTTCCGAGTCGGTCTCTTCGATGACCGCTTCCTTTCGCAGTTTGGCAATCGACTCAAGATGAGCTTCCCAAACTGCATCAGCAATACGATCATCAATATGGTAGTTGTCAAAGAGTTGCATAGCTCTCTCCTGGTTAGTGTACGGCGATTCCGTTGGTCCAGTTTGTCCGCTGGACCTACGGGCTATCTACGTTTTCTGTTCGTCGCAACGCCCAGAAGGTAGATCATGAAGAGGATGATGAGCCACATGGTATCTCCTGACGAGCAAGATGAACTTGCCGTCTTCTTTGACGGACAAGCGACGGATGCAATCTTTCACTTTGAGAAGCGGGATGACATCCGCCCATGTCCGTGCTGGAACAACGGTTGTTAGACCGTCTTCCACTCTCGTGACAATGAACATGGATTCCTCCAGAAAAGGGACGGCGCTTCCGTCTACCCAGTATTCGCTGGGTAGCCCCCGATTACTTGTGAATCTCGTGGTAGTGCTTGGCAATTTGTTTGAGATCGAGCTTGTTGAGCTTCTCCAAGAAAGCCTCGATCGCATTGCCAGGAATCATCACGGTCTGGCCTCGATCGCCAGTGTCGATGATGACATCGCATTCACCCTGACTCACGACGGCTTTATCCGTAATCACAACACACAGATCGCCGTCTTGCGGACTGAGAGTACAGAGATCGTGCCCATAGAGCTTATGAGCTTCGACCTTGTGAATCTTGTTCAGACTCACGGCACACGCTTCGCAGTAAAAAGCCCGAGTGCTGTGGTTGTACCACTGAGCATCCTGATTATTACATGCGGTGCGGTTGCACTTCTGACCTTGGTTTGACATTGGTTCCTCCGGGTTAGTGTACGGCGTTTCCGAGCCTACTTGAGGACGAAAGTCCCCTAACAGACGCAAACATCCGGGCCGCAGGCTGGAACCCAGAGTTGATTCTATCCGTTGTACTTCTTGACCGCTGCCGCGAGATTCGTGAACACTTGACGCAAGCCGTCCTTGACGACCACGAAATCCGTCACCTTGAGGGTGAGACGAACCAGCAGGACTTTGTTGTCCTTTTCCGATTCGTACAGGCGAATCTCGGTCTTGAAGTTGTCATCGACGATGACCTGATGCGGTTTCGATTCAGCCATGACTGATTCTCCATGAAAGTTGAGGTTACGGCGCTTCCGTTCGGTCCGTAACGTGGGCCGAATCATACGCTGGGGAACGTCAGATCACATGCAAAATCAGCAGCCAAGCATTCCACCCATGCTGGCATGTCCCATCAGGTTCGACCTTGCAGCCGTCCGGCGTGGGGCAGATGGAATCGTCCATGTACTTGGCCAGAGTCTTGACCGACGGAACCTTGTCCTTGATTCTCTTGTGGACCAGCTTCAAGTCATCGAGTTTCTTCTCGAACTCTTGAGCCTGGTCCTCGGTGAGAACCTTGGACATCTTCGTAATCTTGCGAGTCGGGTCTTTCTCATCGGGCCGTTGCCAGATGATTCTCATGGCTTTCTCCTTGAGGTAAGAGTGTACGGCGATTCCGACGACCCAGTATAACCCGCTGGATCGTGCCCGGTTGCTTTACTGATACGGATTCATCAAGTCGATGCTGGTCATGTGACGCACGGGGCGTTCGATGACGAGCGTGTAGGTATCGTTCTTGACTTCACGAGTGCCGTCTTCCTCCTTTTTGGGAGTGACGCGAATCGTTCCCTTGTAGGTCTCATCGCCGACGCGAACCTTGTAGGGTGCGTTGAGATAGAGACCACCATTCGCTTTGGCATCGGCCGCGGCGAGTTCCGCGAATTTCTCGCGGAGGTGCGTTCGTGCATCGAACTGCTCGATGTCGAATGCCTTTCCGATGGGACTGCTCATTTGATTCCTCATGGTTGGAGTGTACGGCGGACCCGGAAGAGCCGAGATGCTTAACCACATGCCAGCCGTGTCCTTTGCTAGAATCACTAGGTCCAGACTTTGGTCGCTGTTGATTCCTGTGGTGCGATGTCATCGTGAACACGTCGCCAGCTGTCTAGAATGAACCACAGTGACCTTGTTGGTTAGCGTCTTAACGATTCCGCTAGGTTGGCACGTCTTAGCCTCGTGTCGGTGTTGAATCGACCGCTTTGGCTATGGCCCATTGTACTCGGCAATCAACGCTAGGCTCGAAGGTGTATGGTCCCAACTGGTGTGACAGGGGACGATGCTCTTGAATCTCTCGGCATACGGCGCTTCCGTCTTCCCAGTTATTGACCACTGGGAAGCCCCTGGTTTCACATGACTCGGCTGACGAGGTAGACTTCGATTCGAGCCGAAGGGAAGACGATCCGGGCGATGCTGTAAATTCGCTGAGCCTTTTTCTCGACACTCGTCGAGAGGACTTCCACTTGACCGTCGCCGAAATCGATCACGATGACGTACATGACTGAATCTCCTAAAGGTTGAGTGTACGGCGGACCCGGAAGCGCCCATGCTGATTCCTACCCTGATGGTTCCACCTTGCAACTTCCTAGGAAGAGTGGACTCGGAATCGTCAGGTTCTAGTGTTCGACCGTGGCCTTGGACTGGCATTTACTCGCCATGATGACTGTACCACGGGCTAAGGTTTCAACCCTAGATGTTGCAACATCCTAGCCGATCCCGCATTGATCGGATCTTAATCACTTTCACCTGACTGCACGGCGCTTCCGTCTTCCCAGTTATACCACTGGGAAGCCCCTGGTTAGCTCATCGCAATCGTGTTCCGGCGATTAATCTCGTCGAGCAAGTCTTTCGGGTTGTCGTATTTCTTGCCCGGCAAGCAAGTGGCATACGGATCATCGTCGCCGACGATCAGTTTGCGGGCGACCGCGATGTCAGTATCGGCAATCGCCATGCTGGAGTGTTCCCCTCGCTTGACCGGGAGAGGAACATTCACGCCTTCTTTGCCCGGAACAATTGTGTGCAAACCACGCATTCCGTAGAGATCACCCGATTTTGTCAGAGTAATCTCGCCGTCTTCCCAAATCTCGTACACCATTCCAGGTGCCTTAATCAATTCGGGATTGTGAAGGCTATGCAACAGACTCATCTTCTATCTCCTTGGTTGGGTAGTGTACGGCGATTCCGCCTAGTCCGCCTGAATAGTGGCGGGTTGCCCTTATGGGCTTAGACCTTGACGGTCTTCTTCAAGGACGCGAGGGCGACCTTGGGGTCTTGGGCCTTCGTGATGCCGACCAGAATCTCTTCCAGGTCGGGGCCGAAGCCGAGGGTGCAGATGGACGCGACGGTGTTGTAGACCGTGGAGTGGACCTCGAACTTCTTGAGCGAATCGACATCGTTCCGGTAGATGGCTTTCGCCGTCTCCTTGATGAGTTCGTTCTGGAAATCGTTGTCCATGCCGGCGATGTTGTCCTTGCTCATGATCTTCTGAGCGTTGGTCTTCGGAGTCCCGAGGAACTCTTCCAACTTCTCTTCCGTGAGAGCCGCGTACTGCTCCAATCCCTTGGTGCGCCGCTTCACGTTCTCGTTCGCGAGTTCCGTGGGATCGGACCGCATCACCAGGTTCGGCAGGGCCGGCCCGGAAATCGGTCCGTAGCGGAGGAAGCCGGCATCTTCCGGCTTGCGGTTCGTCAGACGATCGAAGAGCTTGACGTTCGGGAATCGCTCGTCCAGCACCATGATGCCGTAGAGCTTCTGCCCGCTCGTCTCGCCGACCGCACGGCGGATGTCGTTCTGGACGCCCTTGAGGGAGCCTTTCCGAATCTTCTTCGACTCGGTGTAAATCTCCTTCGCGGCCAGGAGGAAATCCTTCTCCGTCATCTTGGAGAAGCCGGTGAGTTTGCCGGAGTTCTCCAAGACCTGAGCGATGATGCGCTCCATGTCGTTCTCGAATTCGACGACGATGACCGGGTATTCCGTAATCAGCGGAAGACCGGCATCGTATCGAGCGACATTGACCGCGGGCAGGGGCTTCTCGCCAGTGATGCCGGTTTCCAGGAGCTTGTCACGGGTGTTACCCGAGACGCCCATGTACTTGGGAATCACCAGCTTGCCCTTGCTCGTGCGGGTGGCCTCGAAGACGTGCAGGGCCGACTGCTTCTTGGAATCGGTCTTCACCGCTTCCTTGAGGCCGTCCCAGCGTTCCTGGAGGAACTTCGTCGCGAAGTCCCGCCAGAAATCGTTGATCTTGACCACTTCCAGGACGCCGTCGCCGTTCATGCGCCAGCCGTCCGCCACCATGGACTTGTGCAACTCGGCTTCCTTCGTGGGATTCGTTTCCCGCGACAGGCGAGCCTTGTTGAAGTCCGGGTGATGGAAGACTTCGCCGACCTTGACGTTCGTGCTGTGGGAGGTTGCGCTTGCCATAGTAACACTTGCCTTTCATGATGGAAGAAACGGAATACCCTAGCGACATGCTAGAGCATAGGAATCGAACACTTCTGACAGGAAAACTTAGTGGCTAGGGGTAATCGCCCTAGCGGAATCGATCAAGAATTTTTACGCGCCGAATCCAATCGGTCGTTGCACGAACCGATTCGATTATTAGTTTACAATTGACCACTGACCAATGACTCCCGAATCGGAAAACCAATCGGGAAACACTTTTGATCCGGTCTCAAATCAACT